>OJQG01000320.1_pt1 | contig 27817 bp, 31 predicted proteins | sample 1598701 | NCBI WGS metagenome assembly OJQG01 (sample SAMN03922504, study PRJEB24848) | human gut metagenome | isolation source: stool sample | host: Homo sapiens | place: Germany | collected 2011-11 | reverse complement strand
ACAAGACCGCGCTGCGGAAGCTGAAAAAGGACTTGTACGGCGGGGCCTACGGTCGGTGGCTCTCCGCACAGAAAGCTATCCGTGCAGCCAAAGCAGAGGTGGAGCAAGATGCGGGGTACTACACAACACCGCAGAGAACATGGTGGGAAGAGCAGGAGTTGGCAGATCGGTTTAAGGAGACACATTGAAAATCATCAAAAAACTGTTTCTCTTCTTGCAATTTTGGACACACTCCATTATACTGATATATATTGATACTAATTGCAATCAGGCGTGGAGGTGCCTTTATGGATGCTGCGTTGTTTACCAAGATGCTGTCCGATAAAAGTGTTCTGGATTTGAGAAAGCTCGGTTATAAATTTCCGAAGGCCGACATCAAAGAGTTTACAGAGCTGCTGAAAAACGGCTTCTATCACTCGCTGCCGCTTAAAGATTTCTCTGGACAGGACCTTGTCTATCTGAGCAATATTACGCAGGTGCATCTTTCTGCAGCCAAGGTGCTTCTGACACCGCAGAACAGCACACAGCTTTACGGTGTCAAGGCTATGGCAGAGGAGATTATTTCCACCTTCACAATCGAACAGGTGGACTTCACACGTGACAGTGTCCGTAAGATACTCTCCGGTTTAGCTCCCACAGATGAAAGCGAAAGCCGCATTTTTGGCATGAAAAAGGGGCTGGAGTTTATCAGCGACCCAGCGAACCAAATCACCGAGGAGTCAATCTATCATCTCTACGAAATGACGATTGGAGCCTATCTTCCCGAGGAGGACCGGCTGCTGCCCGGTCATTTCTATCGGCACGATAGTGTGTATGTTGTCGGCGCAAAGGTGGAGCACACGGGTCTTCCTTGGCAAGCACTGCCGGAGCGTATGGGGGAACTGGTCGCGTTTATCTACGAAGATTCTGAGATCGACGATTTGCTAAAGGCGGCGCTGATCCACTTCTATATGGCGTTTTTGCATCCGTACTTTGACGGCAATGGCAGAATGGCGCGGCTGATGCATTTGTGGTATTTGGTGCAGCAAGGGTATTTCTCAGCGCTGTTTGTGCCGCTCTCCGAGTATATCAACAAAAGCCGCAAGGGGTATTATAACGCCTATACGCTGGTGGAGGAGAACGCGGCCATCAGCGGCATGGTGGACGCAACACCGTTTTTGGTTTACTTCATTGAAAATGTATATCATAAGCTGAACGGGGCGCTTCCGACTACTCAGACGACCGCGGCATTCCAAGAAGCCCTGTCCCACGGACAAGTCACAGAGAAAGAAAAATCGCTGTGGGAGTTTGTCCTGTCGGCTTACGGCGACACGGAATTTTCCACCAAGCAGTTGGAAAAGGATTTTGGAAACGCCGCCTATGCGACGATCCGCAGTTTTGCCCTGAAATTTGAGAAGCTGGGACTGCTCAAATCGACGCGGTATGGGAATCGCGTGAAGTATGCAGTTCGTGTATGCTGAAAACGGGCGCGGCTCCATTAGATTGGCATGACCTGCGAGAGGCTCAGACAGCTATTTGACTATCTTCCTTGCTGGGACGGATAACGAGAATATTCAGAGCCATCATAGGGGGACGGAATTTGGATAGCAAATTAATTGATCTCTTTAGAGAAAAAGTAAACGATAACGGGGCGGATTTTGTTCTGCATAGATATCGCAATATTAATGGAAAAAACCAATGGAGCATTATATGTTCTGCAATGGATTGGATTAGCGTTGTTGTTGATGAAATTGATGTGAAAAAGCTTTCCTATAAAAACGATAATGATTCGAGCATACGAGTGATGACTTTTATTGTGTGTATTGATGTACTTTGGGAGGCTATTCAACAGTTACATAGAGTGCTTTTTAATACTCAAGAGATACCATTTGTAGAGGAAAAATCCGTATTTCGGCATAAACTTTTTGAAACAACAGATAACGAATACTTCAAAACTATTAGAGCGTGCTTTGCTACCCATCCAGTAAATTTAAAGGACGATTTTTCTGGGGAAAAGAAAGCAGAACGGCGATATGCAAGTTGGTCGGGGGGAGGGTTTGGAGATGGAGATTTTTCCGTAATACTGTACAGCAATCAGCCGAACAGAGATTCAAAATATCTCAATATTTATTTTTCAGAATTGTTCCAATTTGCCGAACAACGGTATGCGTATCTCAACAATCTAATAGATGAAATTGACCGCCAAACCATGAGCTATTATGATGTGTGGAAAAATAAGCATATACGTAGAGTGAGTTCTGTAATAGAGCAGATAGAAATCTTAATACATGAATCAAAAATGCGATTTGACAATGATTACTACAATTTTGCGTTAGAAGAGCTGCGACTTATATATTCTACTGAGATACACTCTATGCAAAACGAAAAGCTTGTAGAAAAGTATAGAATTGCACTAATAGAAAAAGTGAATGAAATATTTGCTTTTCTTCAAGACATGAGCCTGAAAAATTTGACAAGTGATGAAAAGATTAATGATAAATGCCCACCCGACTGTCATTACGCCTTTTCTAAGCTGAGCGATGTTGTATGGGGGAATGGCTATAGAGAATTAGTGGACTTTCGTTGCCTTCAAAATAGTATAGAGAGTATTGCGGATCTTTCGGCATGTAATTCACCGCAGGAAGTTTATGTTGTTCTAAAGGCTGGATTCTTTGCAAAGAATAGTGATTTGTATAGGCAAGCTTGAAATTTCTTTTACTCTCGGACGTTTCATGCTATACTCTAAACAATAGCAGAGATATTCAGTAGAGGTATTTTAATATGGGGTTGTTTATTTCAAAAGAAACTCTGGACTTACTATCTTATCGATCGACACTTGGGCGAAGCCTGAAACAAATTTCTCTGAGCGCAACACCGATCGATATGATTCTCGATGATATTGCAAAGTATAGAGCCGGGTATATTGATACACTGGTTCAGGAAAACTTAATAGGTTCCCGCTTTAAGAGTGAGGATTCCATTATACGGAAGTATAAGAAAACAATTGCCAACCACGGTGGCTTTAAGCAGTGTTTTAATGATGTGCTTGGTTTTCGACTTCGCTTTGATGAGTATCCGGAAAGCTACCCAGACTATTTTCGTGTGGTCGATTTGAGAAACGGAAAACAGGTAGATGATGGATACCGTGCGATTCATCTCTATTATCAGAGGGATAATTTGGCCTATCCGATAGAAGTACAGTTGTGGTGTGGTAAAGATTATTACTTCAACCTCTGGAGCCATCAATATGTCTATAAGTACAAAAGTCCCGAGATTGGTCGACAGCTCTATATGGAATATGCTGCGGATGAGGTCAAGACCGAGCGGGAGTTCCAGAAGCGGTTGCAAGAATTGGAGGTAACTGATAATGGGCGATAAAAAAATATACATCGTTGCAAAAATCTTTGATCAGCGGGGCTGTCTTGCCTACTGCTGCAAGACGCCCAACGAGGCCCGCTGCCTACCCGGAACACTGGAGGCATTGAGAGCGGATGGAGTTCAAATTGTTATTCTGGACTCTCCCGAGATTTATTCTGAATATGCGCCATACACCTATATCGAAGACATGAAAGAGTTCATCGATAAGGTTGCTCAGTTGAATCGAGCTGCGTGACCTGCGACCCGCTCAGACTACTATTTGACTACTACCGCAAAAAACCTCGGACGCCCTGCGCTGCAAGGCGTCCGAGGTTTTTCTTCAAAATGCCGAAAATTTGTGCAATCTCAATCAAAACGTTGCGCCGCGGTGGATTCCGGCTTGACGGCCTGATAACTCCGACGTTTCAGGCGTTTCCAGTTGAGATATGGCGCAAAGCCTTGCCGCGTCTGCGTTTGCGGGAACGACAGAGAAAAAATGCGTGGTCGTTGACTACTATTTGACGACTATCGCAGAAACCCACAACCCAATATGCGCCCGTAGCTCAGTTGGATAGAGTGACAGACTCCGACTCTGTAGGCCGCTGGTTCGAATCCAGTCGGGCGTACCATAAAGAGTTACCGGTATAGATGCGTCTGGCGCAAAGCCAGGCGCATCAACCGTTTCCGGGCTTTTTCGAGCCCGGATTTCTTCTTTTGAACCATAGATTTTTATGGAGGTTTCGGAGCAACTGACCGGATTTGAACTGGAGGATCTCATGTCTTGGACAGTTTTCAACCTCCAGCGCCCTTTTAGAGAGGACTTTTCTCTCAAAAAAAGCGGCATCATCGCAGAAAAAGAATCACAAATATTTGGGCGTCGTTTTGTCGGCTTTGACGGGCCGAAAAAAGCGGCGCCCTTTTTCAATTTCTAAAAGGGCGCTGGCTGCAGCGTCTGAAACGGCAGGCCGGAGAAGACCTCTCCGACCTTATTTTTTTACAACAGGAGAATCGCTCACATGGACACCCAAAACACAAGTCGTCAGCTCCGCTACCTCGAAGAAGTCCGTATTCCTCTGCACCGTGCAGGATTTGGAATCCTGCCAGTGGAGGGAGAGCAGTTGCCTGTCCTTTGGAACGGCGCACCCCTCTGCCGCATCACCGGCAAGGGCAGCGTGTTCTATCGGCGGGAGGACGCGGACACGCCCCAGGCAGAGGATGCCCTATATCGCGTCGAGGACATCGCCGCGAAGACGCTGGAGTATATGACCGCTATGGAAGCCGCTCCGCAGCTCAAAGCCAGCGGACTGGATGGCGACTATCGCATCCTCGCTGACTTTGGCGCCACGGTGCTGGCAGACACTCCGAGCAAATACGGCGTTCAATTCGTCACATGGGATTGGGACTATGACCGCACGGGTGTGGTACACGGACACTACTTCATGGAGAAATATGACGAAGCCAAGCAGGACTTCGCCACACGCTCAGGACTTATCCAAAAGGAACAGCTTTTCAGCCCGGAACAGCTGACTGAGATATTCCGCTGCTGTGCCGATTCCGTGGATGAGGACTTCTTTGAACTTACGGATACGCAGGAAGAAATGATCCGCGGAATCCAGCAGCAGATCAGGGTGTGCGTGCCGGATCTGGACGAGCGCGTCCGTCAGCAGGAGGAAGCATTGGAACGAGCCTCGCAGGAACAGACAATGTAATACGACATGGCATGGGCCGGAGTTTTAGCAATAAGACTCCGGCCCTTTTTTATTTCCAGAAAGGAGAGGGATTATTTGACGCGATATTTTATGAGGTTCACACCCCTGTTCGCCGCAGAGGTGCAGATGATGACGCCACCCCGTCATCAGCCTCGCAGAAGCGGACGCATCCGCAGCAGCTTTCGCTACAGTGCCGACGATGTGCGCTGCAAAGACTGCACGAGATACGACAGCGGGTACCCCTGCCACCTGAATGAGTGCGTTTGTCTGGAGGAGCGCATCGAGACCGGCGTGGTGGAGCTGAACGCTCTGGCGCGGGAGTGCTTCGGCGGAAGGCTGTTCCGTCCGCTGCAAAGACGGCTGCGAGATGAGCTGAACCGGCAGCCCTTTCGCTTCTTCCTCGGTGATGCCCACAGAGAACGATGGACGCATTGGAAAAACCGATGCTACGGTATGTCCGAGCGCAACGCGGCTGCGCTGCTTCTGCTTACCGCCGATGAGGAGCTTTGGCAAAGAGTCCTCTGGCATTTCGACAGCAGCGGCTTCGACTTCCCCGCCATCCGCCTCTCCGGTATTCACCCGGAGCTGTATAGCATTTATCAGGCGGCGAAGACCATTTCCGTTGGCGGTGACAACATCGTGATATGCAAACACACCCAACCGGCAGACTGCCTTTGCGCTCATCGCGCAGATCCACGAGGACTTCATCGAGCCAATGGATGGCCGGGAAAACTATCTTGACTATGTCGCAAACCGTCCCGGCGTAAAAGCGTTGGGCGAACACAGCCTGTGGGATGCCCATGGCAAGGTCCCGTCGCTGGAGAATGCCGTGGCAGAGGTGGCGCGGCACACGGGAAATGTGTGGACGCCAGTCATCTCCCTCTCCCGTGAGAACGCGGAGCGGCTGGGTTATACCGACCTTAAAAACTGGCAGGAGCTCATCAACGCATCTATCACGGATATCGCCAAGGGCTATAAGATCCACCCGGACCGCCTTCGTTGGTACGCAGCTATGCACGAAAAGGAGAAGCACATCCATGTTCACATGGTGCTCTTCTCAACCGATCCGAAGGAGGGCTACCTCTCCCGGCAAGGTATCCGCAGCATCAAGTCCGCGCTGGTCAGCACGATCTACCGGAACGACCGCCTGCACATCTATGAGCAGAAGGATGAACAGCGCGGCCTGCTCCGGCAGGAGGCGGAAGCACGGATGGCAACGCTCATCGGGCAGATGGCAACCGGTAATCTGCAAAGCGATAAGCTGGAGCTGCTGGTGGCGGATCTCGCCCAGCGGCTTCAAGAAGTTAGCGGCAAGAAAGTCTACGGTTACCTGCCGCCCCGTGTCAAGCGCATCGTGGATGAGATCGTGGACGAACTGGCAAAGGACGAACGGGTGTCGTCCGCCTATGCTCTATGGCAGGAGCTCCGAGAGCAGCTTTGCATTGACTATAATCAGACACCACCGCAGCGAGTACCGCTGTCGCAGCAAAAGGAGTTCAAGACTGTACGCAACATGGTCATCCGAGAAACGCTCCGGCTTTCGGAGATGCACTTCACCTTCGAGGATGATGCCATGCAGGATGCGCCGGCGCCGGAAGAACCGCCTGTGCCTCCAGATCCAAGTGCAGAGCGGATGATCCATCAGCGGGCGCGGTTTTACCGCAGAGCAAAAAGCATATTAGATGCTGCGGACGCAGATCCCAGCGAGAAGTCAATGGCATTGGTCACACTCCACCGTCTGTGGGAGGAGGGCTATACCATCGCGGCACACCAGCTGGGAAAGGCATATCAGGACGGGCTTGGCATATCGATTGACCGAAAAGCGGCGGCAGAGTGGTTTCAAAAATCGGCGGAGGCCGGTAATCCTTGCTCTGCATACGCGCTGGGCAAACTGCTGCTGGAGAAGGAGCAGATCCCGCAGGCCATTCACTGGCTGCGGCAGGCAGCGGAGCAGAACGATCCATACGCACAATACCGGCTCGGCAAGCTGCTGCTCACCGGCGCGGAGGGTGTGCCGAAAGATATAGGTGCCGCCATTAAACTTCTGAAGGACTCTGCTGCCCAGGGCAATCAGTTTGCCCAATACACGCTGGGAAAGCTCTATTTGCTGGGGCAAGAGGTGCAAGCAGACCGTGAGGAAGCTCTGCGCTATCTTGTACAGGCGGCGGCTCAAGGCAACACCTACGCTCAATATTTCATTGACCATCAGGAGGACTTCTCCGGTGCTGCGGTGGGAACCGCTATCCTTCGGATGCTCCATCAGATGAGCCGCATATTCCGCGAGAACGCCGCCCTGCCTGCCATCTATGCAGGAATGCAGATCGACAAGAAGCGTCGCCGCAGATTGCAGGAGAAGCGCATGGCAATGGGTCACAAGGCGGATGACCATGAGGATCGCGGACTGACACAACAGACACAATAAGGGAGGGACTATGTCAAAGTACATTCCGTTTACAACCGAGCAGAAAGAACGAGCCGCATCGGTGGACTTGGAAGAGTTCCTCCGCCGCCGAGGGGAAAAGCTCATTACCTCTGGCAGAGACAAACGCCTTGCCAGCGACCACAGCATCACCATCCGTGGCTGCGAGTGGTTCGATCACGCCAGCGAACAGGGCGGCAGAGCCATCAGCTTCGTCAAGCAGTTCTATGGACTCAGCTACCCGGACGCTATGTCTTTGCTCCTCGGCGATGATCTCGGCGGGAGTTACCCTGCGGCAAAGGAGAAGGAGCCGGAGCCTGCAAAGCCCTTCGTGCTGCCACCGCAGAGCGAGTCCATGCGCCGTGTGTATGCCTACCTGCTGAAACAAAGGTGCATCGACCGCGAGATACTCAATGCCTTCGTGCGGAAGAAGCTCATCTACGAAAGCTGTGAAAGATCCAGGGATGGGACAAAGGAATACCACAACGCCGTGTTCGTCGGATTCGATGAACACGGCGTTCCCCGTCATGGGCATAAGCGTGGGCTGTATACCATGGGGCAAAGCTATCGCGGCAACATTGAGGGCAGCGACCCGAAGCACAGCTTTCACTATCTTGGCGGTGATGACACGCTCTATGTCTTCGAGGCCCCTATCGACCTGCTCTCCTACATCTCCCTTTTCCCGGAGGGGTGGCAGGAGCATAACTATGTGGCCTGCTGCGGGACATCCTCCATCCCCGTGCTGGAAATGCTGCGGCAGCTCCCGCAGCTCCGGCAGGTGTACCTCTGTCTGGATAATGACGCTGCCGGTCATGCTGCCAGTGAGCGCATGGCGAAGCTGCTGGAGGAGCGTGGTATCTCCGCGGAGCGGCTCGTACCGCAGCAAAAGGACTGGAACGACGATCTCAAGGCAGAACAGGAAAACAAAATGGAAAGGAGCGGGCTATGCCAAACCTTCTGCTGACAATGTGGGACACGATCAAAAGCTCCAACATCGGGATATTGGTCGCGGCAGGGCTGGGGATGTTCGCCATCATTGGGGGACTCTCCATGCCGCCCTACCACTATACACTCAGCGGCATCAAGTCCCGCACCGTGGGTGACGGGCAGCACGGCACAGCGCGCTGGGCAACGGATAAGGAGATCCGCCAGACCTATGCCCATGTGCCATTCAAGGTCAGAGACTGGCGCAAGGGAGTAAGCCTTCCCACAGAGCAGGGACTGGTGCTGGGCTGCAAGGGCAAGAAAGATGAACTGACTGCGCTGGTGGACAGCGACGACATCCATTGCTTGATGATCGCTGCCTCCGGCGCGGGCAAGACGGCATTCTTCCTCTATCCCAACCTTGAATATGCCTGTGCGTCCGGCATGAGCTTTCTGGCGTTGGATACCAAGGGTGATCTCGCCCGCAACTACGGCTCTATTGCCAAAAAGTATTACGGCTATAAGCATATCTCCGTTATAGACCTGCGCAACCCCACCCGCTCGGACGGCAACAACCTGCTGACGCTCATCAACCGCTATATGGACATCGCCAGAAAACAACCGGACAACCTCGCCGCCCGCGCCAAAGCCGAAAAGTACGCCAAGATCCTTGCCAAGTCCATCGTCAGCCCGGAGGGAAACTCCGACCACGGGCAGAACGCCTTCTTCTACGATGCGGCGGAGGGCTTGCTGTCTTCCACGATCTTGCTGCTTGCAGAGTTTCTGCCACCGGATGAGGAGCACCCGGAGGAGCGACGGCACATCGTGTCGGTATTCAAGCTGGTGCAGGATCTACTGGAGCCGGCACGTGGTGCGCGGGGACGCTCCCGTTTCCAGCTGCTCATGGACAAGCTGCCGTCCGAGCACAAAGCGCGCTGACTGGCAGGCGCCGCGCTCAACAGCTCGGAGCAGGCGATGGCATCCGTCATGTCCACGGTGCTGTCCCGGCTCAATTCGTTCCTCGATAGTGAGCTGGAGCAAATTCTGTGCTTCGACAGTGCCATTGACGCCGAGATGTTTGCGGCGGAAAAATCCGCCATCTTCCTCATCCTGCCGGAGGAGGATCAGACGAAGAACTTTATGGCGGGCTTGATGATCCAGAACCTCTCCCGTGAGCTGTTCGCAGTAGCGGATGAGAACGGCGGCAAACTGAAAAACCGTGTTATCCTCTTTTGTGATGAGCTGGGCACCATGCCGCCCTTTGATATTTTGCCGCTTTTCAGTGCTGGACGCTCTCGCCGCCTGACGCTGGTACCGATCATCCAGTCACTGGCGCAGTTGGAAAAGAACTATGGCAAAGAAGGTGCATCCATCCTGATGGATAACTGCCAGGATGTGATCTGCGGCGGCTTTGCCCCCAACAGCGAGGCGGCGGATACCTTCTCCAAAGCCCTCGGCAGCCGCACAGTGCTCTCCGGCTCTGTGAGTCGCGGCAAAAACGATCCCAGCCAGAGCCTGCAGATGATGGAGCGACCCCTGCTGACGGCGGATGAGCTCAAGTCGATTCCGAAAGGCTGTTTCATCGTGCAGAAGACCGGATGCCACCCCATGCGTACCCGCTTGCGCCTGTTCCTCGAATGGGGAATCACCTTCGAGGAGGAATACCGCGTGGAGGAACAGGCGGCCCGAAAAGTATATTATGCCGACCAGAATGCGCTGACCCGCGCCATCGTGCGGAAGTATCCGCCCAAGCTGGCGGAGCGGCAGACCACTCGCTCCGTTAAGGGCGAGGGGCAGCTCCACGACGCGCCCGTGCAGGAGATGGTGGTGGCGGAGGACATCGACTATGACCGTATGCCGCACAAGCGCACCCCGTATAATCTTCCCCGACAGGAGGTGGACCGGTGAGCTACTTTGACAGCATTTACGCCGACACGCTCCTGCCGCCCAGGGCTGTATCCGTTTATATGTACCTCAAGGATCGGTCCAACAGCGCGGGAAGCTGCTGGCCGGGGATCAAGACGATTGCAAGGGATATGAACCTCTCCCGCAGCACCGTCAAGCGGGCACTGGCGGATTTGGAGCAGCACGGATACCTTGCCAAGCTGCCCCGTTACCGTCCCAATGGGAGTAACACCTCCAATCTCTATACGCTCAAATAAAGCAAAAGTGGTTGGTATCATAATGTGATACCAACCACTTTACCGGAATAAAGAGAAGGACTGTGCCGCTCCACCAGGGGAGGATTATGCCTATTTGCTGGACCGAGGATGGGTTCAATATGGACCCACCGGAACAGCCCACTCTATCAGAGATTAAGCCAGAGAAAGAACAAGCAGAGAATAAATCAGGACTCTTTACTTGTTACGGGCGCGGTACAGGAAGGTCACGATCTGACCGCGCGTGCAGGACTGGTCGGAGCCGAACAGACCGCCGCCGATACCGCCGGTGATGCCGTTCTTCTCCGCCCACGTGACAGCCGCGGCGTAGTAAGCGTCAGCCGCCACATCGGTGAAGGCAGCGTTGCCGCTCACGGCAGGGCTGCCGGAGGCGCGATACAGGAAGGTGACAGCCTGAGCGCGCGTGCAGGTGGCATCGGGGCTGAACTTGCCGTCGCCGGTGCCGCCGGTGATGCCGTTTTCAACGGCCCAGGCGACTGCCTTGGCGTAGTAAGCGTCAGCGGGAACATCGGTGAAGTTGCTCGCGCTCTTGGGAGCGGGAGAACCGGCCGCACGCCACAGGAAGGTGACGATCTGCGCACGGGTGCAGGGCTGGTTGGGAGCGAATTATAGTTGCCGATGCCGTTGGTGATATCCTTTGCGACTGCCCACATCACGGCATCGCAGCAGAAGTCGCTGGGAGCTATATCGGAAAAGGGGTTGGGGAAGTCAGGAAACTCTTCCTTGAAGCTGCCTTCAACGGTGACCTTGCTCGCGGGCATGATGAAGGTATACTTGCCGTTGCCCATGTCGGTGAGCTTGATCGCCGCGCCAGCACCGTCCACGACGGCGAGGCCATCCATCACGAAGTCCTTATCGGGGGCGACAGTCAGCGTGATGGTCGCGCCCTTGGGCGCGGTCTTGTGGCTGGCAGCCACCGTGCCGTTCTTCGCGTTCAGAACGGTGATGGGATAGGTGGTGACACCACCGCCGCTGCCGGTGAAGCCGGTATAAGTCTAATGGGCGTACACGGTGGTATCCTTGTCAAACAAGGTAGCCGTGGTGATCTTAGTGCCGCCGTTCTTTTCGGTGTACCAGCCGTCAAAGCTGTATCTGCCGCTGTGGGTGGCGGTGGGCAGCTCGGGGAGCTTTTGGTCAATGGTAGCCATGCTGGTAACGGAGGGGCTGCCGCCATTGCCATTAAAGGTAACGGTGTAGGTCTGATTTTCATGGCTTCCGTTGCAGGTGACGAGCAACACCACAGCAGGGAAAGTGCCATCCAGCTCCCACTTGTCGTTGACATACTTCAGAGTAAAAGCTGTGTGGGTGTTCCCCTCCAGCCCTGCCCTTTCGTGCGTTTTTTTGGTGTCCGCATCGTACTTGTCCTTGTAAGCGGGCAAATTGAGCTTGACGATGGCCTTCAAAACACCATTTTCCATGTAGGGCTTCGATTTGCTCAAGTCAAAGCCGCCGGGGATCGCCCCGTATGCTTTGCTGTCGCCGGTTGTTTTGCACTTGACGGTGACAAGGTTTGCGGGAATGTCGAGCTCCGCAAGATCCTCTTCTGTAATTGCGGAGCCGATGGTGGAGATATTGAGGGGTTCACTGTTCGCACTGGGCTGGTGGGTGGCCGTTGCCTTCACACGGGCGATAATGGTGTATTCCGTGCCGGGACTTAAATTGGTGAAATGGCAGCTGTCCTGCCAGGTCTCCCCATTGTCTTTGGAATACTCCCATTTATTGTTTTCTGTCACTTTAATGTCCGTATCCGTCCTGCTGACCAGCGCAATGGTGGGTGCGGCCCCCTGATACACATGGCCGCCGCCGCAGGTGAAGTGAAGCATTTTGTTTTTGGGCATCTCACCGAGAAGCTCCCATTTGCCTCCTTCATATTTCAGCTTGAACTGAATCTGGTTAATGATCTCGGTAGAGTATTTTGGATCTGGGCCATGTTCGCAATCCATGTCCTGATTGAACTGCTCTAAATAGGTTTTATTCTTAACACTGATAATAACCGTCCAGACATCACCCTCCTTCTGAATCGGAGAAGCAGAAAAGCCGCCGGGCAGTTTGCCGTAACTCTTGCTTTCGCCGGTCTTTGTGCAGATGCAGGTGACCAGATCGTCTGGAATTGTGATGTCTTCCAGATCCGTTGCCAGATTAAATACTGGCGCGGCTTCCTCCGCCAGTGCCGCCGTTGGGAGCAAACCTACAACCATGATAAGGCAGAGTAGGATGCTTAAAAGTTGTTTCTTCATTGTTATCCTCCTTGTCTGTTGAAAAAATGTTGATCGTGACTTGCCTTACGGTGCACAAGTTTGTCGCTCAACCGCCGAAAGGCTCATCTTCCGAGCTGCGGACCTGTGTCCTTGGGCGCAAGAACAAGAATATCCGTCTCATTCGACTTCCTCCACATATTCTTCACGATTGATGCTTTCTACCTTTTCAACTTGACTGACATATTGCAGAATCAGTCTGTTAACGAAAAGATAGATAATATATGCTACCATAATTGAGATAAAGTCTTTGTTAAGTTATGATGTTTTTATTTTTTCTCTGCGCTGTTCCGAGAATTCGATTGTACAGCATGGATGCTGTGACGAATTTGTGACACTTTCCCCGCACTTTCGCGGGGGAATTTCAATGCAGCTACTGCTATGCTACAGACAAGGTTGAAACCCAACCAAAAATACTTCAAAAAGGAGCGTAACATACCATGAAAAAGAAAACGATTTTGAGCTTTGCACTGGCACTGGCATTGACGGTAACGGCCATCGGCACGGCAACCTCCGCCTTTGCCGCCACATCCGCACCAATGGAGTCTGTTACTAAAATTGCCACCGAGAATGAGGACGCCATCTGGGAGCAGATCGAGGCGGTGGAAGAGAAGAGCGACGCCATCTTCCAGAGAAATGCGGCGCTGTGGGAAAAGCTGGACGAAATCTGCAACGCCCTGCCCGACGACTACGACTTCACAAACTTTGATGAGGCGGCGTTTATCCGCAGCACCAATGCCCTGACCGAAGCGGAGAAGGAAACGCTTCTGGCGGACATCAAGGAGTTGAACGGCCTTGACGCTGAGATGGAGGCACTGTACGCTCAGCTGCCCGACTGCGACAATATGCCGCTTTACGAGAAGGCACTGGAAAAGGCCGACCCCAAGGTGCTGGATGAGATCGACACCCTGGAGCAGGAGTATGACCGCGTCTGCGAAAAGCACGCCGACCTGTGGGACAAGGTAGATGAAGCGTACTTTGATCTGCCGGACGACTACGACTTCGACAACTACGATGAGGCCGCTTTCATCCGCAGTTTGACCTTCCTGACCGACGCGGAAAAGGACGCGCTGATCGCCGACTACAACCGTCTTACGGAGATCGACAGCCGGCTGTGCGAGCTGTATGATTCCATCTGGGGCAACACCGGCTGCGAAAGCGGCATCTGCCCCCTTTGACGGAAAGGAGATATTCTGATAGTATAAAATCAACATCATGCCGATGCTGCGCTCACGCGCAGCATTTGGCGCTGCTTTCAAGGAGGACGCATGGGACATTCCATCTATTTGGCGGACGATGAAAAGAGCATCCGGGAGCTGCTCCATAGCTTCCTCGCAAGCGACGGATATACCGTGCGCTCCTTTGAAAGCGGCGACGCGCTGCTGGAGGCATTTCATCAGGAGCCTGCGGAGCTGGTGATCCTGGACATTATGATGCCCGGCACGGACGGCCTTACCGTGTGCCGGGAGCTTCGCTCTGTTTCTGATATTCCCATCATCCTGCTCACGGCCAAGGACAGCGAACTGGATTACGTTATGGGCATCAGTCAGGGCAGCGACGATTATCTCACCAAGCCCTTCCGTCCAACGATATTGCTGATGAAGGTCAAAGCACTGCTGCGCCGTGTGGAGATGGACCGAGGAAAAACGGCGGCGGCAGAGGATGAGCTGCATTACGGGGATATCCGTTATTCCGCTACGGAAAACGCCGTCCTTTGCGGAAGCATGATCGTGGCGCTGACCCAGACCGAGCTGCGGCTGCTCAGCTATATGATGAAGCAGCCGGAAAAGGCCTATTCCCGCGAGGAGCTGCTCAGCGCGGTGTGGGGCTTCGACTCGGAGGTAGAGACCCGCGTGACCGACGAAACGCTGCGCCGTATCCGAAAAAAGCTGCTGCAAGCGGGCAGCACCGTCAGCGTAAGCACCATCTGGGGCTTTGGTTATAAGCTGAAGGGAGCGGAGCGCACATGAAAAACATCAAACTGCGGATCGTGTATCTGATCCTTTGCTCGGCTTTGCTGCTCTTTGCCCTGTTCATGCTGGCGGTGAACCTCATTATCCCCGCACACTTTGTGCGTGAGGCAAAAAAGGCGCTGCTCAACGAAGCGGAGTATCAGAATCGAGCCATACCCTACACCTATGATGAGCCGACCTATGACGAGGGCGAGGAGGGAAACTTCTTTACCCCCAGCATCGTCTTTTTGGAGATGGAGAACAGCTACCAGCCCAACACATGGAACCGGGATACCTACCGTCTGGAGAAAGAACTGCTGGAATACTGCAAGGGGCGGGATCTATCGCTCAACCAATGCTATACCTTCAAAACGGACAGGCATCACCTGATCTTCATGTCCGTGCAGGAGGAGCAGGACGATTGGGAAAAGCCGTACGCCTATATCATGTACATAGACATCGGGCCCATCACCCGCTATATCGTGACGCTGAACTGGGTGTTCTTTGCGGTGCTGCTGGCGATCTCCTCCGTCATGTGCCTGCTGGGGTTTCGCTTCGGCAGGGATATTGAGAAGGAAGCGGAGCGGCAGCAGACCTTCTTCCAGAATGCCTCCCACGAGCTGAAAACGCCGCTTATGGCGATACAGGGCTATGCCGAGGGCATACAGGCGGGCGTGATGGACGCGGGCGGCGCGGCGGAGGGGATTTTGGCGGAGAGCGAACGCATGACGGAGCTGGTGGAAGAACTCTTGGACATTTCGAAAATCGATATGGGGCGGCAGCGGCCTACCCTTTCCGAAACGGATATTCGGGAACTGCTCTACGACAGCATACGCGCCGTGGAGCCGACAGTCGTCAGCAGCGGCATCACCATCGTGCCGGATTTCCCCGAGGAGCCCGTTATGGTCAGCTGCGATGATACCCGGCTGCGCAGAGCGGTCACCAATATCCTATCCAACGGCGTGCGCTATGCCCGCAGCCAGCTGCGCCTGACCTGCCGCGCGGACAAGCGGCACGTGACCATCCGGATACAGGACGACGGGGACGGCATCGCCGAGGAAGATCTTCCCCACATCTTTGATCGTTTCTACATGGGGCGGAGCGGCAAATCCGGCATCGGCCTTGCCCTGACGAAGGAGATCGTTCACCTGCATAAAGGGACGATCCGCGCCTACAACGGAGAAACCGGCGCCGTTTTCGAGATCTCCATTCCGGTGAGCAGATAAGAAGATCACCGCGCCGCCTTTGAGCGTCCCTCTTGCAAAAAGGACGGGCCTGGAAAGAATCTTTGCTGGTACCGGGTGGAGAGTTTCCTGTGATTTTCTCTTGTGCCGACATTGTTAGAATGGAGTACATCTATGGGCTGCAAATCAAAAAAATATCTGCATATTCATGACTGGAACTACTGGTGGGGCTATTACCGCTGCGGCCAGGACTGGGAACCTTTCCATGCGGCGGAGTTTTCTCTTTCCGAGGACGAGGCAGGAAAGGCACCCTTTTTCCACTTTGATTTCCATAACCTCCCTGCCCTTCACCAGACCATTCTGGACGGTGAGTTTGTGGAGCCGGATAACCCGGATCATCCGCACTTTCTGGAGCAGGCAAGGCGGCTTAGAAACGGTGAACAGGACTGGTTCGTCGGGGCGCTGTACTATCCGCTTTTTTCACCGGAGATGCATTTCTGCAACGCCTCCGTCCGGAGCGGCGTCCCGCTGACACAGCTGCTTTCCCCGTCTGTACCGCCCTATTACGGGGTGATCTTTCTCCGGGAGGAGCGCCCCCTCACTCCGGAGGTGCTGACGCATTGGGCGGAGACTCTGTCCCAGCCCCTGTTCGGCCAGCCGTTTTCCTGCACGCTTGCACAAGTTCCCAGTCGGCAGGAGGCGATGGAGCAGTTTGAGAATGAGATGCGGCTGACGCGATGAAATGTACGGTATCGTTTACCGCTGATTTCCCGTTGAAAAGCAGCTGAGAGGGAGGCATTTCTTATGGAATTAAGACTCACGGAGCAGGAGGCTCTGACGCTGTATCGAATCATTCTGCGGGGGGATGAATTAGGCAGCTTGACCACAGAGGATGACGAGGAACGTCAGCTGCTATGGAATCTATCCTGTACGCTGGAAAAAGAACTGGAGCCGGTGGATGAAGCCGTAAGACGCAGACTGCTTTGACTGCGTAAGCTCCACCGGATTGAAGCCTTTGATGTGATGCTGGTTTCTTTGACGCTGACGGATCTTGAACTGTCGGAAAGACGCCGGTATCGCGGGATGATATTGACAAAGGGGAAAATGATGCTATAATATCTGCGAATGATTCGCAGATTGGGGACGTCTTATGTCAGGCTATAATACAAAACAGCGAAGAGCCCTGCTTGCTTTTTTAGAGGAACACCCGGACGAGCTGCTAACTGCACGCCAGATGGCGGATGCGCTGGCAGAGAAGCAAATCAGTCTCAGCGCTGTGTATCGAAATCTTGCGCAGCTGGAAGCGGAAGAAAAGGTGCGCCGCAGCGCAAAAAGCGGGTCGCATGAAGCGTTTTATCAGTATCTTGACGCCAATGGCTGCAAGGGCGCGCTGCACATGAGCTGTGTGAAGTGTGGCAAAACCTTTCACATGGCCGACAGCAACGCCGCCCTGTTTGCAAAGCACTTGGCGCAGAGCGAGCAATTCACGCTGGATGCAGCCGATACGATCCTCTATGGGATCTGCTCGGACTGCAAGGGAAAATAACGAACAGAAGGGAGGACAGACCATGACAAAGAAGCCTTGCTTTATGACGCGCCTGCTGGCGGCCGTGCTGGCCGTTGTCATGCTGTCCTCCGCCGTCTATCTTGCGGTCGAAGCCAATCATGACTGCTCCGGCGAGGACTGCGCCATCTGCCATCAAATCAGTGTCTGCGAGAATCTGCTGAAATCTCTGGGACTTGCCGGTGCTGCCGCAGCGATCTCCGCTGCGTTTACATATACCGTGTGCAGGGCGATCCTGCCCTGCGCAGAGATGAACGGCACACTGACGCTTGTTGCTCTCAAGGTAAAGCTTTCGAATTAAAAACAGGATTTTTACAAGGGCGAAGTCTATCCATTTTCGGATAGGCTCTTGCGGTTTTGCCGCTGCCCTTGTATTTTTGCGCCTATTTTTCAATAATTCGGAGGTTTTATCTATACTATGAAGAAAATTATCACCCTGGTTCTTGCGCTGGCCATGGCGGTCAGTCTGTTCACCGGCTGCGGCAAAAAGAACAACGCAGAGACGGGCGAGAGCGATTCCAATAAACTGAGCGTTGTCACTACCATTTTCCCAGAATATGACTGGGTCAAGGAAATTCTCGGCGACAAGACCGGGAGCACCGATCTGACCATGCTGCTGGACAACGGTGTTGACCTGCACAGCTACCAGCCCACAGCGGATGACATCGTCAAGATCTCCGACTGCGACCTCTTCGTCTATGTGGGCGGCGAGTCTGACGGCTGGGTAGAGAGCGTCCTGAAAAACGCCGCCAACAAGAAGATGAAGGTCATCAACCTGCTGGAGATGCTGGGAGATTCCGTAAAAACGGAGGAGATCGTTGAAGGGATGCAGGAGGACGGCCACGACCACGGTCACAGCCACGATGAACAGCTCACAGAGAATGACATCGAGGACCGCACCCTCTCGGATTTCGCCGGTGCGTGGAAGTCCCTGCATCCCTATCTGCTGAACGGCGATCTGGATAAATTCTGCGAGCACAGGGCAGAGGAGGACGAGGACAGCTCGACCACAAAGGACACCTATTTGGAGAAGTATAAGGCTTCGTGGCAATGCGATGCCGAGAAGATCTCGATTGAAGGAAACAACATCACCTTCACTTATGCAGATGGAAAAACCGTTTCCGCTGAATACACCTATGCCGGTTATCAGCCGAAGCGGAATGACGAGGGCAAGATCCGCAGCGTCCGTTATCAGTTCGAAACGACCAGTGCCGATGCGCCCAAATATGTGCAGTTCAACGACCATGGCCACGAGCCGGGCGAGGCAGAGCATTTCCATATCTACTTCGGCAACGACGGCTTCGATGCCTTGATGAGTGCCAAGACCAATCCGTTTTTTGTGAAGGACGCGCTTTCCGTAGAGGATATCCTTGACGAGCTGATGGGGCATGACCATGGGGAGGAAAAGGACGAGCATGTCTGGCTGTCTTTGAAGAACGCCAAAACGCTGGTCAGCGCGATTGCCGATGCCTTGCAGGAGCTTGATCCCGATAACAAGGATACCTACGCCGCCAACGCCTCCGCCTATATCGAAAAGCTTTCCGCGCTGGATGGCGCGTACCAATCCGCCGTGGACGGCGCGGCGCGCAAGACTGTCCTGTTTGGCGACCGCTTCCCATTCCGCTATCTGGTGGATGACTACGGCCTGAGCTACTACGCCGCCTTTGCGGGCTGCTCCGCCGAGAGCGAAGCCAGCTTTGAAACGGTATCCTTCCTCGCAAAGAAGGTAGACGAGCTGAAGCTGCCCTGCGTGCTGACCATCGAAGGCAAGAACCACAAGCTCGCGGAAACCATCGTCCAGAGCACTGCCGGGAAGAAGCAGAAGGTGCTGACCATGGATTCCATGCAGTCCATGACCTCCAAGGATGCTGCAAACGGTGCTACCTACCTTTCCGTGATGGAGCAGAACCTTTCCGTGCTGAAAGAGGCACTGGGTTAAGGGGGTAGGATGATGGCTCAGCTCACTTGTCAAAAGCTCTGCGTCGGCTACGATGGGAAGCCCGTTCTGCAAGACCTTGATTTTGAGGTCTTTGCGGGCGACTACCTCTGCATCGTGGGAGAAAACGGCTCCGGCAAGAGTACACTTATGAAAACGATCCTTGGCTTGCAGATGCCCATCAGCGGCAGAATTTTGACGGGCGACGGGCTGAGGAAAAATGAGATCGGCTATCTGCCGCAGCAGACCGTTGTCCAGAAGGACTTCCCGGCATCCGTGAGAGAGATCGTTCTCTCCGGATGCCAGGGGCGCTGCGGCAGCCGCCCATTTTATAACAAAGAAGAAAAGCAGCTTGCAGCAGAGACTATGGATAAGATGCAGATCACACAGCTTGCCAGGCGCTGCTACCGGACGCTCTCCGGCGGGCAGCAGCAGCGGGTACTGCTTGCCCGCGCGCTGTGCGCTACCCGGAAAATGCTGCTTCTTGATGAGCCTGTTTCGGGACTTGACCCCAAGGTGACGGCGGAAATGTATGCGCTCATTCAAAAACTCAATTACGAAGATGGTATCACCGTTGTGATGATCTCCCATGACCTGAACGCGGCGCTGCAATATGCGAGCCACATCCTGCACATCGGGGACACGGTCTTCTTCGGCACCAAGGCGGCTTACCTGAACGAGTTCCCCCAGGTATGGCAGAAGGGTGGTGTGGCGCAATGATGGCGATCTTTGAAAAAATCGCGTTCTACTGGGCCTATCCCTTTGTGCGCTACGCGCTCATCGTCGGTGTGCTGATCGCGCTGTGCTCATCACTTCTGGGGGTCACGCTGGTGCTGAAACGGTTTTCCTTTATCGGCGACGGGCTTTCCCATGTGGCCTTCGGCGCGATGGCTATCGCCGCTGTGCTGAAGTTGACGGACGATATGCCCCTGACGCTGGGCGTCACGGTGGTCTGTGCCGTTCTGCTCCTGCGCACGGGGCAGAACACGAAAATCAAGGGCGATGCCGCTATCGCCATGATCTCAGTGGGAGCGCTGGCCATCGGGTATCTGCTGATGAACCTCTTCTCCACCTCGTCCAACCTCTCCGGCGATGTGTGCAGCACGCTGTTCGGCTCCACCTCCATCCTGACGCTGTCAAAAAGCGAGGTCTGGCTGTGTGCGGGACTGTCCGTGGTGGTCGTGGCGGTGTTTCTGCTCTATTACAACAAGATCTTTGCCGTGACCTTTGACGAAGACTTTGCCAAGGCGGTGGGGACAAAGGCAGACCTGTACAATCTGCTGCTCGCCGTCATCGTTGCTGTGGTCATCGTGCTGGCGATGAATCTGGTCGGCTCGCTGCTGATCTCCGCGCTGGTGATCTTCCCGGCGCTGTCCGCCATGCGCCTCTTTCAGAATTTCCGGTCCGTGACGGTCTGCTCCGCCGTACTGTCGGTGAGCTGCGCGGCGCTGGGCATTTTAATCTCCATTTTAGCGGGGACGCCAGTGGGCTCCACCATCGTAGCGGTGGATATTCTGGCATTTTTGGTTTGTTCGGCCCTTGGCCGCGCAAGGGGAGGGGAAACGGGATGAAACGGATTTTCTGTCTGCTGCTGGCTGCCTGCATGATGCTTTCCCTCTGCGCCTGCGGGAAAGGCCGCGAAAAGGACGCAGGAAATGATACGCTTTCTTCCAATGAAAAATCGTCTGCATCGGCTGAGAGCATTCCAACGCCGAAAGAACAGGAAACGCCGGACGAACAGCAGACCCCAGAGGAACCCGAACAGACACAAACATCTGCCGACGGCGTGGAGGTGGATCTGACGGTGCTCAGCAGCACCATGGTCTACTCCGAGGTCTACAATATGCTCTACAATGACCCGGCGCATTATCTCGGCAAGACCGTCAAGGCAAAAGGGACGTTTTCCATCTATCAGCTCGTGACAGACGGCGTTCTACAGCCTGACCCGGTATCCTACGCCTGCATCATTTCAGACGCGGTCGCCTGCTGCGCCGAGGGGATGGAATTTGTGCTGGAAGGCGATTATACCTACCCGGACGATTACCCGGAGCTGGGGGCGGAGATCACCGTCATCGGTGAATTTCAGTCCTATGAAGAAAACGGGATGACATGGTATCATCTGGTGAACGCAAGGCTGGCGTGATGCCGCGATAGCGCTGCATACATAGTTAGCGTGACGATTTCAGAGAGAAAGGTATTCCGGTGCAGCCTGACTGCAATTTATAAAAGCCGGACAAAGGGAGTCAGTTTTCCGCTGCAGAAAAATTCTCGCGAGGAAAGCGAGTGCTGAATTTGAGATGGCTTCTTAAAGAATAGGCAGACTTAACATAAACTTTATTCCTGTTATGGTAACATAATCTATAAATACCCTGCTCTGGACGGAACACTTCTGCAAGGAACCAGATAGGCTGCAAAAACAGAAATGATCAACGATGGAGAATATGCATGACTTTTGAAATTCACAGCGATATCACCAATCAATCCATGGCCGTGGCCGCCCGCGCGATGCGCAAGGTGCTGCGGCGGAAGAGAAACATTATTTGGGCCATTTTCGGCTGGAGCGTCTTTTTCATCAACGCTCTGCTGCTGATCCCATTCGACGGAGAGCCTTTTACGCTTGATGCCGGCACGGTGATTTCCCTGCTGGTAGAGGTGATGCTGCTGTCCGTTCTGCTGTTTCAGGATCGGTTCAACGGCATGATCGCCTGCAAAAACACGCTGGCAGGCACAAAGGCCTATCATTTCGTGTTCGGCGAAGATTCCTATACCATCATTACGGAGGTAGTCACATCCACGTTCCACTACGAGCTGATCGACGCACTGGCTGAGTCGCAGGACTACATCATCTTTCTGATGAAAAAACGCTATGCGCAGCCTCTGGACAAGCGTACTCTTACCGGCGGGACGGTGGAGGAATGCAAACGATTTCTTGAGGAGAAGACCGGAAAGACGTTCCGGCGTGTGAAATGAACGAATTTTCTATAACGCCCTTTCGCGGGCTGCATTTGATTCTGCTTTTGCTTACGGCAGCGGCGGTGCTGCTCATATTCTTGCTGCTGCGCGGAAAACCGGAAGCACGGCGCTCCCGGTATCTGATCGGCGTTTGCCTTTTTAATCTTGCGCTGTTTACCGTCTACAAGTTCTCACTGTCCATGGACGCAGCGTATGTCCGTGCCTACTATCCCAATGGCTTCAACATTTTCAATGAGCTGCCGCTGCACCTGTGCAACATCAATCTGTTCCTGATCCCGCTGGGCGTGTGGAAGAGAAACCGCTCGATCATGGGCTTTTCCTTCTTTGTAGCGCCCCTCGGCGCACTGATGGCACTGATCTTCCCGGAGCCTCTGTTCTCCGGCTTTTCACTGTTCCTGCCGCGAATTTTCGGCTACTATGTGACGCACGCTCTCCTTGTTGTCTGCGGCTTGAGTCTGGCGACGCTGGGCTTTTACCGCCCCGACCCCAAGGATATCCCGCGGATCCTCAAGACCTTTGGCCTGCTTGCCGTAGGCGCTCATCTTATCAATCTCCTGTTGCGCCTCACGCTCTGCCCGGAGGCGAACTACTTCTTCACCTACGGCGCGGAGATCGGCGTGCTCAAGCTGTTTTGGCGCATCATCCCGGCGCCGCTGCTTTACGGACTGCCGGCACCGCTGATCCTTGCAGGCTATATGTACGCGGTCTGTGCGTTGTCCCGCCTGACGCAAAGGGCGGAAGAAGTGTCTTTTTCATAGATTGGATAAGTTCCGCAGCAAAAAACAGGAGGATAAGACTTTGCTGGATAGAAATGTAAGAGGAATCGGAATCGCTCTGTGCTTATTGACTCTCTTTATCTTCCTGTCCGGGTGCGGCTCATTGAAGGATGACACGCTTCTGACCGTCAATGCAGTGATCACGGAAGTTGATACAGGAAAGCAAACCATAACGGTAAAAGACGATGCCGATGATAACACTTTAGGTGAAGAATGTCTGATAGACTGTTCGTCTACTCCTATGGTCTATTGCGACTTTGCCACGCAGAAGGTTACAAAGATTTCTTTTGAGGATTTACAGGTCAATGATAAGGTTGTTATGTGTATCAGAAGCTCGGAAATGGAGAGCTTCCGAAGCGGCGGCAACGAGGAGAATACGCTCAAGGTCGAACAATTGCAGCTGTATACACAAAGACCTGCCGAATGAGCCTCGGCTGTCCAACGCTGCATCGAGGCTTCGAGATCGAGCCGGAGAGCATGAAGTGGATCATCCAGCACACCAACGCTAACATGGTCGAAACGGGCTTCTTCGAGACCTGCAGCACCTCTTATGCCAATAGCATGGCACTGTGGATAATCTTGTGAGGATACGCATATGAGCAATCAAAATAAACAGCTGTACATCGTAATCAGCCAGACCGGAACACTTCTGTCCCGGATCCTTAAACAAATCACCGGCGCAGAATATAACCACGCCTCCATCAGCCTGTCCAGAGATTTAGAGAGGATGTACTCTTTTGGACGCAGGCATCCCTATAATCCGTTTTGGGGCGGCTTCGTGATAGAGTCGCCCCGTACTGGTACCTTCAAGCGTTTTTCCGAAACCAAGGTGTTGGTTCTGAGCGTGAGTGTCACAGAAGAACAACACGCAGAACTCAAAGAAATGCTCGATGTGATGTGGAAGCGGAGGAGGAAATACGGCTACAACTATATTGGCTTATGTCTGGCATACTTCCATGTTGTTTGGAAGCAGGAGGGCTGCTATTATTGCTCAGAGTTTGTCGGAGAGCTTCTCACAAAAAGTCGGGTTGACGGCACGGAACAGTTACGTTCCTCTATCATACAGCCGATGCAGTTCCTTAGAGTGCCGCACACACTGCTCTACTGCGGAAAGCTTCGCGAATATGTGTGCAACACCTGTTCCGAGGGCATATGTGAAGATGCAACGAACCGCACAGTGCATAGGCGACTGCCATAACAGCAGACAAGGAGCGCGTGGTCGAGTATCTGCAAAGGTGTGGTTTTGATCCGCCGACGTGGCTTCTGCTTTTTGCCGTCATAATGGATATTCGTCCTGGATATGTTGACCACAGGGGTTGTGTTCCTCATACGCATGCCCTGCGGTCATTGGATATCTCTGGAGGCTTGGGGACGGTCATTTCGACCGTGTGTACCCGCTTCCTTGGCCGGCGACCATGGAGATGGACCAGATTCCTGTGGAAATACCTGGTCAGATAAGATGGGGTGCCGCGACTTTGGCACTGCTTACTGTGCCCCGGTTCCTTTTTCCATGCTGATTCTATTACGAAGATAAAAAACAGCGGCACAGAGAGCTGTGCCGCTGTATGCTTTATACATTATATAAAAGCCTTACATGCTATCTGCTCTTTTGTCCTGTCTGAGTGAACGGCAGACGACATACCCTGCTGGAGCGATCATGATCAGAATAAAAATGCTGATCAGTTCATTCACTTCGGATGGCGCAAAGCCCTGCAGCATAGTAATGAGGTTGTTTGCGAAATGCACGAGGATGGGAAACAGCAGGTTCCTTTTCTTCTCGTAAAGGATTCCTGCGGCAATGCCCATAAGGGTGGCATAGGCAGCCTGCACGATATTCAGGTGATAAACGCCGAAGAGTACAGATGATATTAGAATCGAGGCCCAAGCTGGGGCGAATTTCCGCATGGAGCGAAGCACAATGCCGCGGAATAGAATTTCTTCTACAATAGGTGCAGCAATCACCGCAATCATAAATGTTCCAAATGCATTTCCACCGGCAATATTTTCAGCACCGGCGTTCATTGCCTCAACGCTTTTTTGAAGTGAGGGAAGCTGTTCTGCCAGCATGATCCAAAGACCGGAGATCCCGCAAATGCCAAATCCCACGACCAGACTGCCGAGCACATCTTTGAAATTTGTCGCTGTGCGCGGTTCACTTATCTCTTTCCTCCAAAGCAGCTTATAGAGCGTGAAGAATACGAGGATAAGAACAGCGTAGATCAAAATCTCGCCCCAATATGAGTAGTTCATAAATTGCTGCGGGGAGATATGAAAAACATCCAAAACGAGTCTTTCCACAAGAAAATACAACAGATTGGACAGCAAAAAATGCAGTGCGACTGCAAGAATGGGAATAGCGAAATATCTTTTTTTCATCATACGGTCAATTTTTTCTCCTGTCTGTATTTTTGAGGGGACTGCTGCAGTATAACAGATTTAACTTAAAGTCTTCGTTAAGGGGCGAAGCTGTGATTTTTCGGAAGCGGCATCGCAAAAGGACGCCGTTTATCTTCCCTGCCGAACCATTTGAATTTTGACCTTTCTCTAAAAGATGTTTTCCTCATAGTTGGTGACATGCTGAATTTGGCATTAGGCTCCTTGAGCTCTGCAAAGCCTTTGGAGTTCAAACAGAAAATACCCACAGCCAAAGCGACTGTGGGTATGATCAAATCAGATTGTACGAGCTGACGCTGTCTTGCCAATCTCTACAGACCGTAGCTGCTTCTTCCGCCTGCAAAAGCCCAACGCTCCGTGGAGGCCCGGTGTATCCGCACTTGCCAATACGCCCAAAGGGGGCTTGAAGGGGAGATTCTTAACGCACAGAAGGAGGAAGACCGTCCGTCTCTGGCGCCTTGAGAAGAAAGTGGCTTTTGTGAAAGTCAAGCAGGACCTCATCCCGCATTTTTCCAAGCTCCAGCGACAGTCCACTGCGCTCCACGCCGAGATAATCCGCAAGCTGCTGGCGGGGGAACGAAATGTCGAATTCATAGCCGCCCTGGCGCTGCGCCTCGGCGGAAAAATAGGACATGAGCTTTGCCCGGGTGGTGCGCTGGCCCATATGGGTGAGCTTTTCGTTGAGCCGCAGGTTCTTCTCTGCCAGTTCGCCCAGCAGGTTGCGGATGATCCGGCTATGGTGGGAGCAGGCGGAGGGGCACACGCTCAAAACGCGCCTTATGTGCAGAAACATCACCGTCATCGTGCTCTCCGCCTCCACGCTCACGTTCAGCACCGCTCCCGGCGCACAGGCGAACACCTCCGCGAAGGTCTGCCCCGGCCCGATTTTGGAGAGGATGCTGCGGTTTCCCCAGATATCCTCCTGCACGATGAGGGCGCTGCCCGCCAACACAAGGCCCACCTCCTCCACCGCCTCTCCGGCGCGGAGCAGGCGGGAGCCTTTTGGAAAGGTGCCGATCCTCGCCCCAAGGCAGGAGAGCATGGTGGAAAGCTCGTCGTCGGAAATGCCGGAGAAAAGCGCCGCGGTGTGGAGTACCGGGAAAAATTCTTTCATAAAAAGTCCTCTTTCGTTGAAAATTCAACCGACTTGTTGCCTTTAGTATAGTACAATGAGCGCAGAAAAGCAACAGGAGGACCGAACATGAAACGACGGATCATCGAGATCGACGATAATAAGTGCAACGGCTGCGGCGCCTGCGCCGCAGCCTGCCATGAGGGCGCCATCGCCATGGTGGACGGCAAGGCGCAGCTCATGCGGGACGATTACTGCGACGGTTTGGGCGACTGCCTGCCCACCTGCCCCACCGGGGCCATCACCTTTGTGGAGCGGGAGGCGGCGGCCTATGACGAGCAGGCCGTCATGGAAAATAAGCAGCGGAAAATGCGGGAACAGGGTATGACCATGCCCTGCGGCTGCCCCGGCAGCCAGTCCCGGAATATTCAGCGCCAGGACGCGCCCGCCGTGGAAACGCCGCAAGCCCAGCAGATGAGCCGCCTTTCCCAGTGGCCGGTGCAGATCAAGCTGGTGCCGGTGAACGCTCCGTATTTTGACGGCGCGAGGCTCCTGATTGCCGCCGACTGTACTGCCTACGCCTACGCCGCCTTCCACGAACGGTTCATCAAGGGACACATCACGCTGGTGGGCTGCCCCAAGCTGGACGGCGTGGACTATTCCGAAAAGCTGACGGAGATCATCCGGGAGAACGATATCAAGAGCGTCACCGTCGTGCGGATGGAGGTGCCCTGCTGCGGCGGGCTGGAGCTGGCGGCGAAAAAGGCGCTCCAGCAGAGCGGGAAATTCATTCCGTGGCAGGTCGTCACCGTCACGGTGGACGGCCGGCTGAAAGAGGACTAAAGCGGGACGCGAAAGGAGAATCGTTATGAAATACATTTGTACCGTCTGCGGTTGGGAATACGACGAAAGCGCGGGCTACCCGGAGGGCGGCATCGCTCCCGGTACGCCGTGGAGCGAGGTGCCGGAGGATTTTGAGTGCCCCCTGTGCGGCGTGGGTAAGGATTCCTTCGAAGAGGCGTGAGCTTTCTGCAAGAGAGGCAAAGACTATGAGTTATGAAAACTGGAAGGACAAAATCGGCACATTCGAAGTGATGGACGTGCGGGGCAAAAAGATGGACTTCTTCCCCGCATTGAAGGCAA
>OJQG01000220.1_pt1 | contig 35204 bp, 35 predicted proteins | sample 1598701 | NCBI WGS metagenome assembly OJQG01 (sample SAMN03922504, study PRJEB24848) | human gut metagenome | isolation source: stool sample | host: Homo sapiens | place: Germany | collected 2011-11 | reverse complement strand
GGGAGGAGTTGTTGGGGCAGCGGCCAGCAAGACGCGAGTGCCGCCCAAGGCACGATGCGGATGCTGGGTGCCGCAACCCGATAAGCAGCGGCCATTCCAAATCGTCCTCCCTGTTCAAAGGGCATTGCAATGCTGCAGCGTTCTTTTTATCGCATCTTCCACATTCTGTGTTGGATTCGAAACATTTTTGTGAAAGACTGCCAAGGCGCATTGACAAGGCTGTCCGGTCATGCTATGTTAGTATTGACAAATCAGTACCTTATGGAGCATTATATACTCTGTTTCACCATGCCGTAGCTGCGGCAGAAAGGATAAAACCATGACTACCGCCTTAAAACGTACCGGCGCTGCCCTGCTGACGCTGCTGATGTTCTGCATGCTCACACTGGGCGCTTCTGCCGCCGCGAATACCCCCGTTGGGGTCAAATTCTGGAAGGAAAACTCCGACAAGGAATCCATGGCCAACTCCGGCATTGATTCTGACCGCGAGGCTATCCTTACCCGCCAGTCCAACGGCACCTACACCCTGACGCTGCCCGTCAAGCAGGTGACCAAGCTTAATGTGACCGGCTGCCTGACCGGCCTGACCATCGGCGATGTGACCTACACCGGCACCCTGACCGGCGAGATTGAAAAGGGCAACGGCATCCTGACTATCAAAAATCTGCCTGCTTCGGTGCTGACCGGCAGCGATGTGAATAAGTCGCTGACCGTGACCTGCAACATCCAGATGGATCTGAGCCTGCTGGGCGAGATCAATACCACCGCCCGGATGTGCATCTGGGCAAAATAAACCGCACGATAACAAAAGCGCCGTTCCACCCGGGACGGCGCTTTTGCTGTTCAGCAGTCGATGTGCTTTTCCACAAAGTCGGCGGCCATTTTATCCAGCTGCATCACCGCATTTTCCGCGCCCTTCATCACCTTGCGCACATTGCGGCGCATCTGGCGCTTGCTCTGGGTAGCCATCATGGCACCGGCAGCCCCAAGGACTGCACCGGTGGCCATGCCCACCACCATGCCTGCGGCGGAATTTTCTCGCTGTTTCATCCTGAATTTCTCCTTTCGGCCTGTCATGACAGGGCTTGCAGTGCTATTATTTCCGTAAAAGAATCTGGTATACGCTTTTTTTATGCAGCAATTTGTGGTATACTGTTCTATGATGCTTTTTATAAGCCGCTGTGCGCGGCTTTTCAGCAAGGAGGTTTTCCTATTTGCAAAAACCCGTTGAACCCAAAAAGATCCTTTGCATCCACGACTTGTCCGGCGTGGGCCGGTGCAGCCTTGCGGTGATCCTGCCTGTGCTGTCGGTCATGGGCTTCCAGCCGGTGGCGCTGCCCACGGTGGTGCTCTCCACCCACACCGGCGGCCTTGGCACCCCCGCCCGGATGGACGGCAGTGCCTACGGCATGGCCGCACTGGAGCACTACCAGACCCTTGGACTGCAATTTGATTGTATCTATACCGGCTATCTGGGCGGCGAGGCGCAGGTAGCGCTGGCTGAAAAAGCCTTTGCCCTGTGGCCTGCCGCCTACAAGGTGGTGGACCCCGTAATGGGCGATAACGGCAAGGCCTATTCCACCGTTACCCCGGCACTGGTCGAGCGCATCCGCAGCCTGTGCCGCGCGGCAGACCTGATCTTGCCCAACTACACCGAGGCGCAGCTGCTTTTGCAGCAGCATCCCGTGACGGAACAGCTGGACGATGCCGCCGCACAGGCGCTGGCAGATGCTTTGCAGCCGTTGGCCTCCAACGCGGTGGTCACCGGATTGCCGCTGGGCAAGTACATCGGCTGTGCCGGTACTGGCGCAGACCGCTTCGTCATCAAAAAGCTGCATATCAGCCGCAGCTTCCCCGGCACGGGGGATCTGTATGGTGCCGTGCTCATCGGCTCGCTGCTGCAGGGCAACGCCCTGAGCGCCGCCGCCGATAACGCTGCGGAGTTTGTTTCGCTGGCCATTCAGGGCACGCCCTACACGCAGGACACCCGCTTCGGCGTGTGGTTTGAGCCGCTGCTGCCCCGCCTGTGCCCCCTGCGGGAGGAACCGGAGGGCATTTTATGATGGACAAGCCGACTTTGAATATCGTGCTGGTAGAGCCCCGCATCCCCCAGAACACCGGCAACGTGGCGCGCACCTGTGCCTGCACGGCCTGCCGTCTGCATTTGGTGGGCCCCATGGGCTTTGCCATTGATGACAAAAAGCTCAAGCACGCCGGGCTGGACTACTGGCACTATCTGGACATTACCTACTACGACGGCCTTGCAGACTTTTTTGCCCGCAACAACGGCCCCTACTACTACTTTACCACCAAGGCACCCCAGCGCTACACCGATGTACAGTACCCGGACGGGGCTTATCTGGTGTTCGGGCGCGAGGACGCCGGGCTGCCGGAGGCGCTGCTTGCGGAAAATCAGGAGCACTGCATCCGGATGCCCATGCGGGACACCTGCCGCAGCCTGAACCTTTCCAACAGCGTGGCGGTGGGCGTGTACGAGGTGCTGCGGCAGTGGGATTTCCCGGAGCTGCTGGACCACGGCCACCTACGAGATTATGAATGGAAATGAGGGAAATTATGAGCAAGATCGCAATTCTGACTGATTCCTCCTGCGATATCCCGCAGGAGATGGCCGAAAAATACGGCATTGATATCATGAGTTTCCACATCCTGCTGGATGATGTGGACTACGTTGAGCGTGTGGACTGCACCAACACCGAATTCTACGATAAAATGCGTGCGGCAAAGGGTGTGCCCTCTACCGCCGCCATTACGCCCATCCAGTTCTGTGAAAAATACTGCCAGTATGTGGACGAGGGCTACACGGATGTCATCCATGTGCCCATCAACAAGTCCGGCTCCTCCACCTACAACAACGCCCTGATGGCACAGGGGATGCTGCGGGAGGAGCGCCCGGAGCACCATCTGAACATCCACTTGCTGGACCCCCACACCTATTCTATGGTGTTCGGCTGGTATCTGTGCGAGATGGCACGCAAACTGCAGAACGGCGCAGAGATCCGCCACGTCATCCACGAATTTGAACGGCAGATGAACTGCATGGAGGTCGTGCTGGGGCCTTACAGCCTGAGGCAGATGAAAAAGAGCGGCCGCATCTCTGCCGCAGCAGCCGTCATGGGCGAACTGATGGGCATCCGCCCCATCATTACCCTGATCGACGGCAAGACCAAGGTAGAGGCCAAGGTGCGCGGCGATGAAAAAGTCGTGCCCGCCATGGTGGATCTGTGCCAGAAGCGCGCCGGGGATGTGGAGGATTTTGAGTATATGATCGGCCACACCAACATCCCGCAGGCCGCTGATCTGGAAAAGGCCTGCCGCAAGGCCTTTGGCAAGCCGCCGCTGGCCGTGTTTGAGCTGGGCGGCGTGGTCTCTGCCAACACCGGCCCCGACACCGTAGCGCTGACATATACCGGCCACCCCAGAGGGTAAAAACATCCGGCAGAGGGCTGCCGCAAAATAGCATACCTTCAAAATATTGAAAGCTCCAAGACAGCTTCTCAAAAAAGGGTAAAAAAAGCTGAGCACCTGTGAAAGATCAGGTGCTCAGCTTTTTTACATTTTTCGTTGACGCTGTTTCGCAGCAGTCCTTTTTGTTATTTATTTCTCGTGTTTTACCCGTTGGATATCTCCCAGATCATAGGGAGTGTTCTGGTAGACGTAATAGTTCAGCCAGTTTTCATACAGCAGGTGGGCGTGGGCGCGCCAGCGGAACAGCGGCGGCTTTGCGGGGTCGTCATCCGGGTAGTAGTTGACGGGCACATGGATGGGCAGGCCCTTGGCTACGTCCCGCTTATACTCGGCATCCAGCGTATACTTATCGTACTCCGGGTGACCTGTGACGAAGATCTGCCGCCCGTTCTCTGTGCTCATGAGGAAGGGTCCGGCGGCGTCGCTCTCAGCCAGAATGCGCAGGGCGGCGCAGTTGTCCACATCCTCCCGGCAGATGCCGGTATGACGGCTGTGAGGAGCGTAGAACACCTCATCAAAGCCGCGTACAAGCGGGTTTGCCGGGCGGGTGACCCGGTGCTCGAACACGCCGAACATCTTTTCCGGCAGCAGCTGCTTGCGCACGCCATAATGGTAGTACAACCCTGCCTGTGCGCCCCAGCAGACATGGAGGGTGGAGTAGACGTTCGTCTCGCTGAAGTCCATGATCTCGCACAGCTCGTTCCAGTAGTCCACCTGCTCAAAATCCATGGTCTCCACCGGCGCGCCGGTGATGATCATACCATCGTAACGGTTGTTCTTTACCTCGTCAAAGGTCTTGTAAAAGGCCTCAAGATGGGCAGCCGACACATGGGTGGCAGAGTGGCTGGCAGTTTGCAGCAGGGTCATGTGCACCTGCAGCGGGGTGTTGGCCAGCAGCCGGGCGATCTGGGTCTCGGTGGCGATCTTAGTGGGCATCAGGTTCAGGATCAAAATTTCCAGCGGACGGATATGCTGCGCCAGCGCCCGCTCCCGGTGCATGACAAAGACGTTTTCTTCATACAGGGCGTCAAAGGCGGGTAAGGTCTTAGGGATGATCAGCGGCATAGGAAAGTCGCTCCTTTGCTAGACGATTCAAAAATGGCGCCGCGTTCGCTTTGCCATCTTCAGGGGTATCATGATTTTTGATTTCACGGGAAGGCATCAGACCTTATCCAGTGCCTGCGCGATATCGGCGATGAGATCCTCGGCGGATTCCAGACCGCAGCTCATGCGCACCAGCTCGGCGGGCACACCGGCGGCAGCCAGCTGCTCGTCGTTCATCTGGCGGTGGGTGCTGGAGGCAGGGTTCAGGCAGCAGGTGCGGGCATCGGCCACATGGGTCTCGATGGCGGCAAGCTTCAGCTCCTTCATAAAGGTGCTGGCGGCCTGACGTCCGCCGGCCAGACCAAAGCTCACCACGCCGCAACTGCCGTTTGGCAGATACTTCTGCGCCAGTGCGTGGTAGGGGCTGCTTTCCAGCCCGCAGTAGTTCACATAGGCCACCTTGGGGTGGTTTTCCAAGAACTGTGCCACCGCCATGCCGTTGGCGCAGTGGCGCTGCATCCGGACGTGCAGGCTTTCCAGACCAAGGTTCAGCATATAGGCGTTCATGGGGGACTGCATGGAGCCGAAGTCCCGCATGAGCTGCGCAGTGGCCTTTGTAATGAAAGCTCCCTCCTTGCCGAAGCGCTCGGCGTAGGTGATGCCGTGGTAACTGTCGTCCGGGGTGCACAGACCCGGGAACTTCTCGGCGTGCGCCATCCAGTCGAACTTGCCGCCGTCCACGATGGCACCGCCCAGCACTGCGCCGTGGCCGTCCATGTACTTGGTGGTGGAGTGGGTCACGATGTCCGCGCCCCACTCAAAGGGGCGGCAGTTGACCGGCGTGGGGAAGGTGTTGTCCACCATCAGCGGCACACCGTGGGCGTGGGCGGCCTTGGCAAACTTTTCAATGTCCAGCACGGTCAGGGCGGGGTTTGCGATGGTCTCGCCGAACACCACCTTGGTGTTGGGCCGGAAGGCGGCGTTCAACTCCTCCTCGGTGCACAGGGGGTCTACGAAGGTGGCGGTGATGCCCATTTTAGCCATGGTGACTGAGATGAGGTTGAAGGTGCCGCCGTAGATGGTGCTGGAGGCCACAATGTGGTCCCCGGCCTCGCAGATATTGAACAGGGCAAAGAAGTTTGCGGCCTGTCCGCTGGAGGTAAGCATAGCGGCGGTGCCGCCTTCCAGCTCGCAGATCTTTTTGGCTACCATATCGCAGGTGGGGTTCTGCAGGCGGGAATAGAAATAGCCGTCTGCCTCCAGATCGAACAGCTTGCCCATGTCCTCGCTGGTAGCGTACTTGAATGTGGTGGACTGGATGATGGGGATCTGACGGGGTTCGCCGTTGCCGGGGGTGTAGCCGCCCTGCACGCAGATGGTATCACGGTTCATACAACATACTCCTTTGCTTGTTTTTTGGTCGGGAAGGACGATTCCCCGCAGGAGGGGTTGCCTCCGGCGGGGAATCGAAAAATCAAAGCTTCTTATTTCCGCAGGCGCTTATCGCTCTTGGTGGCCCACAGGGTGCCCACAGACTGGAACGCCTGCACCATCAGCACCAGCAGCACCACACAGACGATCATGATATTGGTCTGGTAGCGGTAGTAGCCGTAGGAAAGGGCAATCTTGCCCAGACCGCCGCCGCCGATGACGCCGGACATGGCGGAGTAGCCCAGAATGGTGGTCAGTGCGGTGGTCATGCTGGAGATCAGGCCGGGCAGGCACTCCGGGATCATGACCTTGGTGATGATCTGGAAGGGAGTAGCACCCATACTCTGGGCAGCCTCCACCACGCCCTCATCCAGCTCCCGCAGGCTGGTCTCCACCAGACGTGCCACAAAGGGGAAGGCGGCGACCACCAGCGGAACGATGGTGGCCTTGGTGCCCACCGTAGTGCCCACGAGGGCGCGGGTAAGCGGGAACACGCAAATCATCAGGATGAGGAAGGGCACGCTGCGCAGGATGTTGATGACGATGTTGATCAGATGCATCAGCCAGCCGGGCAGGGGCAGAATGCCATCCTTGTCACCGGCTACCAGCAGCACACCCAGCGGCAGACCCAGCACCAGAGCAAAGGCGGTGGAGAGCACCGTTACATAAAAGGTCTCCCAGATAGCAAAGCCGTAAGCTGCGATATTCATATACCGGTCACCTCCTCTACCGTTACGCCGGACTGGCTGCGCATATACTCCACAGCCTGCTGTGCGACCGCAAGTTCTGCGGGCAGCTTGAGCAGCATGGAGCCGTAGCACTGGCCGCTCAGATCGCGGGTATCGGCACTGAGCACCGACACCAGAATGCCCTTTTCGGCGGCAAGGCTTGCCACCAGCGGCTTTGCAGTGGAGGAACCATTAAAGGTAACGCGCACCACATGGTCATCCGGCGCAAAGCAGGAAAGATCCCGCGCTGCGCTGCCGCCGTTGGGAGCCACCAGACGCTTGGCAGCCGCCGTTTTGGGGTTTGCAAAAATCTCCTGTACCGAGCCCTGTTCCACGACCATACCGCCGTCCAGAATGGCCACGCTGTCGCAAATCTCCTCCACCACGCTCATCTGGTGGGTAATGACCACCACGGTGATACCCAGCTTGCGGTTGATATCCTTGATCAGGGTCAGGATGGAGTGGGTGGTGTTGGGGTCCAGCGCACTGGTGGCCTCGTCGCACAGCAGCACCTTGGGGTTGGTGGCCAGTGCGCGGGCAATGGCGATGCGCTGCTTCTGACCGCCGGACAGCTGTGCCGGGTAGGCATTGGCCTTATCCGGCAGCCCCACCATCTCCAGCAGCTCCATGGCGCGCTTTTCGGCCTCCGCCTTCTTCACGCCTGCCAGCTCCATGGGGAAGCAGACGTTCTTCAGGCAGGTGCGCTGCATAAGCAGGTTGAACTGCTGGAAGATCATGGTGATCTCCCGACGGCGCTTGCGCAGCGAGGCGGGAGACAAAGTCTCCATAGCCACGCCGTCGATCACCACGCTGCCGCCGGTGGGGCGCTCCAGCAGGTTGATGCAGCGCACCAGCGTGGATTTGCCCGCACCGGACATGCCGATGATGCCGTAGATTGCGCCATCGGGAATGGTGAGGTTGATGTTCTGCAGCGCTTTCACCGCGCCATCCTTCATCTGGAAGGTCTTGGAAAGATACTTGAGTTCGATCACAGAAATTGCTCCTTTAGCTTATCCCTCGATGGTAGATTATCCCTCGATGGGTGCCAGACTGTCCTGCTTGCCGCCGTAGACGCCCATGGGCTCTACATGAATACCGGCAACAGTGACCAGATGGGTACCCTTTTCGGCGTTGAAGTTGTCCAGATACGGCTGATGCTGGAAGTAGTTGGTGTCTACCTGACCGTCCTCGACGATCTGGTTGGGGATCACATAGTCGTCGTACTCCTGGATGTCCAGCGTGATGCCCTTGGCGGCAAGGATCTCCTTGCACACCTCCAGCACCTCGCAGTGGGGAGCGGGAGTAGCGGCGCAGCTGACGGTCTGGCCGTTCAGAGCGTCATAGTCCACAGTGGAATCATAGCCGTCGGTGGGGTTCTCCACAACGGACACCACGGAGCCCTTGTAGGTCTCGTCCATGAAGTCCTTCACTTTCTGGCTCTGCAGGGCAGCAGCCAGAGCCTTGATCTTAGGCTCCTCCTGATTGCCGTCCTTGCACACCAGAATGTTGACGTAAGCAGAAGAGCCGTCCTCCATGGCCAGTGCATCGGTCATGGGGTTCAGACCGGCAGAGATGGCGTAGTTGGAGTTGATGACGGCGTAGTCCTCGTCCTGCAGGACGTTGGGCACCTGAGCGGCCTCCACCTCGTCCACGGTGACGTTCAGGGGGTTCTCCTCAATGTCGTTCTTGGTGGCGGTCAGGCCGGCGTCTGCCTTCAGCTTGAAGAAGCCGTTCTTCTCCAGCAGGGTCAGGGCGCGGGCCTCGTTGGTGGTATCATTGGGCACAGCCACCTTGATCTTATCCAGCTTAGCTGCGGCAGAGGATGCCACGCTGCCGGATGCAGCGGCGGAAGAAGCAGTGGAAGAAGAACCACCGCAGGCAGTCAGGGCAGCGGCTGCGGCTGCCACACCGGTAACTTTCAGAAAATCGCGACGAGTAATCATAGTTTTGTTCCCTCTCTATTGTTCTCTATTATGTACTGTGGCCCGCACGGCACCTTTCCGCGCGCAGCCTTGAACGGACGCATGAAAAAATGCCCCCGTCCTTACGAGCCTTAGGCTCTGCAAGGACGGAGGCATGAACATACTTCCGTGGTACCACCTTGGTTCACTGCATCCTTACGGATACAGCCTCGATGCTGCGGCAGCGTGTGCTGCTTACAGCCGGACGCTGTAACGGGCGCATCCCGTTGCGGGCTTAGCACTCCTGCGCCTCGTCCGCACGGCTCCGAGACCATTTTCAGCTTCCTGTTTCCTGCCCTTTTTCACCGCCCGGGCTCTCTGGTAAGGATCAATGCGAAGGCCTACTCTTCTCTTCACAGCCATTTTTGTGATATTGACACTATAATAAACCCATCGGCGGCATTTGTCAACACCTTCAACGAAGTTTTTGGGTAGGGATATGGCTTCCGGTCTGCTGCCGCATCCGTTTTGCTTGACAATGCGCACAAAAAGGGTTATACTATAATTACAAAAGGCACTGCGACAAGCGGTTGGCCCTTTAGGTTTTTAGTTTAACTTTTATCCAAAGAAAAACCGTCACCTGTGGGGGGTGGCGGTTTTTACTTTCTTACCTTGATCGTAAACGTAAATCCAAACAAGTGGAATGTCAAAGTAATAGGCATGTTCTCACCTCCTTCCGGAAGTGAGAGCCAACCGCCTGCCGTATGTGCAGTACCTTTCGATCGCTTTTCAGCGACAGGATGATTATAACATATTCCGACCCTTTTCGCAAGAAAGCTCTGGTGTTTCCAGAGCTTTTTATTATACGCCCTTGTATGCGGCTGGTGCACATGATAAAATAGGGTATCATCTTTTGCAAGGAGAGCAGGCAATGAACAGCAGAGACCCTTTTCCCGATGAAGAGCTGCGCCGCCGCATCATGGATTTTATCATGGCCGCAGGGCAGACCCTGCTGGAAAACGGCGCAGAGGTGTTCCGGGTGGAGCAGACCATGGAGATCATGGCGCGCAGCTTCCATTTGCGGGAGTTCCACGTTTATGTGCTGACCAACGGCATTTTCGCCAGCGCCGGCACTGCCGAGATCAGCGAGGTGCGCAACGTACCGGTGCGCACCACCCATCTGGGGCGGGTGGCGGCGGTGAACGAACTTTCCCGCCAGATCGCCCAGACCGGGATGACCTTGGACGAAGCCGAGAGCCGTCTGGTGCTGGCGCGGCAGCTTCCCTTCCCCAAAGATCATGTGCAGCTGCTTTCCGGGCTGTGCGGAGCGTTCTGCTTTGCCATGATGTTCGGCGGCAATCTGCGCAGCGCGCTGGCAGCTGCCGGAGCAGGGGTGGTGGCCAGCTGGTACCTGCTGTGGTGCGGGCGGCATGAAGTGCCCGGCGGCTTCCAGAAGATCAGCACCGCCGCGCTGATCACGCTGGTGTGCATCCTGCTGTGCAATCTGCTGCACACTTCTGCAAGCCACGCCATCATCGGTACGCTGATGATCCTGACCCCGGGCATCGCCTTTACCATGGGCATCCGGGACTTTGTGCAGGGCGACTACCTTTCCGGCACCATCCGTATGATCGACGCCTTGCTTATTGCCGCCAGCATTGCCATAGGCACCGGCCTTGTACTGCGGCTGTACACGGTATTTACGGGGGTGGTCGTGGTATGATGTCCCTTGCAGCTGTACAGATCAGCGAGCTGACCGCGCAGTTTTTTCTGGCCGCGGCGGGCACGCTGAGTTTTGCCATTCTGTTTGCGTGCCCCCGGCGCTGCCTGCCTTACTGCGCACTGGTGGGCGCTGTGGGCTGGCTGTGGTACGAACTGCTGACCCTGCTGGGCGCAGACGCCGCCACGGCCTCCCTGCTGGCGGTCATTCCGCTTACCATCCTTACCCGCGTGTTTGCCATTACCCAAAAAACGCCGGTCACGGTGTTTTTGCTGACCGGCATTTTCCCGCTTGTGCCGGGCGCGGGCATCTACTACACCGCCTACTATTTCATCCAGAACGAAAACGCCCTTGCCCTTGCCAAGGGCATCAGCACCTTTAAAATTGCGGTGGCGCTGGCTATCGGCATCAGTCTGGTGCTGTGCGTACCGCTGCCGAAGAGAAAGTAAGACCCTCTCAGTCATCTCGCCTTGCGAACGCAGTGAGCCTGAGAGGGTTTGCAAAGCCGCAGGCTTTGACGGAAGCGGTTGCCCGTTGCCGAAGAAGTGGCAGAACAAGGGTTCAACCCTTATATACGTCATTTCGTTAAAAATGGGCATCTGCAAATGCAGATGCCCATTTAGTGCTTATTAACCTATTAAGTTACTACGCGCACAATCAAGCGATGTGCTTAATGGGGAAAACGTAGGTAGCGATATCGTACTGACGATCCATCTCGGTACCCTCTGCCCAAGTAAAGCCATCCGGCAGAGTGATCTCAGCTGCGGAAATAGTGGTTGCATCCTTCTTAACGTTAGCCTTCACAGTAGTCATGACAGCTTCGCCAGCCTTCGGATTGGTGATAGCCACCTTAATATCAACTTCCTTGGTAGCAGGCGTGTAGGTCACATCAGTCACAAAGACGATGATGTGCTCGCCCTTAGAGGCATCCTTGCGAATCTCGACGACTGCCTTTTCGTTCTCCAGATGGTAACCTTCGGGCAACAGCTTCTTATCGATGTCAGCAACCTTCACAGAGTCCTCGGTCTTCAGAACATCAATCTTGGCAGTCTCACCCACAACCACGGTCTCGCCATTGCCTTTGTCTGCCATAAAGATGACCATCACAGGACGAGTGGTCACTTCAGGAATCACAGGAACATCCTCCTTGGAGCAGCCAGCCAGCACGCCAGCAGCAGCAACAGCCAGAGTAGCGACACCTGCGCCCTTCAGGAACTGACGACGAGAGATATTAGACATAATAATCAACCTCACAATCTTTCTTTCAAGCACGCCTTACACTGCATGTAACGCGTTTACACCTATATAATACCTTTACCTACCCCCCATTGTCAAGTATTTCATGGAAACATTCACCAAAAAAATACAAGGATACAAGAATAAGTGTCACTATCCTTTACAATACAGCCGCCGTATCCGCAAAAAACCACGCCGCAGCCATTGCTGTGCGCCGGTGCATCTGTTATACTTTATATAGTTTTTTTCCGTTTTGTATTTTACCGGATAAAGGAGCGATTTATAATGTCTGTTATGGAACTTCTGACTACCCGCCGCACCTACCGCCGGTTTGCACAAAAGGCCGTGCCGCAGGATGTGGTGGATGATATCGTACAGGCCGTGCGGCTGTCCTCCTGCGGGGCAAACCGGCAGGCGGTGCGTCTGGTGCTGGTGCAAAGCCCGGAGATGGTGGCCAAGGTACAGCCGCTGGTCAAGTGGGCTGGCTATCTGCCGCCGGAGCAGGGCACGCCCAAAGCGGACGAGCTGCCCACCTTTTATGCAGCTGTGGTGCAGGATACCGCCATCCCCGGCGACCTTGCCACCGACACCGGCATTGCGCTGGCAAACATGACCCTTGCCGCATGGGACAAGGGCGTGGGCAGCTGCATCATGGGTGCGATCGATAAGCCCGCCTTGACCGCTCTGCTGGGCATTGAGGAGCCGCAGAAGCTGGCGTTTATGGTGGCCTTTGGTTACCCCACTCACAAAGCCCGCATCGTACCCATGACCGAGCAGACCGGTGTAAAGTACTATCTGGACGAAAACCGCGACTACTGTGTGCCCAAGCGCAGCGCGGAGGAGATCGCAAGAAGCCTGTAAATAACGGTTTATACTGCATATATTCACATATTTTCTCCGTTATTGCATAAATGTTTGCAAAATCGTTTCAATTTCACGGATTATTATGCACAAGTATTGACTTTTTGTTTTGTACAAACTATACTAAGTGCGTTCCCCGAAAGCGCGATGAATCGCATCCCATCGGGGCAAAGCGAACTATATTGCATAGATTGAGGAGTGTTTGAATATGAAAAAGATCTCTCGCCGCAGCTTCATGGCTGCCGCTGCTGTTTCCGTTGCTGCTCTGGCTCTGACCGCCTGCGGTGGTTCTGCAAGCTCTGCTGCTTCCTCTGTGGCAAGCTCTGCCGCTTCCTCCGAGGCTGCTTCTTCTGCCGCTACTGCTGAACTGACCACCGTGGAGGCCGGCAAGCTGACCATGGCTACCAACGCCGCCTTCCCTCCGTACGAGATGACCACCGATGCCGGCGAGTTCGAGGGCATCGACGTGGACACCGCCAAGGCCATTGCTGAGAAGCTGGGTCTGGAGCTGCAGATCGATGACATGGATTTTGACGCCGCACTGCTCAGCGTGCAGCAGGGCAAGGCCGACATCGTGATGGCAGGCGTTACCGTGACCGACGAGCGCAAGGCTGTGATGGACTTCTCCGACAGCTACGCCACCGGCATCCAGTCCATCATCGTTCCTAACGATTCCGACATTGCTTCTCCCGACGATCTGGCCGGCAAGACGATTGGTACCCAGCGCGGCACCACCGGCTACATCTACTGCTCCGATGACTTCGGCGATGAGAACGTGGTTGCTTACGACGACGGTCTGACCGCTGTGCAGGCCCTGAACAATGGTCAGGTGGACGCTGTGGTCATCGACAACGCTCCCGCACAGGAGTTCGTGGCTGCCAACCCCGGCCTGAAGGTGCTGGATACCAGCTACGCCGAGGAGGATTACGCCATCGGCATGGCAAAGGGTTCTGCTCTGGAGGACGCTGTCAACAAGGCTCTGGAGGAGCTGAAGGCTGACGGCACCCTGCAGGCCATCGTGGACAAGTACATCAACGCCAACTAAGCCGCGTGCCCTGTACCATTCCCGTACCCAAGGAGGCGCCCCGCTCCGGGGCACCTCTTTTTTTAGAAAAAAGTGGTTACAATTTATTGACAAACAGAAAGCGAGGATGTGAATGGCTGCGCAATACGAACTGCTCAAAGAGCTGCTGAACAGCGGCACAAAGCTAAGCTTTGGACAGGATTTCTTTTTTAAGTTTTATCAGGCCTTTCTGCTGAAGGACCGCTGGATGCAGTACATCAACGGTGTGGGCACCACCCTGCTGGTCACCGCACTGGCGCTGGCGCTGGGCGTGGTGCTGGGCAGCGTGGTGGCGCTGGTGCGCGTGACCCACGACCAGCAGCGCCCCGGCCACAAAAACGCGGTGCTGGGCTTTTTTAACGCGGTGTGTCAGGTGTACACCACCATTATCCGCGGCACGCCTATGATGGTGCAGCTGCTGATCATGAGCATGGTCATTTTTTCCAACAGCCGCAACTTTACCATGGTGGGTGCGCTGACCTTGGGCATCAACTCCGGCGCGTATGTATCCGAGATCATTCGCGGCGGCCTGATGGCTGTGGACCCCGGCCAGATGGAAGCCGGGCGCAGCCTTGGCCTGAACTACATGACCACCATGGTGGTCATCATCATCCCGCAGGCCATCCGTGCGGTGCTGCCTGCACTGGGCAACGAGTTTATCGTCCTGCTCAAGGATACCTCCCTGATCACCACCATTGGCGGCAAGGAGCTGCTATATGCCGCACAGGGCATTATGAATCGTACCTATGAAGCCATGTTCCCCCTGCTGGGCGTTGCACTGATCTACCTGATCCTTGTTATGCTGTTTACATGGCTGCTGAGCAAGTTTGAGAGGAGGCTGGCACAAAGTGACCGATAAGATTTTGGAAGTACGCGGCCTGACCAAGACCTATGGCGGCGTAAAGAAGCGCGGCGCAAAAAAGGCCGACCCCACGCTGGACGTGCTGAAGGGCATCGATCTTGACATCTACCGCGGCGACGTGGTTTGCCTGATTGGCCCTTCCGGCTGCGGCAAGTCCACCTTTCTGCGCTGCCTGAACCGGCTGGAGACCCCCTCCTCCGGCTCTATCAAGTTCGAGGGTGTGGAGGTGGACGAAGCGCACATCGACCCCGTGCGCCAGAAGATGGGCATGGTGTTCCAGCACTTCAACCTGTTCCCCCACCTGACCGTGAAAAAGAACCTTGAGCTGGCGCCCAGCCTACTGAAGCTGAAGGACAAAGAGGCCATCTCTGCCCGTGCAGACGAGCTGCTGGCCCGCGTAGGTCTGGCCGACAAGGCCGACGTCTACCCCAAGAGCCTGTCCGGCGGTCAGCAGCAGCGCATTGCCATCGCCCGCGCGCTGGCCATGGACCCGGACGTGATTTTGTTCGACGAGCCCACCAGCGCCCTTGACCCCGAGATGGTGGGCGAGGTGCTGGAGCTGATGAAGGAGCTGGCACACACCGGTATCACCATGCTGGTGGTCACCCATGAGATGGGCTTTGCCCGTGAGGTGTCCAACCGGGTCATCTTCATCGATGATGGCAAGATTCAGGAGGATGAGCCGCCGCAGGAGCTGTTCACCAACCCCAAGCACCCCCGCCTGAAAGCCTTCCTCTCCAAGATGCTGTAATAATATAAAAAATTCAAGCCCGGAAGGTCGGTAGACCTTCCGGGCTTGTTTCATTAAAAATAGCGCTGCGGCTTAAAGCTCTGCCAGAATGGCGTCGCCCATGGCGGTGCAGCCAAGGCAGGTGCAGCCATCGCTCATGTTGTCGGCGGTGCGCAGGCCCTTGTCCAGTACACGGCTCACAGCGTTCTCAATGGCATCGGCTTCCGCTGCCATGCCAAAGGAGTACCGCAGCATCATGGCGGCGGACAGGATGCAGGCGGTGGGGTTTACGATGTCCTTGCCTGCAATGTCCGGTGCAGAGCCGTGGATGGGCTCGTACAGGCCGCGGGTGCCGTCGCCAAGGCTGGAGGACGGGATCATACCGATGGAACCGGTGATCATGGAAGCCTCGTCCGACAGGATATCGCCGAACATATTCTCGGTGACGATCACGTCAAACTGCGCGGGGTTCTTCACGATCTGCATAGCGCAGTTGTCCACAAACATCTCGCTGTACTCCACGTCCGGGTACTCGGCCTGCAGCCGGTGCATCACAGTGCGCCACAGGCGGCTGGTGTCCAGCACGTTGGCCTTGTCCACACAGCACAGCTTTTTGCGGCGCTTGCGGGCAGTCTCGAAGCCGATGCGGCCAATGCGCTCGATCTCGTGCTCCGCATAGGGCATGGTGTCCACGGCCTGCTTTTCGCCGTTTTCCAGCGTGTGGGTCTGGTGCTGGCCGAAGTACACGCCGCCGATCAGCTCCCGCACAATGATAAAGTCAATGCCCTGTGCCACGATCTCGGGCTTTAAGGGGCTGGCAGGCGCCAGCTGCGGCCAGATCTTGGCGGGGCGGTTGTTGGCGTACAGCCCCATGCCGGCGCGCAGCCGCAGCAGGCCCTTTTCTGGCCGCTGCTCCCCGGGCAGACCCTCCCACTTGGGGCCGCCCACCGCGCCCAGCAGCACGCTGTCGGCGGCAAGGCACTTATCCAGCTCGTGCTGGGGCAGCGGGTCGCCGTACTTGTCAATGGCCTCGCCGCCCATAGCGGCAGCAGTGTAGTGGAAGGTATGGCCGTACTTTTCAGCCACCTTATCCAGCACCCGGAGGGTCTGCTTTACGATCTCCGGGCTGGAGCAATCGCCCCAGATGACAGCAATATTTTTTTCCATGAGGTACTCCTTCTATGCTCAAAACGCCCCTGATAGCCCCACTCTCTCAAAGCCTTACGCCCTCTTTGGAGGATGGACGATTTAAAATGCGCTCCGCGTTGCTCTGCGCATAATCAGCGGAATTTTTATTTATATTTCGTGTTTGTCGCGGCCTGCGGAGCTTGTCAGGGCGAAGGCCCTTCCATCTGCTAACGCAGACCGCTCTGCCGCTTAAAAGCCCCACTGGGGCTTTCATTGCTACGCAAACGCGGGTCGCTCCAAACACATTTTCACGGATGGGGATGGGGTTATTTCTGGATGGCCTTCATCAGGCCGCCGGCGGAGATGATGTTCTGGATAAAGGGCGGGAAGGGCTCGGCGTGGAACACCTTGCCGTTGGTCTCGTCGGTGATGACGCCGGTGTCAAAGTCTACCTGAACGGTGTCCCCAGCCTCAATGGCGTCCACAGCCTCCGGGCATTCCATGATGGGCAGGCCGATGTTGATGCTGTTGCGGTAGAAGATACGGGCAAAGCTTTTGGCAATAACCACCGCAATGCCGGCAGTCTTGATGCACAGGGGTGCGTGCTCGCGGGAGGAGCCGCAGCCAAAGTTCCAGCCGCCCACCATGATATCGCCGGGCTGCACCCGGTTCACAAAGTCCTTGTCGATATCCTCCATGCAGTGGCTGGCAAGCTCCTTGGCGTCCTGCGTATTCAGGTGGCGTGCCGGGATGATGACATCGGTATCCACATTATCCGGGTATTTGAAAACAGAACCTCTTGCGTTCATGCTCATGCTCCTTTCGGGTCAGACCGTGCGCGGGTCGGTGATGTAGCCGGTCAGGGCGCTGGCGGCGGCGGTGGCGGGAGAAGCTAGATAGACCTCACTGTCCACATGACCCATGCGTCCCACAAAGTTGCGGTTGGTGGTGGAAACGCAGCGCTCGCCCGCTGCCAGAATGCCCATGTAGCCGCCCAGACAGGGGCCGCAGGTGGGGGTGGATACGATGCAGCCCGCATCGATAAAGGCGGTAGTCCAGCCCCGCAGGATGCACTCCTTATAAACAGCCATGGTGGCGGGGATGATGATGCCGCGCACGCCCTTGGCGATGTGCTTGCCCTTGAGGATGTTGTAGGCGGCTTCCATGTCCTCCAGACGGCCGTTGGTGCAGCTGCCGATGACCACCTGATCGATCTTGATGTCCTTGCCCTCGCTGGCAACATGGGTATTCTCGGGCAGGTGGGGGTAGCTGACGGTGGGCTCCAGTGCGCTGAGGTCGATCTCGATGATCTTTTCGTACACGGCATCGGGGTCAGCTTCGTAGAACACCGGCGGGCGCTGGCTGCGGCCTGCAAGGTAAGCCTTGGTCACCTCGTCCACCGGGAAGATGCCGTTCTTGGCACCGGCCTCAATGGCCATATTGCAGATGCACAGGCGGTCGTCCATGGTCAGGCCAGCCACACCCGGGCCGGTGAATTCCATAGACTTATACAGTGCGCCGTCCACACCGATCATACCGATGATGTGCAAAATCAGGTCTTTGCCGGATACCCGGGGATTAAATTTGCCGGTAAGCACAAACTTGATGGCAGAGGGCACCTTGAACCATGCCATGCCGGTGGCCATGCCTGCGGCCATATCGGTAGAGCCCACGCCGGTGGAGAAGGCACCCAGCGCACCGTAGGTGCAGGTGTGGCTGTCCGCGCCGATCACGCAGTCTCCGGCGGTAACGATGCCTTTTTCCGGCAGCAGCGCGTGCTCAATGCCCATCTGACCGACATCGTAGAAGTTGAGGATATCGTATTTATTGGCGAACTCCCGGCACTGCTTGGACTGGGTAGCACTCTTGATATCCTTATTGGGTACAAAGTGGTCCAGCACGATAGCGATATGCTCTTTATCAAACACGCGGTCGAAACCGGCGCGTTCAAACTCGTTGATGGCCACCGGGGTGGTGATATCGTTGCCCAGCACAATGTCCAACTTTGCGTTGATCAGCTGGCCTGCCTTGACCTCCGGCAGTCCGGCGTGTGCGGCAAGGATCTTCTGCGTCAGGGTCATTCCCATGGTAGTTTTCTCCTTTTTATCGATTATTGATCGCACTGACGAGGGCACGGATACCGGCCACGATAATGTCGGTGTCGGTACCGGCACCCCATGTGACCGTGTTGTCGCCCCAGACAAGCCCCACATAGGAGGCTGCGCGGGAGGTAGAGCCCTCGTCCAGACTGTGCTCAGAGTAATTTTCCAGATGGAAGTCCATGCCAGTGGCGCTCTGGATCGCGTTGGCTACGGCATCCAGACGGCCGTTGCCCACCGAGGTGACCACCTTGCGCTGGCCGTTCAGCTCCAGCGTGACTGTGGCGGTAATGCCGTTTACCTGTGCAAAGTGGGCTTCCACCACATTCAGCGGCTTTGCACGGTTGAGGTAGGTATCCTCGAAGATGTGCAGCACCTCGGCGGCGCTCAGCTCCTTGTGGCTGTGGTCGGACACGCTCTTGACCTTGTAGCCCAGCGCCTCCCGCATCTTGGGGGGCAGATTGTAGCCGTAGTTCTGTTCCAGCACAAAACCGATGCCGCCCTTGCCGCTCTGGCTGTTGATGCGGATGACATCGGCGTCGTAGGTGCGGCCGATGTCGTGGGGGTCCACCGGGATGTAGGGGCAGGTCCAGCGGTGTTCGCCGGTCTGCTTGCGGTACGCCATGCCCTTGGCAATGGCGTCCTGATGGCTGCCGGAGAAGGCGGCAAACACCAGCTGCCCGGCGTAGGGGGTACGCTCGTAGATGTGCATCCGGGTCACCCGCTCGTAGGTGGCGCAGATAGCGGGCATATCCGAGAAGTCCAGCTTGGGGTCTACGCCGTGGCTGTACATATTCATGGCCAGCGTCACAGCGTCCACATTGCCGGTGCGCTCGCCGTTGCCAAACAGGCAGCACTCCACGCGCTGTGCGCCCGCCAGCACTGCCAGCTCTGCGCAGGCCACGCCGGTGCCGCGGTCGTTGTGGGGGTGAGTGGAGATGATCACGCTGTCGCGGTATTTCAGGTGCTTGTCGCAGTACTCGATCTGGTTGGCGTACACATGGGGCATACTCATCTCCACGGTCACCGGCAGGTTGATGATCATGGGGCGCTCCGGGGTGGGCTGCATGATATCCAGCACGGCGTTGCACACCTCTACGGCGTAGTCCACCTCGGTGCCGGTAAAGCTTTCGGGGCTGTACTCGAACAGGAAGTTGCCCTCGTACTCCTCACTGAGCTGCTTGACCAGCTTTGCGCCGTCTACGGCGATCTGCTTGATCTCTTCCTTGGACTTGTGGAACACCTGCTCCCGCTGCGCCACGGAGGTGGAGTTGTAGAAGTGGATCACCGCCCGGGGTGCACCCTTGACCGCCTCGAAGGTGCGGCGGATGATGTGGTCGCGGCACTGGGTCAGCACCTGCACGGTGACATCGGCGGGGATCATGTCCTTTTCGATCAGGGTGCGCAGGAACTCGTACTCGGTCTCGCTGGCAGCGGGGAAGCCCACCTCGATCTCCTTGAAGCCGATCTTCACCAGCATCTGGAAGAACTCCAGCTTTTCTGCAAGGCTCATAGGCACGATCAGCGCCTGATTGCCGTCCCGCAGATCCACGCTGCACCATGCGGGAGCCTTTTCAATATGGTCTTTTTTTACCCAGCTGTCATAACCGGCGGGTACCGGGTAGTACCCCGGTGCGTACTTGGTAGCGTCCATCATCCTGTTGTCCTCCTGAAATAGCATAAAGCCTTCACCCCTTGGGGGAAGGTGGCGCGTAGCGCCGGATGAGGGGTGATTTCCCGGCAGCAGCTGCTTGCCTGCGCCCTCATCAGTCACCTGCGGTGACAGCTTCCCCCGACCGGGGGAAGCCTTTTGCCCTACTGCAACCGTTGTACGAAAAAAGGCTCCCGTCTTTCAAGGCGAAAACCTTGAGAGACGAGAGCCTGTAAATTGCTTTTACAGGGCACCCGTGGTACCACTCTCCTTGCTGCACGGTCAGGTACAGCCACTTTGCACGATCGGCCAAAACAGCGAATCGCTGCCCCTGTAACGGTGGGCGTCCGTCAGAACCTACTTGTCCGTTCAGTTCTGCCGCTCAGGGGCCAGTATCCGAAGTTCTCTGCACCCGCCTTGCACCACCCGGCGGCTCTCTGCACGCAGAAGAAAGATCGTTTTATCCCCGTCAACGCATTTGCACTTTGTTGAAAGAGAGATAATTTTAGCACGCCTGCCAGAAAGTGTCAAGAAGTTTCGTTCAGGATAAAGATGAAAGCATTTCATAATACCATGGGGTAAATCATGCAAAATTGAGGTCGTTGCTCCCCTGCCCCCTCATCCGGCAAGCCCTTTGCGCACCTATAATATGGTAACTGAGCGGCTTTAGTCCTCTTTGTTAAGAAACTGCTAAGTTTTTGCAAAGTTGCCCTCGCTGCGCTGTTGCTAGGCGGTAAGGTGTGGTATACTGGACGCAGCAAACGGGTGGAAGCCCACTTTATATAGAAGGAGGAACATCCCATGAAAGAAGTCAAGCCATCCAAAAAACCGCTGGCTATCTACTATGCCATCGTGTTGCTGGTGCTGCTGGTCATCAACCTTGTGGTCATGCCGTGGCTGGCCGAGCGTCAGGTGCAGGAGGTAGACTACGGCACCTTTATGAGCATGACCGAGCAGGAAAACATCGGCAAGGTGGATATCCAGTCCAACCAGATCATTTTTACGGATAAGGACAACAAGCAGATCTACAAGACCGGCCTGATGAACGACCCCAGTCTGACCGAGCGCCTGTACGATGCCGGTGCGCAATTCTCCAGCGAGATCGTGGAGCAGGGTTCGCCGGTGCTCAGCTTTTTGCTGTGGTTCGTGCTGCCCATCCTGCTGTTCAGCTTCATCGGCAACCAGATGAACAAAAAGCTGATGGAAAAGGCAGGCGGCGGCCCGGGCTCCATGATGTTTGGCGGCGCGGGCAAATCCAACGCAAAGGTGTATGTGCAGTCCACCCACGGCATCCGCTTTGCGGATGTGGCCGGTGAGGACGAAGCCAAGGAGAACCTGCAGGAGATCGTCAATTATCTGCACGACCCCAAGCAGTACGAGGAGATCGGTGCTTCCATGCCCAAGGGCATTCTGCTGGTAGGCCCTCCGGGCACCGGTAAGACCATGCTTGCCAAGGCCGTGGCAGGTGAATCCAACGTGCCCTTCTTCTCCATTTCCGGCTCGGAGTTCGTGGAGATGTTCGTGGGCATGGGTGCCTCCAAGGTGCGTGACCTGTTCAAGCAGGCCAAAGAAAAAGCACCCTGCATCGTGTTCATTGATGAAATCGACGCCATTGGCCAGAAGCGCAACAGCGGCCAGTTTGGCGGCAACGATGAGCGCGAGCAGACCCTGAACCAGCTGCTTACCGAGATGGACGGCTTTGAGGGCAACACCGGTGTCATCATTCTGGCGGCTACCAACCGCCCGGATTCCCTCGACCCTGCCCTGACCCGTCCCGGCCGATTTGACCGCCGTGTGCCCGTGGAGCTGCCCGATTTGAAGGGCCGCGAAGAGATCTTGAAGGTACACGCCAAAAAGGTGAAGATCGCCCCGGGTGTGGACTTCAACACCGTGGCACGCATGGCCTCCGGTGCCTCCGGCGCAGAGCTGGCCAACATTGTGAACGAAGCCGCCCTGCGTGCCGTGCGGGCAGGGCGCAAGAGCGTGACGCAGGCCGACCTTGAGGAGAGCATCGAGGTGGTCATTGCCGGCTACCAGAAGAAGAACTCCATCCTGACCGACCACGAAAAGTGCATCGTAGCCTACCACGAGATCGGCCATGCCCTTGTGGCAGCCAAGCAGTCCAACTCTGCACCGGTGCAGAAGATCACCATCATTCCCCGCACCTCCGGTGCACTGGGCTACACCATGCAGGTGGACGAGGGCAACCACTACCTGATGAACAAGGCCGAGCTGGAAAATAAGATTGCCACCCTGACCGGCGGCCGCGCCGCCGAAGAGGTAGCCTTCAATTCCATCACCACCGGCGCGTCTAACGATATCGAGCAGGCCACCAAGCTTGCCCGCGCCATGCTGACCCGCTATGGCATGAGTGATGAATTTGACATGGTATCGTTGGAAACCGTAAACAACCAGTATCTGGGCGGCGATACCTCGCTGGCCTGCAGTGCTCAGACCCAGCGCGAGATTGATCAGAAGGTGGTAGAGCTGGTCAAGACCCAGCACGAAAAGGCCATCCGCATCCTGACCGAGAACCGCGCCAAACTGGACGAACTGGCACAGTACCTGTACCAGAAAGAGACCATCACCGGCGAGGAGTTCATGGATATCCTCAACCGCGACGACACCGAAAATAAACCAGAAACTCCCTGAAAATAAAAATTTTTGAATCTTTTGCAATAATCCGGCCGCCGTATCCGTTTACAAAGCAGATACGGCGGTTTTCCATTGTGGATGCGCCGCAGCTGAACCATGGTTCCAAAAAAGATTATGATGCAAAAAAACAAGGCAGTCCCTGCGGCTGCCGTTTTCAGGAGGTATTTCCTATGAAGATGCTGAACAAAAAGTTTGTCCGTACCCTGAGCTGTGCCGCTGTGGCGGTGTGTGCCGCTGCCATGCTGAGCGTGGGTGCATTTGCCGCCGAGGTGGATTCCACCTGCGTGGAGGGCTATCTGCCCCCGCAGGAGCAGATGGTGCAGGGTGACATCGCACTGCACAGCGGTGACGTTGCCGTGGGCGAAAAAGACCCCAGCTACGGCGGCTACGGTGCCCCGGAGGGCAATCCCATTCAGGGCAATATCATGCTGATCTCCGGCGATGAGCTGGCCGACACCGCAAAGACCGAGGCACGCTACACCGTCAAGGGTCTGCTGGGCAAGCAGCTGCTGTACACCGCCCGCCAGAAGGACGGCGTGCTGACGCTGGACGTCCCCGCCGAGGTGGCTACCTTCCGCACCACCATCGAGGATATGCAGACTTTGCAGGCCAACGGCGTGAAAACGCTGGTGCTGGTGACCGAGAAGAACACCACCACCCTGAACCTCTCGCTGCTGTGCGAGGGACAGAAGTCCGGCACCCGCGTCACCCTGCGGCACCTGGGCAGCAATGCCACCCTCTCTGTGGGTCTGCGCTGCCGCCGCGACCTGCTGATCGGCCGCTAATCGGAAAAACGGCAGTATAATTTGTGGTTCAGAAACGCCCACAGGCGTTTCTGAACCACTTTTTTAATGATGACAAGACCCCCGGCGGGCAGCCGGGGGTCTTGTCGCACACTTATGGAGGCTTGGACAGGAATAAAAGGAAGATCACATTCCCTTTGCGGGAAAGAGAATCGCTGCTTACTTGCCGCGGACGGCTGCGAAGCCGGCTTCCAGATCGGCAAGGATATCATCAATGTGCTCGGTGCCGATGGACAGGCGGATGGTGTTCTGGTAGATCTGCTGCTCGGCCAGCTCGGCATCGGTCAGCTGGCTGTGGGTGGTGGAGGCCGGGTGGATGACAAGGCTCTTCACGTCCGCTACGTTGGCCAGCAGAGAGAAGATCTTCAGGTTATCAATGAAGGTAAAGGCCTCCTCGCGGCCGCCCTTGATGTTAAAGGTAAAGATAGATGCACCGCCGTTGGGGAAATACTTCTGGTACAAGGCGTGATCCGGGTGATCCGGCAGCGAGGGATGGTTCACCTTTTCCACCTGCGGGTGGTTGGCAAGGAACTCCACCACCTTTTTGGTGTTCTCTACATGACGCTCAATGCGCAGGCTCAGGGTCTCGGTGCCCTGCAGCAGCAGGAAGGCGTTGAAGGGGGAGATGGTAGCGCCGGTATCACGCAGCAGGATGGCGCGGATGTAGGTGACAAAAGCGGCAGGGCCTGCGGCATCTGCAAAGGAGACGCCGTGGTAGCTGGGGTTCGGGGCGGCAATGTTGGGGTAACGGCCGCTGGCCTTCCAGTCGAAGTTGCCGCTGTCCACGATGATGCCGCCCAGCGTGGTGCCGTGGCCGCCGATGAACTTGGTAGCAGAGTGCACCACGATGTCTGCGCCGTGCTCGATGGGACGGATGAGGTACGGGGTGCCGAAGGTGTTATCAATGACCAGCGGCAGGCCGTGCTTGTGGGCGATGGCGGCAATGGCATCAATATCCGGGATATCGCTGTTGGGGTTGCCCAGCGTCTCCAGATACACAGCCTTGGTGTTGGGCTGGATAGCGGCCTCCACCTGTGCAAGGTCGTGGGCATCCACAAAGGTGGTGTTGACGCCGAACTGGGTCAGGGTGTGAGCCAGCAGGTTGTAGCTGCCGCCGTAGATGGTGTTTTGTGCCACGATGTGGTCACCGGCCTGTGCCAGTGCCTGAATGGTGTAGGTGATGGCGGCTGCACCGGAAGCGGTAGCCAGTGCTGCCACGCCGCCCTCCAGCGCTGCGATGCGCTTTTCAAACACATCTTGCGTGGAGTTGGTCAGACGGCCGTAGATGTTGCCTGCATCGGCCAGACCGAAGCGGTCGGCGGCGTGCTGGCTGTTGCGGAACACATAAGACGTAGTCTGGTAGATGGGCACCGCACGGGCATCGGTGGCGGGGTCGGCCTGCTCCTGACCGACATGAAGCTGCAGGGTCTCAAATTTATATTCAGACATTGTTATTTTCCTCTCTTAATATACCAAAAGTATTATTGTTGTGTATAAAAAATCCCGATGCGTTTTCAAAGGCGCACCGGGCAGTGTGGTCTACCGGAGCTGCTGCTGTCACATTCGGGTGCACATTCGCACAGCCGAGGGCAACATACAGTACACATCCGATGCCGGTGCCCGGTTGGTATGCATTCGCCCACAGCGATAATTCGCGTGCAGCAGTTCTTTCCAGATCAGCTTCATCTTTGTGCCCTCCTTCCGGTAAAACTTTTCCATCCCTCTATGTACCACCCGCCGGAGAACCTCTGTTTCATTTCCCTACAAGACTGGTGGATTGGATGTTTGCATTATATCCCGTTCTACCTAGTTTGTCAATAGGTTAATTCCACTTTTTTCAAGGATGTATTTTTTGCATGATAATTTTGCCCGTACCGCCCCGCCCGACAGCATTTTGTACAGCGCCCCCTCTGAACAAAAACGAAGCCCGGAACGTCTGCGGACGCTCCGGGCTTCGTTTTTTCATAAAATGGTCAGACCTGCTTTGTCTCTTCCGTCCGGGTGGAAATGCCGAACAGCACAAAGCCGATGACAAACAGGATGGCAATGGAGCCCACACCCACGTTGGCGCTGCCGGTCAGCTGGCTGCCCACACTGACAATCATGGTGCCAAGGAAGGATGCACCCTTGCCGCAGATGTCGAACAGGCCAAAGTATTCGCCAGATTTTTCCTGCGGGATGATCTTTGCAAAGTGGCTGCGGCTCAGTGCCTGCACGCCGCCCTGGAACATACCCACCACCACGGCCAGCACCCAGAACTGCCACTGACTCTTCAAGAAGAAGGCAAAGACGGCAATGCCGGTATAGGCCGCGATGCACACCGGGATCAGGGTCTTGGATTCATATTTCTGGCTCAGGCGGCCAAAGATCAGCGCCGAGGGGAAAGCCACGATCTGGGTGACCAGCAGCGCCAGCAGCAGGCCGGTGGTGTCCAGCCCCAGTGCCGTGCCGTAGGCGGTGGCCATATCAATGATGGTATACACGCCGTCAATGTAGCAGAAGAAGGCCAGCAAAAACCAGAACACCTGCTTATCCTGCGGCAGATGCTTCAAGGTCTGCCCAATGCGCACAAAGCTCTGACGGATGGCGTGCTGCTCCACCTCCACATAGTTGATCTGGCGGTATTTTTTCAGCAGCGGCAGGGTGACCACCAGCCACCACACAGCAGTAATGACCAGCGCGATAGACAGCGCAGTCATCTGACTAAGCCCCACCGCACTGCTGCCCAGCACCAGCGCCAGACAGACCACAAAGGGCACGCAGCTGCCGATATAGCCCCACGCGTACCCGCGGGAGGACACCATGTCCATCCGCTCCGGGGTGGTCACATCGCCCAGCATGGAGTCGTAGAACACCAGACTACCGGAGTAGCCGATCTTGGCAATGATAAAAATGACCAGAAAGGCCAGCCATGTGCCCGCCAGACCCATGGCACAGCAGCCGATGACGCCCACAAAAAGGCAGAGCATGAAGATGGGCTTTTTAAAGCCCTTGGTGTCGGCCAGCGTGCCCAGAATGGGGCCCAGAATGGCGGTGACCACCGTAACGATGGAGCTTGCATAGCCCCAGTAGGCCAGATAGTCCACCTTGCTCACCCCACCGGCCTCGGCCAGTGCATTGAAGAAGATGGGCACCAGCGTGGCGATCATCAGCACAAAGGCCGAGTTGCCCACATCGTATAAGATCCATGCCCGCTCCAGCGGTGTCACCTTGAATTTTTCAGTTTTCATCGTATTTCCCTTTTCCCCTTGCACCGCCGGACGGCGCAGTTTTTAAAATTCCCCAAAGGTGTGGTCGTAGGCGGCGTCCAGCGGCTCGTCCGTGTCCAGCTTTGCCACATACTCTAAGATCAGCCGCTCTGCCAGCGGCAGAGCCTTGGCGTACAGCGCATCCAGCTTGCGGTTGCTCTCGGTGCACTGCGGGTTCGGCTGCGGGTTTGCCACAAGGCCGTGCATCCCATCATATTTGCCCAGCACCTTCATGCCGGTCAGCACCACCCAGCGCTTGACCGGGTTCGAGGCCTGCAGCACCTTATGCACCAAGATCATCCCCTTCAGGGCTTCCAGTGCGGTCTGCTCCGAAATATCCTTGTAAAACGGCGCAATGACCCGGGCGTTTTCCGCGCTGGGGTGGATATGGCTGGCGGTAAAGAAGGTCAGCGGGTCATAGCCGTCCCGGCGCAGCAGCATATTGTCGAACTCAGTCTCGATCTCACAGTGAGTCACACCGCTCTCTCGGGTAAACTGTTCCACAAAGGGGTGGCAGGTGCTGTCCAGCGCAAAATGGCACACAAAGCCCAGCGCGTAGGCCAGCGCAGCCTCGCGGTCGGCTTCCTCGTGCACCACCCGCCGGGCACGGTCAAAGAACGTTCTGCCCTGCTCGTCGTGCATGGCATTGCCCAGCGCGGCGACCGGGGTGGACTTTTCCGCATGGTAATAGAACAGCACATCCGGCCCATGCAGGCCGATATCGTACAGCTCCCGGTGCGCCTCCAGCTTTTCCCGCAGCGGCGCGGGCAGATGATCCAGCACATTTGCGCCAAAGCGGCGGTGTGCGTAGGTAGAGGGCATCTCTCATTCCTCCTTCTTGCAGTGCCAGCGCCCGCCGCCCTGTTCCGGCTGCACTGACCAAAAATTCTATCGTTTCCAGTATAGCAGAAAGTTTGCCGACCTTCTACCCTTTTGTGTCTGTTTTCTGTAAAAAGTTTTAATAATTTTTCTGTACCTCCCGCCAAATAAAAGAGGCTTCCGGAATGCCCGCAGACATTCCGGAAGCCTCTTTTCGATTATTTCAGGTTCACACGCTCTCATAGCCCTGCGGCATCTCGCTCTTGCGGTCGCGGGACATCAGGTTGCGCAGCGCATCGCTGGCGCTCATGCCCTCCTTGACGATGGCGTTTACCGTCTGGGCAATGGGCATTTCCACATGGTACTTCTCAGCCAGCTCCATGGCGGCGGGCAGGGCGTTGATGCCCTCCACCACCATGCCGACCTCTTTCACGGCCTGCTCCGGGCTTTCACCCTTGCCGATCAGGATACCGGCGCGGTTGTTGCGGCTGTGCATACTGGTGGCGGTGACGATCAGATCGCCGATGCCGGCCAGACCCGCAAAGGTCTGGACATTGCAGCCCATCGCCACGCCCAGCCGGGCGATCTCGGCAATGCCGCGGGTGATCAGGGCGGCGCGGGCGTTATCGCCGTAGCCAAGGCCGGTGGAGATGCCGACACCCAGCGCGATAACGTTCTTCATAGCACCGCTCAGTTCCACGCCCTTGATATCAGTGTTGGTGTACACGCGCATACAGGTGTTGCTGAACACCTCCTGCACCACCTCGGCAGCTTCCAGATCCGGGCTGGCGGAAACGATGGTGGTGGGCAGATCCAGCGCCACCTCCTCGGCGTGGGTGGGGCCGCTGAGCGCCACCAGACGCACCGCGCGGGGGCCGTTCTCGTGGCTCAGCTCGTCGGCAAGGATCTCGGTCATGGTATATAAGGTATCGGGCTCAATGCCCTTTGCCACATCCACGATGATCTGGCCGGAGCGGATATAGGGCCGCGCCTTGGCCGCCGTGGCGCGCACGAACACCGACGGCACTGCAAACAGCAGCACATCCTTGCCGGTGCACACTTCCTCTATGCTTTTGGTAAAACGCAGCTCCTGCGGGATGACCATCCCCGGCAGATTGGGGTGCACCCGGGTGGTGGAAAGGTTATCCACCTCGGCCTCAATGGCCGACCACACCTGCACATCGTTGCCGCTGACGGTCAGCATCCGTGCCAGAGCCATGCCCCAGGTACCTGCACCCAGAACACCAATACTAAACTTTTTCACGTTCGTATCCTCCGTGTCTGCACCGGGCAAGGGGCAAGCCTCCTGCCGGTGGATTTGCGCCGCGCCGGGCCGTTGCCCCGCAGCCGCGCACTACTATGACCATTGTACACGAAAGCGCCCACAGCGTCAAGCATCTGCCGCATTGCACAAATATTTAACAAGTTTATGCCATTTTTCGGTCACATCACACGTTTTATGCAAACTGTTTGCACTGCGGGGCATTTCATGCTATTATAGTATTCTGGTAGGTTTTGTAGGGATTGGTGATTCAGTCTCTTGACTTTGACCCTACTTTAAGGTATATACTGCCTTAGTCGGCAAAAGCTTTGCCGGCTTGTGTATTTTTAGCTTTGAGGAAAAAACGATGTTTGAAGCACTTTTATCCAACCGCACGGTCAGCGTGCTGATGGAGGCGCTGCCCCGCATCCTGACGGCAGGCCTGACCATGACCATTCCGCTGACCCTTCTCTCCTTCTTTTTTGCCATGATCATCGCAGTGGCGGTGGCGCTGGTGCAGTACGCCAATGTGCCGGTGCTGCGGCAGATCGCGCGGTTCTATATCTGGGTCATCCGGGGCACGCCGCTGCTGGTACAGCTGTTCATCATCTTTTACGGCCTGCCCAGCGTGGGCATCATGCTGAACGCCTTTCCGGCGGCAGTCATTGCCTTTGCCTTCAACGAGGGTGCTTACTGCGCCGAGACCATGCGCGGTGCGCTGGAAAGCGTGCCGCAGGGGCAGCTGGAAGCCGGGTACTGCGTGGGCATGAACTGGTGGCAGATCATGCGCCGCATCGTGCTGCCACAGGCACTGCGCACCGCCGTGCCTGCGCTGTCCAACTCCCTCATCGGTATGATCAAGGACACCTCGCTGGCCTCCAACATCACGGTGGCAGAGCTGTTCATGGCCGGGCAGCGGGTAGCCGCCCGCACCTACATCTTCCTGCCCATCTACTGTGAGGTGGCTGTGGTGTATCTGCTGTTCTGTACCGTCATCACCAAGCTGCAGGCGCTGCTGGAACGTCAGCTCAACGCCCGCGGCTTCCAGTAAAAAGGGAGGTGCACACCCATGGCTATGCTTGAGATCCGCAATGTGCAAAAAACCTTTCGCACCTACGCAAAGCCCGGCCTTTTCCACCGTCCCGGTGCACGGAAGGTCGCCAGCGAGCTGCCCGTGCTGCGCGGCGTAGACCTGACCGTGGAAAAGGGCGATGTGGTGGCCATTCTGGGGCCGTCCGGCTCCGGCAAGACCACCCTGCTGCGGTGCCTGAATTTTCTGGAGACTGCTGATGCCGGGCAGCTGGTGTTTGACGGCGAAAGCTTCGACCTTGCCCATGCCAGCCGCGCCGACATTGCCCGGCTGCGCAAAAAGACCGCCTTTGTGTTCCAGAACTACAACCTGTTCCGCAACAAGACTGCCCTGCAGAATGTGACCGAGGGGCTGATTGTGGCGCGTAAACTGCCTAAGGAGCAGGCAGAGGAAATCGGCATGAAGATGCTGGCCAAGGTAGGCCTTGCAGACCGTGCCGACTACTACCCCCGCCAGCTTTCCGGCGGACAGCAGCAGCGGGTGGCGATCGCCCGTGCCCTTGCCGCCGACCCGGAAATTATTTACTTTGACGAGCCCACCAGCGCCCTTGACCCGGAGCTGACCGGCGAGGTGCTCAGCGTGATGCGGCAGCTGGCCGAAGAGGGCATGACCATGCTGGTGGTCACCCACGAGATGGGCTTTGCCCGCAACGTTTCCTCCAAGACCGTGTTCATGGAAAACGGCGTGGTGGTGGAGCAGGCACCCTCTCAGCAGTTCTTTGCATCCCCCAAGGAGGAGCGCACCCGGGCCTTCCTGCGCAGGATCGCCCATACGGAATAAAACCACTTCTCTTTTTGCATTTTTCACGACAGAAAGGAATTTTTACTTATGAAACGCAGAACCTTTATCTCTCTGATGGGCGTTATGGCTGCCGCCGGTGTGCTGGGCCTGACCGGCTGCTCCTCCAAGGACACTGCCTCCAGTACCGCCGGTCCCGCACCGCTGAACAAGCTGAACAGCATCCAGAAGAGCGGCAAGCTGGTGGTGGCACTGGAAGGCGCATGGCAGCCGTGGAGCTACCACGACGCCTCCGACACGCTGGTGGGCTACGATGTGGAGGTATCTCGCGCCATTGCCGAGAAGCTGGGCGTGGAACCGGAGTATGTGGAGAGCGACTGGGACAGCCTGTTTGCCGGTCTGGACGCCGGCCGCTACGACATGGTGTGCAACGGCGTGGAAGTGACCGAGGAGCGCGCCAAGACCTACGCTTTCACCACCCCCTACGGCTACATCCACACTGCGCTGGCAGTGCGCAAGGATAACGAGGATATCCACAGCTTTGAGGACCTGAAGGGCAAGACCACCGCCAACAGTCTGGCTTCTACCTACATGGAATTGGCCGAGAGTTACGGCGCTACCGTGCAGGGCATCGACACGCTGGAAGAGACCATCCAGCTGCTGACCGCCGGCCGCATTGATGCCACCCTGAACGCGGACGTTTCCTTCTACGACTACCTGAACGTCCACCCGGACGCAGACTTCAAGCTGGTGGCACAGACCGCTGAAGCCTCTCATGTGGCCATCCCGGTGCTCAAGAGCGAGGACACCGCCTATCTGGACGCGCTGAACGCCGCCATTGAGGAGCTGCGCGCTGACGGCACCTTAAAGACCCTGAGCGAAAAGTATTTCGGACAGGATATCTCTTCTGAAAACTGAGAAGCTCGACCCTCTCAGTCTGCTCACTTCGTTCGCATCCAGCTCCCCCGAAAGGGGGAGCTTTTTTGTTATCTGCCAGTCCGTGCAGTAAAGCTTCCCCTTCGGGGGAGCTGGCGAGCGCAGCGAGACTGAGAGGGTAAATCCCCTATTGACTTGTGCAATATTATATGCTATATAATATTATAGAAACAGACCACGCCGAAAGGAGGCTGTTCCCACATGAGTTTTCCCATCAGTGCCGCGCTGCTGGACGCCATTGTGCTGTCCGTGGTGGCGCAGGAGCCGGAAGGTACCTACGGCTACAAGATCACCCAACAGGTCACCCACACGCTGGAGCTGAGCGAATCCACCCTGTACCCGGTGCTGCGCCGGCTACAGAAAGACCAGCTGCTCACGGTCTACGATGCGCCCTTCAATGGCCGCAACCGCCGCTATTATCAGATCACCTCCGCCGGGCGGGCGCAGCTTGCCGCCTACGCGCAGGAGTGGAGCCGCTACCGTTCTTCCATTGACACATTTTTCAGAGAGGTGGAATGATTTATGACCCGTACTGCATTTCTTGCTGCGCTGGAGCAGCTTCTGGCTCCCTTACCGGAGGCTGAGCGCAAGGACGCGTTGAGTTATTACGAGGATTATCTGGATGCCGCCGGGCCGGAAAACGAAGCCCGCGCCATTGCGGAGCTGGGCAGCCCCGAGGAGGTCGCCCGCAAAATTCTGGACGAACAGACCCCGGCAGACAGCTCTGCCGCCCCGGCATCCCCTGTCCGCAAGCCGCGTTCCCGCTGGCGCATGGTGCTGGGTGGCGGGCTGGCGGTGCTGGTGCTGGCCTGCTTTTTCTTCCAGCACTCCAAGGCCACCCCGGTGCAGCCGGTGGAGCCCATTTCTCCTTCCTCAGAAATTCCTGCTTCCTCTGCGGAACCAGCTGCCGAAAGTTCCTCTACGCAGCCCACAGTTCCCGTTTCCACTCCAGACGGCTTAACTTTCTCCCTCTCTGCTGAGATGGTCAGCGATAAACTATCGCTGGAGTTGGACTATGGTACCATTCTCTTTGTTGTTGACCCAAACGCTTCCGACATCACGCTACAGTTTGATGGCTTTAGAACTCGGTATCTCACCCATTCCAACAAAAAAGACGGAACCGCAGAGTTTTCCTACCATGTCCCGAAATACTACGCTCTTCCTGATATTGACAGTGCTGTGCTTACCATTACAGCTCCGGAAAATATCCTGCATAAGGTAGACATTGATCTTGCTATGGGCGACGTCGACCTTGGCACGCTCTCTGTGGAAGAACTGGATCTGGAACTTGCCATGGGTGGCGTTTCTGCCGACAGCCTGACTGTGAAAGACGCGGATTTTGATCTTGCCATGGGTGACTGTCACATTGACCATCTGACCGCGCCGGAATTCGATGCCGAACTTGCCATGGGGGACTGCACGATCGGTATGCTGTCCGGTGCTCAGGATGTCAGCATCTCGGTCATCACTGGCGATACTGACCTGACTCTGGAGGGCAGCGCCTCGGACTATCTCCTCGTCACCAATGAACTTAAGGGCACCTCGATCCATGATGGCAAGGCAAATACCTCTCGTAAAATTTCCCTCGATTCTGTCACCGGCAATCTCTCCATCTCCTATACGAATTGACCCCTGAACGCAGAATACCCCCGGCATCCGAACGAAACGAAAACGGATGCCGGGGGGGTTTTTATGCTTCCCTGTGAAAATACTCGTAGATGGTCTGCGCCAGCTGTTTGCCCACGCCGGGGGTGTTTTCCAGCTGGTCGGGGGTGGCTTCCTTCACCGCGCCCACGCTCTTGAACTGCGTCAGCAGGGCTTTGGCGGTTTTGGGGCCTACGCCCGGCACCTCGGTCAGGGTGGAGGAGTAGCTTTTCTGCTTCATCTGCTGCTTGCGGTAGGCGTTGGCAAAGCGGTGGGTCTCGTCCTGAATGGCGGTGATGAAGGTAAAGGTACCGCGGTTCATGTTGATGGCAATTTCCCGCCCGTCGCTGTCCACGATGGCGCGGGTGCGGTGGTGGTCATCCTTTCCCATGCCGTATAGCGGCACATCTGCCAGTGCCGTACCGGCAAGCGCTTCCTTTGCGGCGCTCACCTGTCCCCTGCCGCCATCCATCAGCAAAAGATCCGGCTTCTGCCCGAACCAGTTGCCGCTTGGCTGACCGTTTTCGGCCTGTACAGCGTATTTTTCGTACTCTGCCGCCCGGCGGGAGACGGTCTCTGCCAGCGAGGCGTAGTCGTCCGTGCCCGCCACGGTCTTCATCTTGAACTTGCGGTAGCCCGCCTTGAAGGGCTTGCCATCCTTGAAGGTGACCATGCCGCAGACGCTGCTGCCATCGCCCCAGTTGGAGATATCGTAGCTTTCAATGGCGCGGGGCGGCTTTGAAAGCCCCAGCACCTGCGCCAGCTCGTCCAGCAGCTTTTCCTCCCGGGCGTAGCGGCCGCTCTCCCGCGCCAGACGCTCCACCGCGTTGGTGTGCGCCATCTCCACCAGATGCGCTTTATCGCCCCGCTGGGGCACATACAGCTGTACCTCGCTGCCCCGTTTCTGGTTCAGCGCCTGCTGCAAGGCGTCCATGTCCGGCGGCAGTGCGTCCACCGCGATGATCTTGGGAATCTGTTCATCGTCCAGATAGTACCGGGGCAGAAATTCCTCCCGCACCGCGTCGATATCCGAGGTATCGTGGAACAAAAACTCCCGCTTGTCGGTCAGCCGTCCCTCCCGGAAGCGCAGCACCGCCGTGCACACGCTGTCCGGCGTACCGGCCAGCGCCACCACGTCCATCTCCACGTCCGGGTCTACCACCACCTTCTGCCCTGCCGTAAGCTTGGTGATGGCGTTGATCTGATCCCGCAGAAGAGCGGCGGTCTCAAATTCCAGCCGGTCGGAGGCTTCCTGCATCCGCTCGTTGAGGGTTTTCAGGATATCCTTTTTGCCGTAGCGGATGAGGTGCACCGCGTTTTTGACCGCCTGATTGTAGGTCTCGCAGCTGATCTTGCCGCTGCACACCGCCATACACTTGCCGATATGAGCGTTCAGGCAGGGGCGTCCTTTGCCGATCTCCTGCGGGAAGCGCTTGGAGCAGCGCGGCAGCAAAAAGGCATCCATGGCCGTTTCTGCCATCTGCCGCGCTGCAAAGCTGGAGGTGTAAGGGCCGATATACTCTGCCCCGTCCTCCTCCTTTTGCAGGGTGAAGGAAAGGCGCGGCCAGTCCTCCCGGGTGACGCGGATATAGCTATAACCCTTGTCATCCTTGAGCAGGATGTTGTACTTGGGCGTGTGCGCCTTGATCTGACTGGCCTCCAGCACCAGCGCCTCAAACTCGCTCTGACAGACGATGACGTCAAAGGCGTAGGCGTGGGCGATCATCTGGCTGACCTTGTTATCGTGGGGCACGCCCTCGCGGAAATACTGGCTTACCCGGATGCGCAGGCGCTTGGCCTTGCCGATATAGATGATGGTGTCGCTTTTGTCCCGGATGATATACACCCCGGGCAGCAGCGGCAGCATACAGGCTTTTTGATAGAGTTCGGCCTTAGTCATGCAGCACCTTCCTCCGTATTTGTGGGATGGGGCGTCCTGCAATGGAAAGCCCTTTGCTCCCGGTAAAAAGCGTACTAAAAAAGCGGCAGGGAACCCCCGCCGCTTTCTGTTGCTTGTGATACAGACTTACTCTGCAAAGCCGGACTCCACCAGCTTGATCAGGCCGTCCA
>OJQG01000219.1_pt1 | contig 35391 bp, 35 predicted proteins | sample 1598701 | NCBI WGS metagenome assembly OJQG01 (sample SAMN03922504, study PRJEB24848) | human gut metagenome | isolation source: stool sample | host: Homo sapiens | place: Germany | collected 2011-11 | reverse complement strand
GTTTTCCGCTCGAATATCTTTGCTACCAGAGGCTCCAGCAAATGCCCCATTTCCATGGCAACCCAGTTGCCCTCATCATCTTCCACTGACGCTATGTTCAGTTTGTCGTAGTACAGATCCCTGGCTGTCCGGAATGGAGAAGTGCCAAAAATCGCCGATACATCGCTGCCGCCGATTCCACGGCGCCGGTAATCCAGCCAGTCTTCTTCTGAAAGATCTGCCGTTTCTACCAGCACCAGCGGTTCATACCGCTTTCGTTCAGCACTATTGCTGCCAGACATATCAAATCCCCCTTCGTGATCTTCGGGGCAAAATAACCGCCCTCGTCATTGGTGCAACATTTCGTAGCCGGAGCGAAGATACTGCCTGTCTCTTCATCTTCCAGTCCGTGGAGTGTGCCGACTTGACCCGCCGACCATTCTGCTTTCTTTTCTGCTTCACATTCATGTACATGACCTGCCTTTCTCAGTTTTGATTTATCCTTAAAGCCCTTTCAGGCTTACAGGCAATAAAAAAGCGAGAATGACAGACGGCATAAAGCCTGGTGTCCATAGTTGCCTATGAACCGGTGTCATTCTCGCAATGGTGGGTAAATCCCGTAAAATAAAAAAGCCAGTAATATACCGGCCTGAAAAGGCGCAGTGATACTACTGACACAAGTACAAACTTAACAGCGTGTGCAATGCAGTCATTACTCCGCAACACAAGCCCTAAAGCCTGTGTACCCTGACGGGCAACGCACAAAAATCAATTACATTGCAATTTTAACACAATATATAGTGTTTGTCAATTCCAACATTCTATATATTGATTTTTGGATTTTCTTTAAATTTTCTTTCCTCTTTGCAGAAGTTCTTTCTTCCCAGCCTATTTATAGGATGTATCGGATCATTTGGTAATACCGGATGATCCCTACGCTCTTTTAGTACCTTGACAAGTTCATAACCTCTATGGGGAGTTATACAGGAATTCTGGACAGTGTGCGATGACCACAGAAGCGCGCCCATAATCGAAATGCTGCACAGCAGCAGCCTGAAATACACGGCAGAACCGTTCTGGCGTAGGAAATGGCCCCATTAGAGTTCTTTTGTTATTTCAATACCTCCTGACCTCAAGACCGTTTTCATTGTTTTTGTTGAAAACCTTCTTCTACAAATCGTAAGGGATCATTGTAATCGAAAAAAGGAGGACGATTATGGAGAAAAGAAAACCGAATGACCTACCGCCGGAGCAGTGCTTGGCTGTTGATACCGATACCCTTTGCAAACTGTTGTGCTGTGGAAGACACACTGCGGTACAGATTGGGGATCTTGCCAATGCACGCATTACCATGAACACCCGTGTCCTATGGAGTGTCCAGCGTATCAAAGAATATCTTTATGATATTTCCGGCTAAATAACCATGCCAGTAAGGCGCACTACACTTTTATAATCAGGAGGTACCAGTAATGGCAAAAGTGAGAAAAGACAACAAAGGACGAAATCTTCGGCCCGGAGAAACACAACGGGCAGATGGCAGCTATATGTATGTCTACAAATTAGGCACTAAAAAGAAATATCTTTACGACTCCGATCTCGCAAGTCTTCGTGTCAAAGAAAAGCAGATCAACAAAGATAAGGATGATGGCATCCGTACTCAGGAAGCCATGAAGCTTACCCTGAATGATATGTTCAAGGTCTACATGAATAACAACATCAAACTGAAGCCCTCCACCAGAGCAAATTATCTTTACCTGTGGGACTTCTATGTGAAAGAAGAGCCTTTCGCTAACATGCCTCTGCCACAAATCCACAGAAGTGATATTCTCGCGTTTTATACCAAACTGCTGAAACACGGTTTTGCTATCAACTCACTGGAGAGCATCAACACCATTGTTCACCCTACGCTTGAAATGGCCGTGGACGACGATTACATCCGCAAAAATCCCAGCAAGGGCATTTACCGCAAGCTCAAGACGGACGGCAGCGCTCCAAAGCCTAAACGGCGGATCGCACTCACTAAAACGCAACAGCAGAATTTCCTGCGTTTTATTGCCAAGTCCCCTACATACAGCCATTGGCTCCCCATCATGACTGTGCTCCTTGGAACAGGAATGCGTGTAGCAGAATGTACCGGCATTACCAAAAGCGATATTAACTTGAGCGAAAACACAATCTCGGTCAACCACAACTTAATCTACCGGGTCATTGACGGAAAAGCCGGATTTCACATTACCACTCCCAAAACTGAGAGCGGTACACGAATTATCCCTATCCTCTATCCAGAGGTGGCCGAGCAGCTTCGCCTCCAGATTGAAACCATCGACGCATTGTATCCAGACGATCAACTGGTGTTAGGAGGAGTTCACGGTTTTGTTTTCCGCAACCGAACCGGCTCATTCATGAGCGCCCACAATATCAATCGGGCGATTGAGAGAATCAGCGTAACTTACAACATGGAGGAAATGGATCAGGCTGAACTGGAAGACCGTGAACCGGATCTGCTCCCTCATTTTAGTGTTCACAACTTGCGGCACACCTTCTGTACCCGGCTCTGCGAAAGCACCAACGATGTTAAATTCATTCAGCAAGTCATGGGGCATGCCGATTTCTCTACTACAATGGACATCTACACCCATATCACACAAGAGAATATGCAGGAGAAGGCAAAAAACATTAGTGTGAACATGAAGCTGATGTAAAAAGAAAGGCGAATCTGCATTTTATAAGCAGATCCGCCTTTCATATTGCTTCATCCGGTTTCGTAGGGTCTCGCGCAAAAGTTGTAGAAAAGTTGTAGTAACGCGATTTTTTGTAGTAAATGACCTCTTTAGTACAGCTTTGCTCCTGCCGGAATACTGTCATCCAGCATCAAAAGATTTAAGCCTTCCCGTCCGTCATACTCGTACACTGCGGAAATCAGCATACCCTCGGAATCAATACCCATCATCTTTCTCGGCGGCAGGTTTGTGATTGCCACACAGGTCTTACCAACCAGCTCTTCCGGCTCGTAATACTCGTGAATACCGCTTAAAATGGTGCGTTTCCGGTCTGTTCCGTCATTCAGTGTGAATTTCAGGAGCTTCTTGGACTTCGGCACTGCCTCACAGGCTTCGATCTTAACCACTCTGAAATCAGACTTGCTGAATGTCTCAAAGTCTACATCATCTGCAAACAAAGGCTCGATTTTCACCTTGGAAAGATCAATCTGTACGCTTGGCGCGGACACGGTTGCAGCCTCTGCAGAACCATTTACCGCTGCTTTTTCGGCTTTGTTTTCAGCCCGCTTTGGTTCCAGGGTCTTCATTGTCGGGAAGAGGATGACGTCGCGGATGGAGTCGGTACCGCAGAGCATCATCGCGCAGCGGTCGATGCCGAAGCCCAGGCCGCCCGTCGGGGGCAGACCGTATTCGAGGGCCATGACGTAATCCTCGTCCATCATCTCGGCCTCGTCGTCGCCGTTGGCGCGCTTTTCGACCTGCGCCTTGAAGCGCTCGTACTGATCCATCGGGTCGTTGAGCTCAGTGAAAGCGTTGCCCATCTCGCAGCCGCAGACGAACATCTCGTAGCGCTCGGTGAGGTACGGGTCAGACGGGCTGCGCTTGGCAAGCGGGCTCACTTCGACGGGGTACATGGTGATGAACGTCGGCTGGACGAGGGTCTCCTCGACCTTCTGGTCGAAGGTCTCGTACAGGGCGTTGCCCCAGGTCTTGTCCACGCCGTCCATGTCGACGCCGACGCTCTTGGCGAGCGCGACGGCGGCCTCGGCGTCGCCCTCGATCGCCATAAAGTCCGCGCCGGTCACTTCCTTGACGGCGTCAGCCATCGTGACGCGCTTCCACGACGGGGTCAGGTCAATGTCCTTGCCGAGCCACTGGATCTGATAGGTGCCGAGGATCTCCTTCGCGGCGCCGGAGAGGATGGCCTCGAGGATGTCCATCATGCCGTCGAGGTTCGTGTAGGCCTGATAGAGCTCGCAGGTGGTGAACTCGGGGTTATGCTTGGTGTCCATACCCTCGTTGCGGAAGATGCGGCCGACCTCGTACACGCGCTCCATGCCGCCGACGATCAGGCGCTTTAAGTGCAGCTCGGTGGCGATGCGCATGTACATGTCGATATCGAGGGTATTGTGGTGCGTGATGAAGGGGCGCGCGTTCGCGCCGCCCGCGATGGGGCTCAAAACCGGCGTCTCGACCTCCATAAAACCGATGGAGTCGAGGTAGCGGCGCAGATACGCGACAAACTTCGAACGAATTTCGAAGTTGCGCTTGGACTCGGGGTTGATGATCAGGTCCACATAGCGCTGACGGTAGCGCGCTTCCTTATCGGTCAGGCCGTGGTACTTCTCCGGCAGGGGACGCAGAGACTTACTGAGCAGCGTGATCTTCTTGGCGCGCACGCTCATCTCGCCGCGCTGGGTGCGGAACACCTCGCCCTCGACGCCGACGATATCGCCGATGTCGTACTTCTTGAAGCGGTTGTACTCCTCCTCATCCATCTCGTCCTTGCGGGCGTAAAGCTGGATGCGGCCGGACTTGTCCTGCAGATCGCAAAAGCTGACCTTGCCCATGCCGCGTTTGCTCATCAGGCGGCCCGCGACGCGGACCTCGCTGCCCTCAAGCGCGTCAAAGTTGTCCTTGATGTCCTGAGCATGGTGCGTCACGTCGAAGCGCGTCTCCTTGAAGGGATCGCGGCCCTCGTCGCGCAGCGCTGCGAGCTTTTCGCGGCGGACCTTCAGGATCTCGCTGAGGTCCTGCTCGGGAGCGTTGGTCTGGATATTTTCTTCAGCCATGATATTTCTTTACTCCTACTCTATATAATACAGCTTAACGTTCGATCTTGACGATGCGGTAGACGATGGCGCCGACAGGGGCCTCCACGGTGACCTCGTCGCCCTCTTTTGCGCCCATGAGCGCCTTGCCGAAGGGGGAATCCTCGGAGATGGCGCGGTGCATGGGGTCGGCCTCCTGCGAGCCGACGACCTTATACTCGGGCAGCTCGCGGCCGGACTTCACATCCTGCACGGTCACACGGCAGCCGATGCTGATGCCGTTCGTGCCCGCGTCGTTTTCGTCGACGATGACGGTGTGCAGCAGGATCTCCTCGACCTCAGCGATACGGGAGTACAGCTTGCCCTGCTCGTTTTTCGCTTCATCATATTCGCTGTTTTCGCTCAGGTCGCCGAAGCCGCGCGCCTCTTTGATGAGGTCCGCCACTTCCTTTTCACGCACGGTCTTGAGGTAGGTGAGCTCCTTTTGCAGCTCTTCCTTGCGCTCCGCGCTCATCTTGTACTCTTTTTTCATGTTCGCCATATTGAGATCGTTCCTTTCTTTCGCGCCCGCAAAATTGCGCGGCGCGCACACGAATACCATTTTAGCGAAATAATTATAGTGATTTTGCCCCGTGTTGTCAAGGTAAGTTTGCGTTTTCTCCCCCATCGGGCGGCATTTTCACATCTTTTACCCAAATTTCGTCCGCGCGGCGCGCAAGCGAGGCGTAGAGTGCGCAGATGAGCTGATCTTCATTCCAGATCATCGCTGCATCGCCCAGGTTTTCCGTCCCATAGGCGACAGAAACCGCACCGCTCCCCAGCGGCAGCACAAGGCCGTCGGGCAGCGGGAAATCGTCGAAGCAGACGCTCAGGTCGGCGGCGATTCTCTCGTCCGTCTGCAATGTATGGACACTCGCGCCGCAGTCCCAGCGCAGCGTGCGCGCAAGGCGCTCGCCATTCGGCGCGCAGAGTGCAAGATAGCGCACATCTTTAGAGAGCTCGCGCGCCGCCGCTTCGAGCGCCGCACTCTGCGAGGGTGCGCACAGCGCGATACGTGCCCGCTCCGGCGCAAGGCCGAGCCGCGCCATCGCGCGGCGGATGATCTCCGCCGCCTTTGCCATGCGCAGCGGCTGCTCGGGCGGCGGCAGGACACCACAGCGCGCAAATACCTCCGCATATGGATAATCCTTGGGAAACACGGCATAACTCACACGGTGCTTTTGCAGGTATTTTGCTGCGCGCTTGGCCGAAAGTGCAGCAAGCATTCCCTCGCCGCGCGATGCGTAGGCCGCGCCAAAGCGCACGCCGCAGAGCGTGCGCGCGCCGTTTTTCTCCCCCGTGTCCCGATAGCAGACCAATCCCTGCAAAATGACCCCTCCCCGCAAAAAAGCTCCCCGCCAGTATATGGCGGGGAGCTTGTGCGTTATGCGGTTTACCAACCCTTGATATAGTCCGTGAGATACTTGAGCGGGTTGATGATCCGTCCGTTCTCCGTGATCTCAAAGTGCAGGTGCGGGCCGCTGCTCACGCCGGTCGTACCGGTGATGCCGACGACCTGACCCTGCGCGACATACGTGCCCACGCTGACCGAACGGGATGACAAATGCTGATACGTCGTCGTGTTGCCGCTGCCGTGGCTGACGACCACATAGTTGCCGCGGTACTTGTTGTAGGCCGAGATGATGACCGTGCCCGCCTTGGCGGCGACGGCCTGCGTCGTGTAGCCCACGCGGCCGATGTCGATGCCCGCGTGGTTCGTCGACGCGCCCGCGATGCCCGTATAACGTGCGCCGAGCGGCGAGGTGACATACTTGCTCGAGCACGGCCAGATGTAGCCGCCATAGGTCACAGTGGTGTTGCCGTTCTTTTCGGCAAGCTCACGGGAAAGGCGCACGATCTCCGCCTGCTGGCGCTCCATCGCGGCATCCTTTTCCGAAAGGACCTGCTTGTACTGCGCTTCGTTCGCCTTGAGCTCGGCAAGCACCTTCTCCGCCTCGGCGCGCTGGGTATTCAGCTCGCTCTTTTTGGCAACGAGCGTCTCCTTGGCGCTCTGCTGCTCGGCAAGGGAGGTCTCGAGTGAAGCCTTCTTCTGCTCGATCTGCTCGCGCAGGGCACGCAGATCGTCGATGACCTTCTGGTCGCTGTCCATGATCTCGCTGATGAAGTCCATGGCGCTCAAAAGGTCGGAAAAGCTTGCCGAGTCGAACAGCACCGACCAGTACGACACCGTGCCGCGCTCTTCCATCGAGCGCACACGCTCACAGAACTTTTCGTACTGGCGCGCCTCTTCCTCTTCGTTCTCGCGGATCTCCTGCTCGGTCTGCGTGATGAGCGTCTCATACTCGCTGATGAGCGACTCAACGCCCTTGATCTCCGACTGAAGCAAGTTGATCTGCTTGTCGATGTTCTCCTTCTGCGCAAGCGCCGCGCTCTTGTCGTTCTGGATGGATTTTAGCTCTTTTTCCAGCTGCGACTTTTCCGAGTTCATACCGCTGAGCTCGTCTTTGAGCTTGTCGATATCCGCCTGCGTAACGGCGGAGGCGTCCTGCACCAGGGAAAGCGGTGTCAGCTCCGTCAGCGTCAGCGACGCGAAGACGGCCAGCACCAGGAGGATGCGTGCGATCTTTTTTCTGCTCATCGTCCGCCTCCCTCACACGTGCAGGAACTTGCGGATAGCCGTCAGGCTGCCACCCACACCGATCAGGATACCGGCGGCGGCAAAGATCGCAGCCACGGGCCGCCAGATCGACGTAAAGTCGACGATCGTGAGAAGCTGCAGCCGGTCGGACATCGCAAGGCTCTTTGCGACCGATTCATACAGCAGCCACTGCAAGCCAAAGCCAAGCACCGCGCTGAGAAGGCCGATCATAAAGCCCTCGTACACGAACGGCCAGCGGATGAAGCCGTTCGTCGCGCCGACCATCTTCATAATGGCGATCTCGTCGCGGCGGTCGAATGTCGTGAGCTTGATGGTATTCGAGATGATGAAGACCGACACGAGCAGCAAAATGGCAATGAGCGCGATGCACACTACGCTCGCAACATTTCGCAGCGTGATAAAGCCGCCCGCGATGTCTTCGTCCACGCGGACATTGGCAACGCCTTCGACATTGTCGAAGATATCCTGCGCCGTCTTGCCGGAAATGCTCAGATCGTCAACATAGACAGCGTAGCGGTCGCGCAAAATCTCGGGGTCAAGGTTCTGGAACATGTTGTCCCCCTCGTAACGCGCCTCAAAGGACTTCATCGCCTCTTCCTTGCTGATGAAGACACATTCTTTCACATTGTCACGCTGCTCAATGGCGCGGCCCACGGCCTTGGTCTGCGCATCGTCGCAGCTCTCGTCCACGAAGGCGAGAATTTCATACTCGCTCTCGAGCTGCTGGAGCTGCACCTGCGCGTTGTACGCCACAAGCGAAAACGTACCCATGACGACAAGGCAGGCGACCGTGATGCCCACGGCCGCAAAGGACATGAATCCGTGCGAGAACATGTTGCGCATGCCCTCGCCGAAAAAGTAAGAAAAATCGTGTTTGCGCATAGCTTACCTCGCATTATAGCCGACGCCGTCGCCATCGCTCGTGATAATGCCCTGTTCGAGCGTGACGACGCGTTTTTTGAACTGATTGACAAGATCTTTCTCGTGCGTGACGACGACCATCGTCGTGCCGAGATGGTTGATGCGCTCGAGCAGGCGCATGATCTCCAGCGAGCGCGCGGGGTCCAGGTTGCCCGTCGGCTCGTCGGCGATGATGGTGCTGGGGTTATTGATGAGTGCACGCGCAATGGCCACGCGCTGCTGTTCGCCGCCGGAGAGCTCGTTGGGATAACGGTCGGTCTTTTCCTCAAGTCCGACGAGCTCAAGCACATAGGGGATGCGCTTTTTGATCTCGCGCGGCGAAGAACCGACGGCGCGCATGGCGAAGCTCAGGTTCTCGTAGACCGTTTTCTTCTCGATCAGGCGGAAGTCCTGGAAGATGACGCCGACGGAGCGGCGCAGCAGCGGGATCTGCCGCTCGGCGATGTTCGTCAGGCTGAAGCCGTTGACGGCGATCTGACCGGACGTCGGTACGATCTCGCCGGTGAGCAGCTTGATGATCGTCGACTTGCCGCTGCCGCTCGGGCCGACCAAAAAGACGAATTCCCCATCCTCGATGCGAAGCGAAATGCCCTTTAAGGCCGTCGTGCCGCTCTCGTATTCCTTTACTACATCGCTCAGGCGTATCATGCTCTTCCCTCGGTTTCCAGCAGGTTTTGACTCGATCCCGCAAATTTTCAGTCTTTATTATAGCGCGGCAAGTCCGCGATGGCAACAGATAATTATGTAAACTTTCAACTTTTTTGCCGCAAAATGGTGAAAAAACAAGGACTGTCTGAAGACAGCCCTTGTCAAATTCTTTTTCTTTACGCTTCGATGCCGCGGGAGGCAAGGTACTTTTTGACCATGAGCGCGACCTTGAAGGTGATGGCGTCGTCAAACTCGCGCAGGTCGAGGCCCGTGAGCTTCTTGATCTTCTCGAGACGGTAGACGAGCGTATTTCTGTGGACGAACAGCTTTCTCGCCGTTTCGGAGAGGATGAGGTTGTTCTCGAAGAACTTGTTGATCGTAAAGAGCGTCTCCTTGTCGAGCGCGTCGATGGGGTTCTTCTTGAAGACCTCCTGCAGGAACATTTCGCACAGTGTCGTCGGCAGCTGATAAATGAGGCGGCCGATGCCGAGGTTTTCATAGCTGATGATGTACTTCTCGGTGTCGAAGACCTTGCCGACCTCGATTGCCATCTGCGCTTCCTTATAGGACTTCGCGAGGTCGCGCAGGTGCGTCGCCACCGTGCCGATACCGACGACCACGGTGCTCTCACCGTTCACGCGCAGCGTCTCTTCGATCTGCGCGGCGGTCTTTTCAAGGTCGCTCATCTCCACATTGTCGCCGAGCTGCTGCACGAGCACCACATCGTCCTCGCCCATGGAAAGGACAAAGCTCGTCTGCCGGTCGGGGAAGATGTTCTGCACGGTCTCGACGGGGATAGCGTCGGCCTTTTCGTCCGTGCGGCGGATGACGAACACGCCGCGGTTGAGCTCGGCCTCGACGTGCAGCTCCTTGGCGCGGACGTAGATATCGCTTAACAGAATGTTGTCGGAGAGGATGCTCTTGACGAACGACGTCTTGTCGTGCTTTTCCTCGTAATAGCTCTTGGCGGTGTTGAGCGCGACGGTCGCCATGCTGCAGACGGTCGAGCTGAGCGCGTCCTCGCCGCGGGTGAAGGCCGCAAAGTCGAACTGACCGCCCCAGCCCTCGAGCGCCTTGAAGGTCTTGCCCTCGAGCGCGGTGCAGGCGCCCTCGGCCTCATTGATGGGCTGCACCAGATGCGGCCAGCGCTGGCCGATCTCCGGCAGGTCGGTGCAGGCGATGACCGTGCCCTCGGAGTCGATCACGCCAATGACCGTATCGGTCGTTTCCTTAAACTGTAAAACGATGTTCTGAAAAATCCTACCGGACATATTCCGTGCCTCCTTGATTTATTAGGGAGTTTGTGCATTCTGCCAACTTGATGGGACTATTATACTTTCTCCGTCTGACGATTGCAAGAACTTTTTTCTCTTTTCAACAATTTTTTTCTTCTTTTTTAGGCATTCCGTAAAGGGAGGACAAACGCTTACTTGTCCGCGCCCGCTTTTCCTTGGGCAAATTGCCCACTTTCCCGCAGGTTTTTGATCTCTTCCGCCGTGAGCAGGCGGTATTCACCCTTGGAAAGCCCCTCGTCAAGCGTGAGTGAGCCCATGCTCAGCCGCTTTAAGTAAACGACCGGCTTTCCGCGCGAGGCCAGCATCCGCTTGATCTGGTGGAACTTGCCCTCGTGGATGGTGATGAGCGCCTCGCTCTGCGCGTCGCTCTTTAAAATCTCAAGCTTTGCCGGAAGGCATTCAAGCCCGTCACCGAGCGTGATGCCCTGCTCGAAGGCTTTACAGTCGGCGTCGTCGAGCGCGCCGTCGGTGCGGACAAAGTAGACCTTGTCGACGTGCTTTTTCGGCGCGAGCAGGTCGTGCGCGAGCGCGCCGTCGTCGGTCAGAAGCAGCAGCCCCTCCGTGTCCTTGTCGAGCCGCCCGACGGGAAACAGGCCGATCTTTCGATACTCGGGCGCAAGCAGCTCGAGCACTGTCTCCCCGCGTCCGTCTTCGGTGGCCGAGAGCACGCCCGCGGGCTTGTGGAGCATCACATACGTGTGCTCGCGATAAAAAAGCTCTTCGCCGTTCACGCTGATGCGCGCGGTCAAGGGGTCGCACTTGTCCTCCGCGCTGGCCGCGATGCGCCCGTCGACGAGCACGCGACCCTCGCGCACGAGGGTCTTGACCTCGCGGCGCGAATAGCGCCCGGTCGAGGCGATGATCTTGTCGAGTCTCTGCTGTGCCATGGTGGTTCCCGCCTTTCTGCATTCTGAAGTATCAGTGTAGCATACTTTTTCTCTCGGTGGAATAGCTTTTATCGAAAGGGTGTGGTCACTTCATGTTCATCATCACCGCCAAGTGCTCCAAACGCCGCGTTGTAAAAATTCTGCTCATCTTCGCGCTGCTGCTCTCGCTCTTTCTGGCGCTGCGCGCGTGCCGGCATTCGTCTCCGCCGCCCGTCATCGCCGCCGGAACAAATGAAGAGCGCATTGCGTATCTTGCCTCCCTCGGCTGGGAGGTGAACGACCAGCCGATCGAAACGCTGAGCGTCACGCTGGGCGAAACGCTCGAAGAGCCGTATTTGAGCTACAACGACCTCCAGTGCTCGCAGGGCTTTGACCTCACACGCTATTGCGGGCAGACGCTCTCGCGTTACACCTATGTTGTGACCAACTATCCTGACGCCTCGCTCCCCTGTCAGGCCGACCTGTACGTCTGCGACGGCGTGCTCGCCGCGGGCGACATCGTCTGCACCGGCGAAAACGGCTTCATGGCAGGGCTCGCTTTCCCCGCCGGTTGACAGCGCTTTCTTCTCCCTCTCAGGCTCCCGCACGGGGGCTTTTTCTTTTTGACTATTGCGCGCAGCTGTGGTATGATTTTGAAGAATAGAGATAAAGGAATCGACCCATGGAATTTTACACCCTCGCCAGTTCGAGCGCCGGCAACGCCGCGCTCGTCTGTCACAACGATACCCACCTTCTCATCGACGCGGGCATCTCCTGCCGCCGCATCACGCAGTCGCTCGCAGCACTGAACCTTACGCTTGATGATCTCGACGGCATCCTCATCACACACGAGCACATCGACCACGTCCGCGGACTGACGACACTCGCCAAAAAATGCCCCGCCCCGCTGTATGCGACGTTCGGCACAGCGGCGGCGATCCAATACCCCGAGCCGCGCCTGTGCACCTTTGCCGCGGGCAAAGAGTTTACGATCAAGGACCTGCACGTCCGCTCGTTCCGCACGTCGCACGACGCGAAAGAGAGCGTCGGCTACCGCATCGAGAGCGACGCAGGCTCGCTCGCTGTGCTGACGGATACGGGCTTTGTCACCGACGAGGCGCACGATGCCGCCCTCGGCGCGGACATGCTGCTGCTCGAGTCGAATCACGACGTCGTGATGCTCAAAAACGGCGGCTACCCCTATTATCTCAAGCAGCGCATCCTGAGCGAGTACGGGCACCTGTCGAACGACGCCGCGGCGGAATTCGCCATCGAATGTGTCCGCGCGGGCACGAGCGACATTCTGCTCGCGCACCTGAGCGACGAGAACAACTCTCCCCAGCTTGCCGAATACACCGTCGGCCGTGCGCTGCAGTCGAGCGGACTGAGCGTCCGCCTTGCCGCCGCGCCGCGCGACACCATCAGCGAGGTACACGTATGCAGAAGATCACCGTCCTTTGCGTCGGAAAACTGAAGGAGGCCTTCTACGAGCAGGCCGTCAAGGAATACGAAAAGCGCCTTTCGCGCTGCTGCAAGTTAGCGCTTTTGGAACTGCCCGAGCAGCGCCTTGGCGACGAGCCGAGCGAGGCGGAGATCCGTCAGGCGCTCAAAAAAGAGGCCGCACTCGTCGAGCAGAAGCTTCCCAAGGGCGGCGCGCTGATTGCCATGTGCATCGAGGGACAGGAGATGAGCAGCGTAGCGCTTTCGCAGAAGATGCAGCAGCTCGCCGCGCGCGGCGCGTCACAGCTGACGTTCCTCATCGGGTCGAGCTTTGGTCTTGACGAGGACTTAAAGAAAAAAGCCGACCTGCGGCTCTCGATGTCGCCGATGACATTTCCGCACCACTTAGCGCGCGTGATGCTGCTCGAGCAAATCTACCGCGCTTACCAGATCGAGGCCGGAACCAAATACCACAAATGACTCATCATCAATATAAAGGAGGACACCGCCCATGTCGGATGAAATGAAGCTCACCTGGGGCAAGACAGAAAACGACCTTTTGCAGCGCTGGCCCAAATCCGCCGACGGCACGCCGGAGGAACCCGCGCTTTTGACCGTCGCAATGGACACGAACGCCGAGACGGACATGCTCTGCGCCATGCTCCGCTCGTATGACATCCCCGTGCTGCGCAAGTACGAGGGCGAGGGCTCGTTCGGCAAGATCGTGCTCGGCATGCCCGGCAGCGGCACGTGGCTCTATGTGCCGTCCTCGATGCTCGAGGACGCGAAAAATCTGATCCGCCCCATTGATGAAATTCCGGAACAGGAGGACATGCAATGAATTACCGTCAGGAATATGAAAAGTGGCTCGCCTCCCCCGCGCTGAGCGAGGACGAGAGAAATGAGCTCAAGGCCATCGCAAACGACGAAAAGGAGATTGAAAACCGCTTCTACGGTCCGCTCGAATTCGGCACGGCCGGCCTTCGCGGCACGATGTACGTTGGCCTTCACAACATGAACCGCCACGTCATCCGCTGGGCGACGCAGGGCTTTGCCAACGTCATCCGCGCTGAGGGCGAAGAGGCCATGAAAAAGGGCGTCGCCATCTGCATGGACTGCCGCAACCACTCGATGGAGTTTGCGCGCGCCGCGGCCTGCGTCATGGCGGGCAACGGCATCACCGTCAAGCTCTTTGAGTCCCTGCGCCCGACGCCTGAGCTCTCGTTCGCCGTGCGCGAATACGGCTGCGAGGCGGGCATCAACGTCACCGCGTCGCACAATCCCAAGGAGTACAACGGCTACAAGGTCTACTGGTCCGACGGCGCGCAGCTGCCGCCCCAGCACGCCGCGGCGATTGCCAGGGAGCTCGAGCACATCGACATCTTCACCGGCGTCACGTCGATGGACTTCAATGAAGCCGTCAACAAGGGTCTCATCACGATGCTCGGTGAGGACTGTGACAAGCGCTTCATGGCAAATGTCATGAGCATGGTCAACGACTATGAGACCGTCAAAAAGGTCGCCGACGACTTCAAGCTCGTCTACACGCCCTTCCATGGCTGCGGCCACAAGCTCGTGCCCGAGGCGCTGACGCGTCTTGGCATCAAGCACCTTTTATGCGTACCCGAGCAGATGGTCATCGACGGCAATTTCCCGACCGTCGTGTCCCCGAACCCCGAGAATCCCGAGGGCTTCTACCTCGCCATTGACCTCGCCAAGAAGAACGACGTCGACTTCATCCTCGGCACCGACCCCGACAGCGACCGCGTCGGTATCATGGTGCGCAACAAGCAGGGCGAGTTCGAGCCTGTCACCGGCAACCAGACGGGCGTGCTGCTGCTCGACTATCTGATCGGTGCGATGAAGCGCGCGGGCAAGCTGCCCGCGAATGCCGCCGCGCTCAAGACTATCGTCACGACCGAGATGGCGCGCGCCGTGGCGGAGGCGAACGGCCTCGACTGCTACGACACGTTCACGGGCTTTAAGTTCATGGCCGAGAAGATGAATGAGCTTGAGGGCGCGGGCAAAAACACCGTCATCTTCTCCTACGAGGAGAGCTACGGCTACATGATCGGCCACTACGTGCGCGACAAGGACGCAGTCACGGCCTCGCTGCTGCTCACCGAAATGGCCGCGTGGTACTACTCCCAGGGCATGACGCTCTTCGACGCGCTCAACGCGCTCTTTGAAAAGTACGGCTGGTACGGTGAAAAGACGCACAACCTCGTCATGCCGGGCTTAGATGGTACGGAGAAGATGGCCGCTCTTATGAAGTCCCTGCGCGAGACGCCGCCGAGCGAGATCGCGGGCGTCAAGGTCGCGACGTACAAGGATTATTCGGATGGCACCGCGCGCGACGCCGCAAGCGGCGAGGTCACGAAGATCGCGCTCTCGGGCTCGAACGTGCTGCGCTTCGAGCTCTGCGACGGCACGCACATCGTCGTGCGCCCGAGCGGCACCGAGCCGAAGATCAAGGTCTACATCCTCACCAAGGGCGCGGATGCGCAAGAGCGCGACGCGAACCTTGTCAAATACTCCGCCTGGGTCAACACCCTCGCCTGATATTCCCCAATTCTACCAAAGCAGCAGAGGGCGGCGCGGATTACGCGCCGCCCTTTTTCTATCTTTGCCGCCACGCGGCGAAAGGATGGTTCCCTCTCATGGCAATGCTCGCACTCTACTGGTCCATTATGATCGCCTGCTACCTCATTGCAAGCAAGCTGCGCCGCCATGCAGACAAATTTCACTTTCTGGACGCGCTGACGAATCTGTTCATCTATTTTCTCATCTTCCTCATGGGTCTGCGCATGGGCGCGGATGAGGAGGTGACGTCGAGCCTTGGCAGCATCGGCGTGCAGGCGTTGTTCGTCACACTGCTCACCGCCGTCGGCAGTATGCTCGGCGCGACTGCCGCGCGCAAGATCGTGCATCTCAACCGCCGCGCCCTGCCCGTCGGCACGGAAGACAACACCGCCGGGGAACGCGGCGGCGGGGTCAACACCTCCGGCATCAAGTCCTCGATCATCATTTGCCTGATGGTCGTCTGCGGCATGCTGCTGGGCTACTTTGTTCTGCCGCAGCTCATGGCGCCCGAGCGCTTTGAAGAAGTCTCCAGCACCCTGCTCGTCATAGGGCTTTGCATCATGCTCGGCTCGGTGGGCTTCAGCATGGGACTTGACGGCAGCATCGTGCGCGTCATGCGCGGCGCGGGGCTGGGCGTCGTGCTCGTGCCCATTTTCTCTGTGATTGGCTCGCTGCTCGCCGGCGTCGTCTATGCACTCCTCTCCCCCGTCACGCTGCGCGAAGGGCTCGCCATCAGCGCGGGCTTCGGCTGGTACACGATGGCACCGAGCGTCATCTCCGGCGCAGGACACGCGGTCGCGGGCGCGATCTCGTTTCTGCACAACGTGCTGCGCGAGACGATGGGACTCATCTTCCTGCCGCTCGTTGCGAGCAAGATCGGCTATATCGAAGCCATCACGCTGCCCGGCACAGCGTCGACCGACCTGTGCCTGCCGCTCGTCGAAAAGTACTGCAATCCCGAGACCATGGCCTACTCGTTCTGTACGGGTATGCTGATGTGCATCACCTGCGCAGCGTTCGTCCCGATCATCATCGGCGCGTAAAGGCACGAGCCTGCAACCCAGAAAATCAAGTAAAGAAGGGGAGTTCTCTTTGCAAGAGAACTCCCCTTCTTTTTCGTTTTCACATACTATTAAGTACACCGCGCTCACTGTGCTGCCTCTGCCGGACACTGCCGGCCTTCGTGGTCGATGGTGTAGTCGCACGTGAGTAAGATCTTCGAAATCGGTACGATCTTATACCCCTCGGCAAGCAGGTAGTCGAGAATATCCGGCAGCGCCTCGGGCGTGTGCTCACCCGCGTTGTGGAACAGCACGATCGACCCGCTCTGCACCTTGCTTGTCACGCGCTTCGTGATCTCACCCGCCGAGATGCCCTTCCAGTCGAGGGAATCCACGTCCCACTGGATCGGCTCCATACCTATCGAGCGGATGGTGGAGATGACGTGGTCGTCATACTCGCCGAACGGGCAGCGGATGAGCGTCGGGCGGATGCCGGTCAACGCCTCGATCTTATCGTTGCAGTTGTTCACGTCTGTGATGATCTGGTCGGCGGTGAGGGAATTATAATGATCATGCGCGTTGGAGTGGTTCATGAGCTCATTGCCGCTGTCCACGATGGCCTTGGCCTGTTCGGGATACTGATCTGCCCAGTTGCCCACGACAAAAAAGGTACAGGTGACTCCGTACTCCTTGAGCACGTCGAGGATCTTCTGTGTGTTGTCCGCGCCCCACGCCGCGTCAAACGAGATGGAGCACACCTTCTGGTCGCGCTGGACACAGTAGATCGGCAGCTGGCGCGTGGCGGCCGACGCGCTGACGGCGGCGGGATAATTGACGGCGGCAAAGATCGCCGCGGCGGCCAGCACCGCCGCGCCCAGCGTCAGCCATTTGCGCCGGAGCACCAGAAAGCGCGGCGGCTTTTTCTCCTTTTCAGACTTCTTCCTGCGGTCAAAATGAAACAGCATCAGCATATCCTCCCCAATTCTCTTGGTAGAGGGTATGCTGGTGCTGTTCATATCATGCAAGGGGGACGGGCTTTACTCGATGCCCGCCAGCGTTTGGGCTTCGGCGACGTACTGGTCGATAAGGCCCTGCTCCTGCATTTCAGCGATCTTTTCGTTCAGGTAGGCGGCAAAGTCCTCGTTGCCCTTTTGCACGCCGATGCACTGACCCTCGCTGTCGCTCTCGATGCCGATGTCCTTGACCGTCAGGTCATCGTTCGCCGCGGCGAATGCGAGAGCTGCGGTGTAGTCGATGTACACAACATCGAGCTTGCCGCTCTTGAGCTCCATGATGAGATCCTGCGCCTTGACGAGGCCGACGACGTTCTCTTCGCCTGCCAGCTCGTTGGCGATGGGCACCTGAATGGTACCGTTCTGCACGCCGACCTTGTGACCACTCAGGTCTTCGGGCTTGTTGTAGAGCGCGTCATCCTCCGCGCGGATCAGAATGGCCTGCTGCTGCTTAAAGTACGGGTCGGAGAAATCGACGGACTTCAAGCGCTCCTCGGTCGAGGCCATACCGGCGATGACAATGTCAAAATCACCCTTGGCGAGGTTGATGCACAGGTTGTCGAACGACATGTCGACGACCTTGAGTTCGACGCCGAGGTCATCGGCGATGTACTGCGCGATAGCAACGTCAAAGCCGACGATGGTGTCCTTGCCGTCCACTTCCGTGTGGAATTCGTTCGGGGGATAGTCGGCAGAGGTTCCCATCACGAGCACGCCCGCCTCCTTGATCTGCTCGATCTTGGACTTGGCGGTGTCATCGGACAACGCGTCGCCGTCCGAGCTGCCCTGCGCACTGTCGTCGCTCTTGCTGCCGCAGGCGGCAAGAGACAGGATTATCATAAGCGCCAGAAGCAGCGCCGCAAATTTCTTGAATGCGTTCATTTTCGTTTCCTCCTGCTATCGCTTATTCCCACAGGGGCTTGTCCCAAAGGTTCACCTTGGTGCCGATGCCCATTTCCGTCGCGTTCAGGTAGAGCTGATAGGCGATCATGATGTCCAGCGCGCCGAGGCCCATGGACGCGGCGGCGACGAACTGATCGTCCGAGGTGCGCAGCTTCTTCGTGCCGAGCACCAGCTCGCTCAGGTCCATGATCTGGCTCTCATCGAGCTTGCCCTCCTTCGTGAGCTTGGACAGCGGGTTCGTGTGCTGCTTGAGCTGTGTCCAGTAGTCGGCGACGATGCCGTCTGCCTTGAGGAAGACGTCCTCCATCACCTCGTTGGAGTGCATGGAGACGAGACCGCAGCCGGGCGTGAGCCAAAAGGTGTCCATGAACGGCTTGGGTGCGGTGGTCTCGCCGACAATGAGCTGGGACTTGAGCGCCGCAGCCTTGCTGTCACTCGTCGGGATGATCTCAACGCCGAGGCTGTCGCCGTACTCCTTCACGATGCCCTCGGCCTTGGCGACATCAATGTCGCAGAGGTACACGGTCTTGATCTGAGGCAGCGCCTCGTGCACGGCGGAGATCATCGTGCGGCCGATAACACCCGCGCCGACAAGGCAGGCGGTATCCGCGTTCGAGGGGGCGGCGTACTTGGCCATCAGGCCGCCGACGGCGGAGGTGCGCATCGCGGTGATGAGCGTGCCGTCCAGAATGCAGAACGGCAGCACCGTCTCGGGGTCACTCAGAATGGAAATGTCGATGCCGTAGGGGATGCCAGGGATCGTGGCGTTCTTCTTGGACTCCGCCGCCCACTTGATGCCGCCGATGTTGATGTCGCCGCCGATGTAGCAAGGCATGGCGTTGAAGAACGACTGCCAGTTTTCCTTGTCAGGGATGCTGGTGTTGGTCTTGGGCGGGTTCTTGATGAGGCCCTGACCGAGCATCGCGTAGGTCTTTTCCGTAACGGCCAAGATCTGTTTCATATCGAGAAGGCCGGCCTTGATGACATCTTCCTGCTTAAGGAACAGAATTTCGGGATTGATCGTGTGAAGCATTTTTGTTTCCTCCAATAATATCGTAAATTTTATTTTTTGTTTGTTAAATGACGTTGATGACCTTGGATAAGAACTCTTTGGTTCGTGCGTTCTGCGGGTGCTCGAAGATCTCCTCGGGCGTGCCCTGCTCGGCGATCTGTCCGCCGTCCATGAAGAGCACGCGCGTGCCGACCTTTCGGGCAAAGCCCATTTCGTGCGTGACAACGACCATCGTGATGCCGTCGCGGGCGAGGTCGGAGATGACCTGCAGCACCTCGCCGACCATCTCGGGGTCGAGCGCGGAGGTCGGCTCATCGAAGAGCAGCACATCGGGCTCCATTGCCAGCGCCCGCACGATGGCGATACGCTGCTTCTGCCCGCCGGAGAGCTGGGAGGGATAGGCGTTCGCCTTGTCCTCAAGCCCCACGCGCTTTAGAAGCTTGAGGGCTTTTTCCTTGCTCTCCTCTTCCAACTGCTTTTTGACCTTCGTGAGCGAGATCGTAATGTTTTCAAGCACCGTCAGGTTGTTGAAGAGATTGAACTGCTGGAACACCATGCCGACCTTCTGTCGGTGCCTGTTCACATCAAAGCCCTTGGCCGTGATGTCCTCGCCCTCGAAGTAAATTTTGCCGGCGGTGGGCTGCTCCAGAAGGTTCAGGCATCGGATAAAGGTGGACTTACCGCCGCCCGAGGGACCGATGATGACGACCACGTCGCCCTTGCAGATGGTCTCGCTCAGCCCGTCGAAGACGGTCAGGCTGCCGAACTTTTTCTGCAAGTCCTTGATCTCGAACAATACGTTACCGTTCACTCTTTCTCAGCCTCCCTTCAAAGATGTTCAGACCCTTGCCGAGGATGATATTCAGTGCCAGATAGATGATGGCGGAGATGTAGTAGCAAGGAAGCGGGTTATAGGTAGAGGTGACCACGATGCCGTTGTTGTACATCAGATCGCCGATGCCGAGGTACTGGATGATCGAGGTCTCCTTGACCATCGTGACAAATTCATTGCCGATGGCGGGGAGAATATTTTTGACCGCCTGCGGCATCACCACGTAGCGCATGGCCTGCGCATTCGTCATGCCGCACGAGCGCGCTCCTTCCATCTGGCCCTTGTCCACCGCCTGAATGCCCGCGCGGATGATCTCGGCAACGTAGGCGGAGGAGTTGATCGACAGAGCGATGATGCACGGCAGCGCCCGCTCCAGATCGACACCGAAAAGGGTCCCGGTGGGATAGCTGATAAAGTCGAGCTGGTAGTAAACGATGTAGAGCTGCACGAGCATCGGCGTACCGCGGATGACGGTGATATAGATGCTGGCGAACTTTTCCAGCGGCTTAAACTTGGATAGCCGCATGAAAGCGATCAGGCAGCCGAGGATCGAGCCGCAGAACACGGTGAACAGAGAGATGAGGATGGTCGTTCGCGTCCCTCGCAGGAAGTATTGATAATAATTCGTTGCAATTTCCCAAATGTTCATGTGCTGTGGTTTCCTCCTTCATAGGACTGACTGTGATGCCGATTGTATTTTTATGTTCATAAAATGTCAATAGCGAGAATAACAATTCATATCAAGATTGTAGCACTGAATAAAGAGACAAAATGGAGCGGAAAACGATTTGGTAAAAATATACACAAAAGTCAGCATAACTATGACGGTTGAGCATCCGCTGCGGCACAATACGGCGTGTTTATAAGCAAGCAAAAAGATTTTGCTGCATGAAAACACGCAAAAAAGAAAGGTGCCAGGCTGAAACGTTCACTGTTTCAGTCCGACACCTTTTTCATAAAAGTGCAAAAATGCGCAAATGACCCCTGCCATCCCCAAATGGCAGGAGCCGTCTGCGTGATCGTGTGGGGCGCGCACGCGCCCTGGTATCATAAAGCCGCGAGCGGCTCTATCATCATGCGTCGTTTTCGAGCATCCGGTAGCCCACGCCGATCTCGGTGAAGATATACTCGGGCGAGGCGGGATTCTTCTCGATCTTGCGGCGGATGTTCGCCATATTCACGCGCAAAATCTGATTGTCGGCCTTGGCCTTCGGCCCCCAGATCTGCTTGATGAGATAGTCATACGTCAGCACCTTGCCAGCGTACTTGCCGAGCAGCGCCACGATCTTGAACTCGTTGAGCGTCAGGTGCACATCCTGATCGCCGATGAGCACGTGGTGCTTGTCATAGTCGATGGTCAGGTCCTTGACGGTGAACTTGCCCGACTGCGCGATCTCGTTGTTGTCGAGCGGCGTACGCGTGTGGCGGATGGCCGTGCGGATGCGCGCGAGCAGCTCGCTCGTGCCGAACGGCTTTTCGATGTAGTCGTCCGCGCCGAGGTCGAGCGCCATGACCTTGTCATGCTCGTGCGTGCGCGCCGAAACGACGATGATCGGCAGGCTCGACCACGAACGGACCTCCTTGAGGATGTTCATCCCGTCCATGTCGGGAAGTCCCAGATCGAGAATAATGAGATCGGGGCAATGCGAGGTGATCATTGAGATCGCCTCGGCGCCCGTCTGCGCCACCAGCACGTCGAAGTCGTTCGCGGTGAGAACCGTCGAAATAAAGTTGCTGATGTTCTGCTCGTCTTCCACCACGAGCACTTTATCCTTCAATTTCACTGTTGATGCCCTCCTCCAGCGGCAGATAGAAGCGGAAGCACGCTCCGCCCGAATCTAAATTTTCTGCGGTCATCGTGCCGCCGTGCGCCTTGACGATGGTGTAGCACACGGAAAGGCCGATGCCCATGTTTTTCTTCATATCAAAGTTGTTGTGCGACACGCCGGAAAGCCCGCCGTTAAAGATCGTTGAGAGCTTCTCCTTCGGGATGCCGACGCCGTTGTCGCTGACGGCAAAGCAGGCGTTTGTCCCCTCGCGAGAAAGGCAGACGCGGATCTGCGTGACATTTCCGCCGTGGATGGCGGCGTTTTCCAGCAGGTTCATAATGACCTGACGGATCAGCGTCGCGTCCATCGGCACCATCAGCACCTCGTCCGGTACCTCGATTGAGACATAGATCGCCGGGAATCGCTTGGTGAACTTGCTGACCGAGACGCCGACGATCTCCTCGGCTGCCTCACAGTCCTTTTCGATCTTTGCCTGTCCGCCGCTCATGCGCGTAATGGACAGGAGATTTTCGACCATGCGGATGAGCCACTGCGCGTCCTCGTTCACATCCTCCAAAAGGCGGCGCTTCTGCTCGGGAGAAAACGAATCCTCGTTTTCGAGGATCGCGGCAGTGTTGCCGACGATGCTCGTCAGCGGTGTGCGGATATCGTGCGACATCGCGCGCAGGAGATTGGCGCGCACGGCTTCCTTCTCCGTTTCGATGCGCAGCCGCTCCTGCTTTTTGATCTGCGTGTTCATCGCGCTGATCATCATGGACACCGTCAGCATCGCAAGGAAGGTGAACGGGTAGCCGGTGATCGTGAAGTTGAATTCCCAGTAGGGATATGTAAACACGTAGTTGACGAACAGCACACCGGAGACAGCGCTGAATATCCCCCAGAAATAGCCCTCCGTCCAGCGCGAGATGGTCGCAACCGCCAGCACGAAGATGAGGTTCACGTAGCCGCTGCCGTCGTCGATTCTTCGCAGCAGCGTGCAGAGCACCGTCGCCGTAGCCAGGATCGCCGCCGTCAGCAAAAGGTCGTAGATCCAACGCATTTTTTCGGGGATTTTTGCCATGTCGCCGCCTTCTCTCGCTTGATCGTTGGCGCGGAGAAAGACTCCGCATGCTTTCCGTCCCCATTATAGCATACAGCCTGCTAATTTTGTGCTAAATCGAATATTTTTTTCATGGTAGCAAAAAGGACGGCGCGATGCCGTCCCTTTCGCTGATAAAGGAAGAAGTGGAATTCAAAATTAAATCTTGCGAATGCTGACATTCGTCACATTCGCCATGTTGAAGCCGGGCTGCTGGGCGATCGCCGCCATGATGGCGACCTTGACCTCGTCGGTCAGACCGTCAGCGGGAACGGCGGGCGCTGCCGGCGCGGCAGCTGCTGCGGCGGGCTTCGGAGCCTCGGGCTTCGAGAGGATCTTGCCCATCAGGATCGTCAGGAAGATGATGCAGGTAAGGCCCACGAATGTGACGCCCATACCCATGACAACAACAAATGCGCTGGAAACTTGCATCGGCGGATACGCTCCTTTTATGTATTCTGGCGCTATTATAGCGCGCAGAATTTGCATATCAACCGTTTGGAAGCCCTCTTAGCATTGGCTTAACGCGAAGAGTTTTCCCCTTAACAGCGTTTTTATTGATGTTCAGTTTCCGCTAAAGATAAAACAGTCAGCACGCCGTCCTTTACGCGGAACTTAACATCCCAGCCGCCAAAGCTCATACCGTACACGCGCTCGGGGTCGTTCTGGTACTGCGGGCGCGGGTCCTGCGCAAGCACACCGAGCAGCGCCTCGCGCTGCCCCTCCGGCAGCTTTTGCAGGAGCTCCGGCGGGCTTTTGACTTCGATCGTCTCTTTCGACGACGGGGCAAAGCCGCCCAGCGCCTCGGGGTGCGCGTCGGCATACGGAAGGTAGGGCTTGATGTCATAGATCGGCGTGCCGTCCATCAAATCTGCGCCCGAGACGATCAAAACGTCACCGAAGCCATCCTCATGCTGCACGCTTTCGAGCTTCACGCAGGAAAGTCCGATGGCGTTCGGCCGGAACGGCGAGCGCGTCGCAAAAACGCCCACGCGCTCGTTGCCGCCAAGGCGCGGCGGGCGCACCGTCGGCGACCATGTGTCGCGCACGGCGGCGGAAAACTGCCAGATGAGCCACAGGTGCGAAAAGCCCTCGATGCCGCGCAGCGCGTCGGGATTCCGGTACTCCGGTTCGAAGACGATCTTCGCACGAAGCGCGGGGACGAGCCCGCTCTGGCGCGGGATGCCGAATTTTTCCGGAAAGTCAGAGTGGATTCTGGCAATGACTTTCATTGTATGTTCCATAGAGTGCTCCTTTTTTCGCACCTAACAGAGGTGCGTGAGTTTTGCAGCGCCGCGGGCGCTGTATGGGGGTCCCCACCTGCTGTGGGGACGCAGGACAAAGGGGGTATTCTCTTCTCGAAGAGAATACCCCCTTTAAATCCCCCAGAGAAGGACGAGGGGAGCCCCCCTCGACCCCCAACATTGGCAGTCGGGCGCTTGAATGACTGCACGCGCTGCGCAGTGTGGGTGCGGTGTACATGGCTTCGCCATGAATCCCTGCGAATCGTTACCACTATCAACCGCGCCTTACTGTCGTGAGGCGCGAGTGACGATTGCTTGGCGGCAGACTGCGTGCGAAATAGCGGCATTGCTTCGCTCGCCGCATTGAGGAGTGTTCCGGTAGACGGAGATTCGGCTGCACCACTACGAGACTGGCAGAGCGGCAGCGGATGATAGGAGCACATCAAGTCGTATAGCAACACCCAACGCGGCAACGCCGCGCGCAGGCACTTCCACTCCGGAGGCACAAAAGTCATTCGAGCCCGAAACTGCCAATCAAAAGCCTTTCTCTTGGGGTCCCAAACGGGCCATTCTCTTTTGCGAAAGAGAATGGCCCCTTTGCCCCCGCCGCCCGCAGGCGGCATACCCCTTCGCACTTGTGCGAAGAAAGGGAGCATTCTCTCACGTGAGAGAATAGCCCCCTTTCCCGCGTTCCCCACGTCAGGTGGGGGAATTTTCTGAAAAAAGTTCTGAAATTACTTCAGCTTCATCGGCGTGAGCTGGAGATAATCGTCCAGCGTGCCGTCATGCAGGCAGCAATCGATGATCTCGCGGCCCAGCGGGTCGAGATCGTCGGAGATGAACTGCTGGAGCTGCTCTTTGAAGAAGTCGGTCAAAATCTTGGCGCCGGCGTCGTAGCCCGCGTTGCCGAGCTTGGACTGCGTCTCGGGGCGCAGGAACGTCTGACGGATAAACTGGCCGTCGAGCTTCATTTCATCGAGCGCGTAGCCGAACAGCGGGCAGCGCGCGGGGACCAGATGCTTTTCGCGCACAAAACCGTTGTGGCGCGCGAGGTATTCGCGCGAGAGCCACTCGCCCATGAATCCAACATGATAAGCACCGATGTGCTGGTTCGGGATCAGCACGTTCGTCGTCTTAGGCGCAGACATGATCTGCTCGAGCAGCAGATTCGCCTGCGTGACTTTGAGGCCCGTGGCGAACGGCCAGTAGGAGCCGACGCCCTCGGCCTTCAGGCCGCTGCCGGCGTTCGTATCGGCGATGGACGGGTTCTTGAAGCCGCGTGGAGAGATGAGTCTCCACAGCCAGGCAATGGACTGGGGGACGACCTGCAGCATGCCCATGACGCCGTAGTTCGGGTCTTTCGCAGTAGAGGGTGGCATGCGCACACCGAAGCTGCGCACGTCGACCTCGACGGGCTCGGTATCAGGCACGATGTTGTCAACCATCTTGCGCGGCAGGATGACGCGCGGGTTGGAGCAGGGCTTGCCGTTCGACTCGATCACATGCTCCCAGATGAGGCAGGTCGCACCGGGCGTGCCGTCCATGTTGAAGAAGACCAGCGGCTCGCTCGGATGGATACAGATGCGCTCATAAAGCGGGCTGTTGCCGTAGGCATTCATGCCGTCCATACGCAGGAACCAGCCGTCCTCGGCATCGAGGATGCGCAGCTTGCCGCTCTCGGGATCCTGGAAGCTCTTGAGCGCGCAGGCCATATCATCGGCAATGGGGTGAATCTTGCAGCTCTCACCAAGCGTCATGTAATATTTTTCGCCCGTGACCGTATGCGTACCGATGAGCAGGCGGTCGTCCTCTTCGCGGTGGAAGTCCTCGAGCATTTCGCTCTTGCCGCCGCCGGACGCGCCCTCGTGCATGAACACGACCTCGCACTCATACGGCGTCTCGACCATGGCCGCGCTTGTGTGGCAGCAGACCCACCCCTCCTGCTCGCCGATGTCGAGCAGCAGCGAGAAAACGCCCTTCTTGGCGCTGGGGCCGGGATAGAGGTTATAGGCCCAGACCTCGTGCATCTCCTTGGAGCGGTTGTGCACGACGACCTGCTTGCCGTCAAAGTGCGTGTGGCGGAACGGCGGCGCGACAAAGATGATGGCGCGGGGCTTATAGTGCTCAGGCACATCGACAATGCTCGTAAAGCCCTGCATGTTCGCCAGCGACAGCGCGAAGAACGCGGCATTGAGCGGGCAGATCATCAGGCTCGGATAGCCGTGGCCGCGCGGACCGGCGGAAAACGGCAGCATGATGACCTGCTGCGTGGAGAGCCAGTCGAGCGTCTCTTGACGGAGCGACGAAAACTCGTAGCCAAAGCGGTCCTTGAAGCGCGGTTTGTCGGAGGGCAGATCGTCGCCGATGGCCATACTGTTCGGGTCGCGGCGGCGCATGTAGTCTTCCATGAAGTTGACGACACAGCCGTTCTTGCAGCGCACGACTTCCGCTTCCTTGACCGTGCCATTGCCCTCGATGGGGTAGACCACGTCATAGCGGGAGGTGTGCGTGGGACCGTAGGCCATCTCCTCGAGCTCCGCCTTCGTTTCGGCGTAGGCGATGCACTTGCACTTTTTGAGTGCCGCGGTGATCTCGGGGGCTAAATCAAATTTTTCAAAATACTGGTCAAACATGAAAAGATCCCTCCACATCTCATTGGGGTTTGATGATTGTTTATTCGCTGCGGGGCTTTTTCATGCCGCGTGTCTTCGGGGGAAGAACACTGCTGCGGCACAATAAAAGATTGAGGTAATGCTATCACGATTGATAGAAAAACGCAATAAAACATCCTTGAATGTTTTAGAAAACATGGATGATTTTTCAAAATAGTTAAATAAACAAAAAGAAGACGCTCTGCTGCGCAAAGCGTCTTCGCGGAAAACCGAAAGGATTTACGAGATCTTTCTGAGAAAATTGCCGCCGATGCGCACGCCCTCCTGCACGATGAAAAAGGCGTGGGAATCGAGCTCACGCACGGTCTCCTGCAGCTCCGCGACCTCGAATTTCGAGACGCAGACGCACAGCACGCGCATGTCGCTCTCCGTATATGCGCCCTTGCCCTCCCAGTACGTTACGCCGCGGCCAAGGCGCGACATGATGCTGCGCGGGAGCTCGGGATCCGCGTCTTTCGTGAAGATGAGCACCTGCACATTGATGTTCTGCTGGTGCCCGCGGTCGATGAAAAGCGAGCAGAACACCGTGTAGATGACAGAGTAGATGGCCGTCTGGATGTCGAAGAGCAGTGCGCAGGCGACATAGAGCACGATGTTGAAGCCCAGCGAAAAGCGTCCGACGGTGAAGCGGCTGCCGCGCTTTGTGAGGCACAGTCCGACAACGTCGAGCCCGCCGGTCGAGCAGCCGCAGGTCAGAGCCAAGCCGAGGGCAAAGCCGCACAGAATGCCGCCGACGAGGCACGAGGCGAGAGGATCGTCCAAGATCGGCACAGCGGGCGACTGGATCACGCTCAAAAAGAGCGACGACGCGCCCACGCAGATCAGCGTGCGGATCAAAAACGCGCGCCCGAGGTCGCGCCATGCGAGATACAGCACCGGAATATTGATGAGAAAATACAAGATACCGGCGATGTCCACCCCTGCGGGCAGCTCGACAGCCTGCGCGAGCAGTGTTCGGATGATCTGGCTCAGTCCGACCACGCCGCCGGAATAGAGGCCCATCGGTACGACGAAAAGGTTCACGCCCAGCGCGTAGAGGAATGTTGCGAAAACCGCGATCAGGACGCGCGCCCATTTGTTTTGCAGCGCTTTGTGCAGCATAGCTCTTGCCCTCACTTTTCTCCGCACTGACCATTATTCTATGTACCCGTGCGGGTCTTATTCGCTTGTTACCTTTTGATTATAGCCCATAGCGGAGGCACTTGTAAAGCCTTCTCCGCGCGCGGGAGAGCGTGCGCGACACCGTGGACTTGTCCCGCCCGATGGCCGCGGCGATCTCCGTGACGGTCATGTTTTCCTCATACCGCAGGCGCAGCAGCTCGCGCTGGCGGGCGGTAAGCTCCTCCTCGCGGGCAAGGCGCAGATTGCGCTTGAGGCGCATGAGGTCGCTCTCGTTGTCGCCCGCGTGCGCGGCGATCCAGGCGGTCATGTCGCCGTAAACTTCATTGTTGCGCATACTATAAGGTGTACTTTTCATTGCGGTAATAGCCCCTTTCGTAATAGTGCCGCGTCAGCTCGGCCAGCTCGCGCGACTGGCGCTGAAGCTGCTGGAGCTCCAAAATGCGCCGCTTGAGTCGCTCGCGCTCCTCCTTCGTCGGCGCGGCCTTGGCCTGCTCGCGCAGGACCGTGATGCGCATGCGGAAGCGCAGCGCGTCCTCGCGGTAGACAAACGACATCTGATACAGCGTCATAGCGTGCTCGCCTCCCCTGATATGTATTCAAACGACCGGAGCGCTTCGCGCGCAAAGCGCGGAAAGCAGTCCGCGCAGACGGTCACGCCGTTTCGGTACCACAGCGTTTCTCCCGCGTAAATGTCCTGCGCGCAGAGTGAGCAGACCGCGTGCACCGAATCATGGTGTCTTTTTCCTGCGTACAACAAAATTCCTCCTTTTTTCAAATTCCCTGTTGACAAACGAATCGAAGTCTGGTAATATACAACCTGTTCGTTGCTGAGATGCTGGTATAGCTCAGCTGGTAGAGCAGCTGATTTGTAATCAGCAGGTCGGGGGTTCGAATCCGTCTACCAGCTCCACCGACAAGCAAACAATTTCAGATGGGGGAATTCCCGAGTGGCCAAAGGGGGCAGACTGTAAATCTGTTGTCAGTGACTTCGGTGGTTCGAATCCACCTTCCCCCACCAAGAACGAGTTGATGAAAGTCAGCTCGTTCTTTTTGTTTTGTAGTAGTTTGGAAAATGTAAGCGATACGCCAGTGGCGTATCAGAGCCGCTCTGCGGCCTGCGTCGAGATCACACTTTCGTCGTTTTACCACAAAAGCAAAAATATCGAGCTGCCCTTAGGCTGGCTCGATATTTTCTTTCTCTCTATTTTTTTCGCGTCCGTCCTTTTCAGGGCGGCGCGTTTTCTTTTTCTGCTGCGGGGATCAGCCGCCGTACCGGTATCGGCGACGTGCGCCGCGGGCAAACTGAGGAGAACGCTCGCCGCGGCACGCCATCAAGTACAAAGAACTTGTTAGCAAAATCAAGATATCACAAGAATCTTGCTATGTCAAGAATAAAATCACAAGTTTCTTGTTATAATTGATTGACAGATACAAGCTTCTGCGATAGAATACAGTCAAATCTTGTCGCAGCCTGCGTTTTCTGGGGGAATTTTGATGAGTTTTGGCAAACAAATGCGTCTGCGGCGTGAGGAGCTTCATCTCTCGCGCGCGGCGCTGGCGGAGGAGCTTGGCGTTTCGCCCTCTGCCATCAGCAACTATGAAAACGGCGTCAGCTCGCCGAAGGAGGAGGTGCTGCTCCGGCTGTTCGACGCGCTTGAGATCGACCCGAACTACCTTTACCGCGATTCGTTCCGCTCAGGCAGCTTCGTCTGCTCGCGCGCGGAGCAGGATTTGATCGAAAAGTGCCGCTCGCTCTCGCCGCTCGAGCGCGAGACGGTGGGCAGCCTCGTCAGCGCCCTGTGCACGATGCACGCGAGACAGGACGGTGCGGGCGCGCCGCGCCGCATCCCGCTCTACCGCTCGATCGAGGCGGCGGGCTACGCCGCCCCCGTGCCAGGCGAGGATTTTGACTACATCTTCGACCACGGCGATGTGCCGCCGGGAGCGGAATTCGCCGTGCGCATCCGCGACGACAGTTTAGAACCCGTGCTGCACAGCGGCAGCGTCGCCTACCTCAATCACGACCCGCTGCATGCGGGCGACGTGGGCATCTTCTGCGTCGGGGGCGACATGCTCTGCAAGCAGTATTACCGCGACCCGCTCGGCGTTTCGTACCTCTTCTCTCTGGGGCGGGACCGCAGCGGCGCGGACATCGTCTGCGGCCCTGAGAGCGGAAAGCGCTTTATCTGCTTCGGACACGTGATCTTAGATCATCGTGTGCCGCTGCCCGGTATGGGCCTATGAGCGGGAAAAAGGCGCATTTTGCGTGGAAAAGACTTGAATCGTTCACAAATTCTGCTTATAATGTAGGTTTGGAAATCAATAAAAAAGAAGGAAGCGTATTTCTTATGACGAAAATTGACATTTTCTCCGGCTTTCTGGGCGCCGGCAAGACCACGCTCATCAAGAAGCTGATCGCGGAAGCCTACAGCGGCGAAAAGCTCGTGCTGATCGAGAACGAATTCGGTGAGATCAACATCGATGGCGGCTTTCTCAAGGAGTCTGGCATCGAGATCTCCGAGATGTCTGCGGGCTGCATCTGCTGCTCCCTCGTCGGTGACTTCAACAAGGCGCTCAAAGAGGTCGTGGCGCAGTTCCACCCCGACCGCATCCTCATTGAGCCGAGCGGCGTCGGCAAGCTCTCTGACGTCATCGTCGCCGTCGAGCGCACCGTCGACGAGTGCCCGGGTGAGCTCAAGCTCAACAGCTATGTCACCGTGGCCGACGCGAGCAAGGTCAAGGTCTATATGAAGAACTTCGGTGAGTTCTACAACAACCAGATCGAAGCCGCCGGCACGATCATTCTTTCCCGCACGCAGAAGCTCTCGCAGGAAAAGCTCGAGGCTGCCGCCGCGATGCTGCGCGAGAAGAACCCCGATGCCGCCATCCTGACGACTCCGTGGGACGAGCTGGACGGCAAGACCATCCTCTCCGCCGTCGAGAAGGTGTCGCTGAGTGACGAGCTTCTTGAAAAGATGCGCCGCGAGCACGAGATCGAAGAGGCCGAGCACGAGCATGAGCATCACCATCATCACGATGAGCATGACGAGCACGACCATGAGCATGAACACGAGCATCACCATGACCACGATGAGGATGAGCATGACCACGAGCACGATCATCATCACGACCATGACCATGACGAGCACGACGAGCACGAGCATCACCACCATCACCACGACGGCGAGGAGTGCGACGATCCCGAGTGCGAGTGCCATCATCACCATCATCACCACGCCGACGACGTCTTCTCCTCCTGGGGCAAGGAGACGCCGAAGAAGTTCAGCAAGGAAGCTCTTGAGGACATGCTCCACAAGCTGGACAGCGGCGACTACGGCCACATCCTGCGTGCCAAGGGCATCGTGAACGGCGAGGACGGCTGGCTCGAATTCGACTACGTGCCCGAAGAGCATGAGGTCCGCGCGGGCCATCCCGACTACACGGGCCGTCTGTGCGTTATCGGCGCGGAGCTCAAAGAGCACGAGCTTGCAGAACTGTTTGGAGTGTAAGGCATGGATATTCCTGTTTATCTGGTCGCCGGATTCCTCGATTCCGGCAAAACGAGCTTTATCAACGGCATTTTGGAGGACGGCTTTGCCCGCGAGGACAAGACGCTTTTGATCTGCTGTGAAGAGGGCGACGAAGAATACGAGAAGAAGGCGCTCGACAACGTCACCATCGTCACGGTGGACGACGAAGAGGAGCTGACGCTCGCTTTCTGCAAGGAGCTTGAAAAGAAGCACCGCCCCAAGCAGGTGCTCATTGAGTACAACGGCATGTGGCAGATGGAAAAGCTCTATCGCGAGGTGCTGCCCGCCAACTGGGTGCTCTATCAGATCATGACGTTCGTGCAGGCGCCGACGTTCGAGCTGTTCGTCAAGAACATGGGTCAGCTCATGATGGAAAAGATCACGAATGCGGACATGATCGTCTTCAACCGCTGCGACGACAAGCTCAAAGAGAGCCTGCGCGCGCGCAATCTGCGCATGGTCAACCGCCGCGCGGACATCTATCTTGAGGACAACGACGGCAACAGCGAGGATTACCTGACCGGCGACGAGTGCCCGTTCGACATGACGCCCGACCTCATCGACATTCCCGACGACGACTACGGCGTGTGGTACGTCGACGCGATGGACCATCCCGACCGCTGGGACGGCAAAAAGGTCCACATGAAGCTCATCATGTGCCACTCGAAGAAGTTCCCGGGCATCCACTGCCCCGGCCGCTTCGTGATGACCTGCTGCGAAAACGACATCCAGTTCGTCGGCATCGTCGCCAAGGGCGACAGCCTGAAGGCCTACAAGAATCGCGACTGGGTCGATATCACTGCCACGGTCAAAAAGGAGCACCTCGACGCCTATGAGGGCGAGGGCCCCGTGCTGTACGTCGAGCGCATCACCACCACGTCGAAACCCGCGCAGGAAGTCGTGTCGTTCTGACGACGCGATTTGCGGAGGTAAGGTGAATCAGCAGCGCGCGCAGCGCTGCGGAGTTTTCTCCTGCTAACCCGCAGGGGGGAGCGAATAAAGGGGGCATTCTCTTCTCGAAGAGAATGCCCCCTTTTGAATCCCAAGGGAAGGATGAGGGGGAACCCCCTCGCCCCCCGACATTGCGGTTTTGAGGCTTGAAGAGCTGCTCAGCCTGCGGAATCGGGTACCTGCCGGGTGATGGTTCTAAACGATTTGACTTTTTTCTATCTTCGCTGTCGCTCCCTGATCTGAATGCAGTCTTGGTAGAATCCCCTGCCGTCGCTAGATTTTGCCAACCTTGCTGCCTCCCCAAAGCGGCATCGCTGCGCTCGCCGCACTTTTAAGTTATCGTATATTTTTTACGATGGCCATGTGGTCATATCCGCGGCGCGCCGCTTGCGCTGTGCACCTTACCGTCACCAAGCTTTACACGCAGCGGCGGCAGTTCGATGCCGAGCATCAGCTTGACGAGCCAGGCGAAAAACAGCAGCACTAAAATCGGGATCAGGCACGACGTGACGAGCATGACGGCGAGGGCCTCGATAAAGCGGTTCAGGACGGTTTTGAGCTGCCCGACCGCGTCATTCACCGCACCGCTGATGCCCTCGGTCACCTTGGAAAAGAGGCCGGAAAGGCCGCTTTTTTCGCTCTCGTGCGCCTCGCCCGAGGTGGCGGACTGGATATCCTCGGTCGTCTGCTCGGCGTTTGCGATGGTCTCTTCGATCGAGGCGCGGTATGTGTCCTCGATCATGCTCGAAACCTTGACGCCCGCCGGAATGGCAAACGCGATGGCGAGCGCGAAGAGCAGCAAATGCCACGCGAGCTTCCCCAGCGCGACGCGCAGCTTTTCGGAAAAGAGCGCAGCGATGCCAAGCGCGCAGGCTGCGGGGATCAGGATCGTGAACGACATGTAGGATGTGATCGTCAGCAGATACTTTTCCAAAAAGATGGCGCAGAGCACGATGAGGAAATAGCCGCTCAGGTCGGCGAGCTTTTCGGCGATGGGCGTCGCGGTGTCGCCCGGCAGGAGCGTGATGGCTGCGCTCGCGGCGGTGGACGCCGCTGTCAACTCGAGCACCGTCTCCTGCTTTTCCGCGAGCGCGTCGATGGACGCTTGATGGTGCGCGGGGTCGGACGCTCTCTTCCCTACCGCGAAGATGGAAAGGAGCGCCGCCAGAACGAGAAGCGCCGCGAGCGCGGCCTTTCTGGTTGTCACTGAATGCATAGTTGCCTCCAAAAAACGGGATGGTTCTATCATACCGAAACGGCGGAAGATGTCAAGAAAGCGCGGTTGCGGTCGCATCGCCGCGCGCGGTTTCAGTCCCCTCCATCACGTCGAAAACATAGAGAAGCGATATGAAAATGCTAACATTCCGCTAATTTCTTTCGGATTTTTTCAAATTTTATATCACTTTTCCGAATTCTGTCTTGTCACCTGCCTTGTTTTTACGGAAAGTTCGTGATAGAATACAGATATGACAGGATCGGCGAATCCTTTTTCATTGATTCTGTCAAAACGGAAGTTTTTTCTTCCCCGTTTCCGGCGCGAAAGCGCCTGTACTGATCTGACAAGCAAATCAAGCAATGTTTGGCAAACCTGCTGAAAAGCAGGGACGCAAAGCCAGAGGGGTCTAAGGCCGCCGTGTGCGGTTATGACAGCCGGTTGCAAATCATTCGGAAGGGCAGCGTCCTTCCTGCACCGCCCGGCCCTCTCTGAAAGCAAGGTACAGGCGGGAAACCTTTTTTGCCGAAAAGAGGGGGAATGAACATGCGACAAACATTTTATGAGTTCTGCATGCTGCATGAAAGGACAAACTTACTGAAAGAATGGGACGAATCGCGCAATTTTCCGCTCACGCCGGACACCGTTTCCTACGGCAGCAAGAAAAAAGTCTGGTGGACGTGTGAAAACGGCCATTCGTGGCAGACGACGGTGCATGTGCGCTCCGATGGGAGCGGCTGTCCGTACTGCACGGGGCGAAAGGTCCTGCCCGGCTTCAACGATTTGGAAACGCTCTATCCCGACGTGGCCGCGCAGTGGGACCGCGAGAAAAACGGCTCGCTCTCGCCGCGCGACGTCTCCACGGGTTCGAAAATACGCATCTGGTGGCGCTGTCCGGAGGGACATTTGTGGCAGTCGCCCGTCGTCTCGCGCACGGCGTGGGGGCACGGATGTCCCGTGTGCGCGGGCAAGACGATCGTCACGGGTGAAAATGACCTCGCCCACCTCCAGCCCGAGATCGCCGCACAGTGGGACAAGCGTAAAAACGGGCGCTTAAAGCCGAGCGAGGTCGCCGTCAGCTCTAACCGTCCCGCATGGTGGCGTTGCGAGCTGGGGCATTCCTACCGCGCGACGGTCTCGTCGCGCACGCAGCGCAAGACCGGATGTCCCTATTGCGCGGGACGCAAGGTGCTCAAGGGCTTCAATGATCTCAAGACGCTCTGCCCCGACATTGCTTCGCAGTGGCATCCGTCGCTCAACGGCGCGCTGACGCCGGAGATGGTCACACCCGGCAGCAACAAAAAGGTCTGGTGGCAGTGCTCCATGGGACACGTGTGGAAATCCGTCATCTATCCGCGCACCGGCGCGCAGCAGTGCGGTTGCCCCGTCTGCGCCGGAAAGGTGAGCACAACACATGCGCGGCGTTACGCCCAGCTCGACGAAATTCGCACCTTTACCGAGCTGTGACAAGACCAATTCTATAAAAACGATCAAGGCCGCGGAAAGCGATGTGCTTTCCGCGGCCTTACTTTTTGCCTGATTTGGACGCACTGTCAGCACTATGTTTAGTGCTGACGCGTTTTCTTTCCCGCTTTCGCCAAAAAGCAGCGCCCCTCTCTATTGCGGCGAGGGGCAGTACAATCTATTCAATGAGTCAACTTGTTGCCGCAGGCAAAACAAATGATTGTTATATGTGGACACTTGCGCCTGATTTTTCCCTGTGCTATAATGCAGTTACTTTAATCGGATAAATTACCTGTAAAGGAGAATCATCATGGATTATATGGCTCTTTCCGCTGCCGAGTGGCAGCAGGAATACGACAAGGTGTCCGCCGAATACGAGAGCTGGAAGGCCAAGGGCCTCAAGC
>OJQG01000207.1_pt1 | contig 36705 bp, 31 predicted proteins | sample 1598701 | NCBI WGS metagenome assembly OJQG01 (sample SAMN03922504, study PRJEB24848) | human gut metagenome | isolation source: stool sample | host: Homo sapiens | place: Germany | collected 2011-11 | reverse complement strand
TGATTTGAATAAGCTGAACGATGTGCTGAAACAGTGGCTGTGATCTGTGCATTGCCGTAAGGCGCGTGATACTGTTGACCGGGCAATCAAAAAGCATGAAATGAAGAACGCCGAGGAATCCCTTCCCATGTGGGAGGAACCCTCGGCGTTCTTTAGTTTATATAGCAGCGGTCCTGTTTTATAAGCCAATCTTCACACAGCCGCTGCGCTTCATCCTTTGTGCAGCAGGTGCAGTTGAAAAGTTTGCCACGGATAGAGCAGTAAGTGTAGTGTACTCTCGGGACTCCATTGGCATCTCGAAAATCAACGCAGCGGTCCTCACCGGGCAGCAGATAGATCGTATCCACGTTCAACAGCTCCTTTTCACTATGTTCGTGTGCAAACCGCACAACACGCAACGTCTGCTATTGTACCATGAACCATCAAATTCTTCTATTGACCCTTGCGCCAAAAAGGTACAGGCTTTTTCGTAGGATGTGACGATTGACATCCTCAAAAGCATTTCGCAGGGAGGCGCAGCCTGCATTGAAAATGCAGATCAAAGGGGTTTGGGGCGCTTTCTCAGCAAGCATTTTGCAACGCAAAAAGTGTTTTTGTATAGACGAAAACATTGCTTGCTGGGTCACTTTTCGTCCGGGGCGCTGCCGCTGCCGGAGTTCAGGATCGCCACGAACTGCTGCAGCTGCTTGAGGGAGCTGACACCCAGTTTTTCGTAGATGTTCTTGTTGTGGAAGCGCAGGGTGCTGTCCTTGATGTCCAGCTGCTCCACGATCTCCCGGGTGCGCAGCCCGGCGGCGTAGCCGTCAAAGATGCGGCGTTCGGTCTTGGTCAGGGTGGGAATGCCCGCCACAAAGGTCTGAAAGGCATCGGGCACCGACTCGTTGCGGCACACGTCCGCCAGCCGGGACAGCTCAGTCTGCATCTGCTGGCGTTCCAGCTGCAGCTCGTCCATCCGCCGCCGGGACTCCCGCCGGTCCTCCTCGAACTGCCGGAACGCAGGCGAGAGGATGCGCCGATGGAAGTTCATGCAGCAGAACACCACGAAAAAGGCGATGAACAGGCCGATGAGCAGCATCTGCAGATTGCCGGAAAAGACCAGTCTCCGGTAGTCTGCCATGGGGATGCACACCGCCAGCCGGTAGGACTGGTTCTCGCTCAGGCGGCACAGCTGGGAGATGCCCGCATAGGCGCTGTCGGGGCCGGTCAACTGGGTCAGCCCGCCGCCCATGCTGCGCAGCACCAGCGTGTTCCGGGGGGCATGGTAGTAGCCGCCGGTGGTGCCGCTGCTGAGGGCGGCATCGGCGGCAAGGCCGTCCCCCGCCGGGGCCAGCAGGCAGCTCAGCCGGTCAAAGCCGGTGGGCTGGGCAAAGTTCTGCTTGAAGTAGCTCTCGCTAATCTCAAAGCCGCACAGCCCGTATATCGTGCCGTCCCGCCCCCGCAGGGGCAGCAAAAACAACTGCACCTCCTCCGAGGTGCCGGGCAGCTCGAACCGCTCGGTCAGCGTGTAAGACTGGTACAGCGGGGCGCTGCCGGGGGTCATCCAGCGGTCGTAGTCCGGGAACTGGTCGGTCTGGAACTCCATGCGCCACTTGCGGTGGGGCATCACGCTATGGGCCTTGCCCACCTCCGCACTGCCCCGGTACAACAGCAGGGGCACGGTGGGGGTGTCGGCACCGCTTTTCTGCACATACAGCCCGGCGCGGGAATGCTCTGCTCCCTCCATGCGGGTGTTGACGGTGGCATCCAGCAGCACAAAAGCGCCGGAACAGCCGGTCTGGCGCAGACGGCGGCACAGCGGCTCGATCATTTCTTCTTCCAGTGCGTTCAGCACCTCGGGGGAGTCGTTCAGCTGGGCAAAGGACATCTGCCGCAGAGCAAGCTCCTTGTCCACCTCTGCGCTCATGTCTTCGGACAGGTTCACACCCATGACCGCCAGCTGGTCAAAATAGCGCTCCATATCGTTCTGAAACACCGAAAACTGGATCTGCAGACTGCGGCTGATGTCCTTTTTGGTGTTGTGCAGGCTGGCAAACAGGAACAGCGCCGCACCAAAGGTCAACACCAGCAGCGCCACCAGCAGCAGACAGGCCCACAGCAGCCGACTGCTCATGGGGCTTTGGCGGATCTTTTCACGGTGCCGGTCAACAAAGTGCATCAAAGTCCCTCCTTTTCGGCTGAGCGGCAGGCTCAGGCATTGTCACACAGCAGCTGCCATGTTTCCTCGGCAAGGGCTTCCAGCGTTTCGCCGTCCGCAAGGCGCTGGGGGTAGTCCTTCTGGAGCTGGCGCAGGCTGTCGTACAAGGCTTTGGCTTTGGCGTGGTACCCCACGATGCCCGGTTCGGACAGGGGGGTGTTCTGGATGCGCATTTCGTTGTAGACGTCGTACAGCCGCTGATAGCTCTGCTGCTCAAAGGGATAGTCCGCAATGGCGTCAAAGGCGGCGCTGGACACCGGCATGTAGCCGGTATCGGCGGCAAATTCCAGATTGCGCTGCTGTTCGGTGAGCCAGCGCAGGAACACGGCGGCGGCTTCGGCTTTCTGCTCGGTGGTCTTAAAGGCGCACAGGCCCACACCGGCCTGCGGCATCAGGGGTGTGGCGGTGCCTGCGGCGTGGGGCAGGGGAGCCAGCAGCAGGTCGGTGGGCTCGGTGGTGTTGTCCGGGTAGGTGACGAAATCATTGTAATAAAGGATGGCCGCAGAGCTGCCAAGGCCCGCCAGCGTCTCGCCGGTCATCACCTGCGTGTTGGAGTACAGGTCCGACACCAGAATATCGCCCTGCACCAGCGCCCGGGCAAACTCCATCCACGAAGCGCGGAAGGTCTCGTTGGTCAGATCGTACCAGCTGCCCTTGTACAACTCGCCGCTGCCCTGCTCCAGCGCGTTCAGCTCCACCAGACGCAGGGGGTAATCCAGCGCGCAGAAGGGCTTGCCCTGCGACCACTGCCGGTAGGCACCCGCCATTTTAAAAAAGCCGTCCCATGTGGCAAGGGTGGAAAGCTGCGCCCCGGTGTCCGCCGCAAACCGGGCGTACTGGGAGCCGTTCAAAAAGATGAGCTGGGTGGATTTGGACACCGGGAACACCACCTGCTTCCCGTCAATGATGCCGTCCTGCACAAAGCCGGGCACATAGGCCGCCATGTCCTCGGCGGTGAACCAGTCGTTCCAGTCCACAAGGTTCTCAATGCCCAGAGCGCTGGCGTCCGCGGAATGGGCCGAGAACAGGTCCGGCAGGTCCAGCGCGCCGGGCTTGCCGGCCTTGGCGTCCTGCAGCTGGCCGCCGATGGCGGCACTGTTGGTCATGTTGGTCACGTTGAGCAGGATGCCCTTCTCTCTGCCCACCGTGTCGTTGAACTCGGTCAGCAGGCGGTTCATGGGCGAGTCTGCCTGTTCGCCATATACATGCCAGATGCTGAGCATGGTGGGGTCCTTGGGAGAAAGCAGGGTCTTGCTGCCGCCGCAGCCCGCAAGAGCCAGACCGGGGACAAGCGCCGCAAGCTTTAAAAATGTCCTTCGTTCCATTTTTCATGACTCCTTTCCGCACATTGCAGCCAGAGGGAGAAAACCGGCACAGGCAGGGCTGCAGCCGCCTGTTTTGGTGGGAAACCACCCCCAAATCCCCCCAATTTTGGGCTTTTTGGGGGGATTTTTTGAGGGGGAAGCCCCAAACCCCAAAAATTTTTTTGGAATTGCCCCCCAAAAATGGCTTTTCTGAGGGGGCAATTTTTTCCCGGGTATGATACAGTACAAACAGAAGAGGTCCTGCGCCGGTGCAGAAAGCCTGTCGCTGTGCACAAAACGTGTCAACGGGCAACTGCGGATTCTATTCATAAGAATAGCATAAGATGGAGCGGACTGCAAGTGCAGAGAATACCCAAACCAGCCCCCCTAAAAAGCAGGGGGGACAAAGAGAAAGGAGCACCCCATGAAAGAGATGAACCGACGCGAATTCCTCACCCTTACCGGCGCAGCCGTTGTGGCGCTCTCGCTGGCAGGCTGCGGCGGGCCCTCCGCACCTCCCGCACCTCCGGCCTCTGAGAGCAAAGAGATGGCCCTGTTCAAAGCCATCAACGAGGTCTGGTATGAAGTCCACAGAGACCCCAGTTCCAAACTTCAGATCTGCAAGTCTGTGGTCTACTGTCAGGAGGCTGCCGACCTCGCAAAGTTTACAGCCAGCCCCTTTGAACTCTATGAACCTGAAGTAGACGAAGAGGATTACCGCAAATGGAACTTGCCTGATGATGTATTCCACGAGTACCAACGCCGTGAGTCTGAAATGATAGAGGGAATCAGGGAAAAATATGGAAACGGAAGCTATCGGGGAACTGCGGGAGTTTCTAACTACACCCATGACGGTATGCAATTAAAGCAACTGTATCCTAGTAATCCGAGCGAGGTCAGGGAGTTTGTGCGGAGTCTGGCCGGCGGGCGTGGACTGGCGAGTCCGCATCCCGAGCAGTGGATGATCGGGCTCTACTGCCCCACCATTAAGGGCAAGACCTATACGGTGGCGGTAATGGTAAACTTTGCACCGATCTGAAGCGGGGCAGGGATGCACGGACTTCCCGCAAGTTGCGAACCGTAATCTATCATATATTGTATTGAAAGGAGCACCCTCATGAAAGAGATGAACCGACGCGAATTCCTCACCCTTACCGGCGCATCGGTCGCCCTGCTGGCACTGGCTGCCTGCGGCGGCGCACCCTCCACGCCCGTAGTGCCCACCGGCAAGGAAGCCGAGCTGCTGGCAGCCATCAACAAGGTCTGGAAGGAAAAGTTTGATGCAGGTCTGGTTGACCATGAGCAGCTGACCCTCAATCAGGATGCGGTGGGCGCTATAAGGGCTTACGGGCGTGTTTTTGAAGAGGCCAACGAGACACCGCATACGTTGAAAGACCCTGACCACAAGCTCATTTTTGGGGAACTCAATGGACTTGAGGACAAGATACGGAACAAGTATGGCAAGGACAGTTTGGCAGGTATGGCCGGCATCTCCGAACCGTCTCCCGAGAATGTGGTGGCTCTGGAGGATGCGTATTCTTGCGAGAATACTGCCGTTCGGACTTTTGTAGCAAAACTGCTGAACAATTCTGATAGCGCCAAGGCAGAGTTCATCAGCATCTACTGCCCGGTGGTTCAGGGCAAGACCTACATGACCGCTGTTGTGTTCCGAAATAACAAGGCATAAGATAACCAGACTTCCCCCTTTTGCCCCGGGCACACTCCCCCTGTGTCCGGGGCTTTATAGAAAGGAGCACCCCCATGAAACGATATGACCGACGGACTTTCCTGAAGCTCTCCGGCGCATCGGCGGTGATGCTGGCGCTGGCAGCCTGTGACGATAGCTGCTCCTCCGGCTCCACAAGCTCCGGTTCTGCCACAGAAACGCCTCCCTCGCCGCCGATCCCTGTGATCCGGGACGGGCAGAAGATTCTGACCATTTTCAACGCAGAGCTGGCCCGGCGAAAGGTGGAGAACATCAAGTTCGAGTACAGCAAGGGTCTGGAACACGCCATTCAGGCAGATGTGCAGATGTTTGTGGATAACGGCAGCCCGGAGTTCCCGTCGGACGAAGGGCTCAGGCTGCGGATGGAGGGCGACTATGCCGCAAAGATGTGGGATGGTCTGCACGAGGCGGGTTACAGCTCCGGCTCCACAGCCATCTTCCATATGCTCGATCAGTACCGGGTAGGCGTGGATTTTGACCACAAAGAAAAGCAACGTTACAGCTTGGATCGCCTTTACCCCGCCACAGAGGCCCAGTTCCAGCAATTGGTGGATGAACTGATCAAGGACTACGGCGGTGTGCCGGGGCTTCATGAGGACGACCCGGTGGTGAATAAGGTAGGCATCACTGTGGTGGATATCAACGACAAGACCTATTGGGCCGCCTACATCATCGACAAGTGGCAAGGCATAGGAGACGGCTGAACCACACCATAGAAAAGGAGCCCGTCATGAAATACCAACACCTTGTAAGCCTTGCACTGGCTGCGGCCCTGCTGCTGACCGGCTGCGGCGGCACCCAGAGCAGCCCCAGCGCCGTTGCCGACCAAAGCTCCGACAGCAGCCGAAGCACCCCCGGCGCGGTGGCGCAGGCCGCCCAGACAGACCGCATCACCGACCAGTACACGCTGGAAAAGAACGTTTCGGGCGTGTGGGGGGAGGAAGCGGTGCAGTGCATTTCCGTCCATGTGCCCAAGCTGGTATGCGACAGCCCGGATGCCGCCTCCATCAACGATGAGCTGAATGCCATCTATGGGGCGGATTTCCGGGAGTTCGAGAACAGCGAGGAGGCCAGGCAGCCGGGCGGCGAGTACCCGCAGATCGGTGTGGGCTGGGATGCCTACTGGTACGGCGATTGCGTCAGTCTGGTGGTGCACAGCCGCTACGGCGGCACCGCCCCGTGGCGTTACATCGGCTGGTGCTTCGATTTTGCCAGCGGCCGGCAGCTCACCGTGGCCGAGCTGCTGCAGCGGATGGGTCTGGACCCGGACACCGTGCAGCAGCAGGTGCAGCGGCAGGCCATGCAGGCCTTTGACCGGGAGATGGCGCAGGGCGCGTATTACGAGGGCCTGCGTCTCGGCGGAGAGCTTTCGCAAATGCGGATGGATACGCTGGAATACAATGAGCTGGAAAACCTGTGCCTGCTTTTGCCACAGCAGGATCAACTGGTGCTCCGGGGTAAGTACAGCTGCGAAGAAGGCTGGCAGCAGCTGGATATGGAGCTCTCGCTGCCCCCCACTGACACCCCGCTGCTGACCGACACCTACGATGGTGTGCAGGTGCAGCTGGAGGGAACGCAGGCCACCATCACCCTGAGCCCCACGCCAAAGACCGACCAATGGGGAGACATTGGCATCCGGGTGGAACAGGAGCACAGCTACCCCATCCTTGGCGCTTATAACGAGTATGTGGACGTGTGCATCGGGGAGCAGGAGGACGGCTTCTTCCGCCCGGTGGTCTATCTGCTGACCAAAGACGGCGTGGTGGAGTATGTGGACGTGCTGCGCTGCCTCATGTTCGGCAACGCCATGATCTGTCAGGACCCCATCTACATTGCCAACAACAGTGTGGCGCTGGAACTCTGCGGCAGCGAGGTGAACCTGCGCCGGGCGGATGGCTCTGTGCTGGAACTGGCCCCCCTGTCGGCAGAGTGGAGCGCGCAGGAGATCCCCTATTCCGTCACCGGCTCCTACAACTACACCGACGAAAACGGCTGGAGCTGGATGGACCTGACCAGCGACGGCAGCGCCCAGCTGGGCGTGCAGGACAACAGCCGCATCTATCGGGGCGATGCCGCGTATCTGGGCGTGGTGCCCGAGGGCGTGGTGCTGGGCATCGCTGCCGATGAGGAGCTCGAATTTGTGGCGGCGTTCAAGAACGACCTGTACAACGAGAACCTGACCCTGACCATGATCGCCGGGCAAAACCCCTTTGCCGAGGGCGAGACCCAGCTGCAATTGACCCGCAGCTACGGCTGAGAACACAGGAGAACGGCCATGAAACACAAACGCCTTGCCGCTGCGGTGCTGGCGGCGGCTCTCTGGCTGACCGGCTGCGGCGGCGCGGCGGCTCCCGCTGCCCCCGCAGGCTCCGGCGCAGCTTCCCAAAGCGCCGCAGACACGGCGGTGCAGACGGCACAAAAAGACCGCATCACCGAGCAGTTCACGCTGGAAAAGACCATCCAGCTGTACGAGTGGGGCAGCGCACAGAAGCTGACCATCCATGTGCCGCAGCTGGTGTGCGACGGCCCGGACGCTGCTTATCTCAACGATGAGCTTGCCGCCATGTATGCGGCAGACTTCCGACAGTACGAGGACAGCCCGGAGATCGAGCCGCAGCAGGACGAGTGGAGCCCGGAGATTTATATCAACTGGGACGCCTACTGGTACGGCGACTGCGTAAGCCTTGTGGTGTTCCGCTACGACGGCGGTACCGACCCGGGGTATTCCCGGGGCTGGTGCTTCGATTTTGCCACCGGCAAGCAGGTCTCCGTGGCTGAAATGCTGCAGCGCATGGGGCTGGACCCGGATGCCGTGCAGCAGCAGATGCTGCGCGGGGCCATGCAGACCTTTGACCGGCGCATGGCGCAGGGCGGCTACTACGAGGGCCTGCTCAGCGGCGGCAATCTGGCAAGCATGCGGATGAACACGCTGGAAAACAATCAGCTGGATGACCTGTGCCTGCTGCTGCCGGAACCGGACCGGCTGGTGCTCCGGGGCGGGTGCAGCTCCCCCGCCGGGTCGGGCTGGCGGCAGCTGGATGTGGAGATCCCGCTGCAGGCTGCTGACCCGCAGCCGCAGACGGTGCTGACCGATACCTACGGCAGCGCTTCGGTGCAGCTGGAAGGAACACAGGGCACCATCACCCTGCGCCGCACGCCGGAGACCGCCGCATGGGACGCGGATTACGGCATCCGGCTGGAACAGGACCGCACCTACCCCATCCTTGGCATCTATAATGAGTATATCGACCTGTGCATCGGAGAACTGGGCGCGTCCTTCCACCCGGTGGTCTATCTGCTGACTAGGGACGGCGTGGTGGAGTACGTGGATGTGCTGCACTGCCTCATGTTCGGCAGCGCTCTGGTCTGTCAGGACCCTATCTATATTGCAAATCAGGGCGTGGCGCTGGAACGCAGCGGCAGCGAGGTGAACCTGCGTCAGGAGGATGGCTCTGTGCTGGAGCTGGCTCCCCTGACGGCAGAGTGGAACGCGCAGGAGATCCCCTACGAGGTCACAGGTGCGTTCAACGATATGGGCGACGACCAGTTTGACTGGATGGACGTGGAAAGCAATGGTTCCGTCCAGATGGGCGTGCAGGACAACAGCGTTTTCTATCAGGGCTACGCCGATTATCTGGGCGTAGTGCCGGAGGGCATGGTGCTGGGTGTCTGGACCAACGAGACGGCAGACGGGGCACCCGGCATCACCTTTGTGGCGGCGATGAAGTACGACCTGTACAACGAGACCCTGAGCTTTACCATGATCGACGGGCAGAACCCCTTTGCCGAAGGAAAGCCCCAGCTGCAGCTGACCCGTTGCCCGGATAACTGACCCCGGCGGGAGCTGCTGAGAACACAGGAGAACCACCATGAAACACAAAGCATTCCGCTGGATACCGGCAGTTTTGCTGGCGGCGCTGCTGGCAGGCTGTGGGGCAAAGACCGCAGCCTCTGCCCGCCCGGCTGGCAGCCGGGAGCTGAAATCGACCCCGCCGGATTCCATGCACGCTACCGCGGCGATCACCGAGCAGTACACCCTTGAAAAGGTGGTGCAGGCGGAAAACGGCGGCAAGGTTCGGCTGAACATCCATCTGCCCCGGCTGGAAAGCGACAGCGCCGATGCCGCCCGCATCAACGCCGAGATCGCCCGGCTCTACGAATACGATGTGCAGGAGTATGTAGACTGCCCGGCGGCAGCCGACCCGGACGTGTGGGACATCTGCATTGAGATGAACTGGAACGCCAGCTGGTACGGCGACTGCGTCAGCCTTGTGGTCAGCAGCTGCTACGGCGGTACGGATGCGCCCTTCCATCAGGGCTGGTGCTTCGATTTTGACAGCGGAAAACAGCTCACCGCCACCCAGCTGCTGCAGCGCATGGGGGCAGATCCCGCCGCGCTGGAAGAAGCACTGTACCGCGACATAAAGTGCCGGGATGAGCTGGACCGGCAGACCGCCTGTGAGCGGGGGCTGCTGCCCCCCGGCAGCCTGAAAGAGGGCAACACCGCATGGTGGGCTACACTGGATGAGCTGCCGCTTTCGTTTGACGAAGCGGGGAACGTTACCTTTTTCGTCCGCCGGTTCAGCGCGTCCGGGGGAGAGTTTGTGAACGATGCCCCAACCATCCCGCTGGACGCGCAGCCGCTGCCGCAGGACTGGGAGCAGCAGGTGCTGGCCGAGTGGATGGCGGTCACCGTGGTGTCGGAGGGGCAGACCTACACCCCCGTCGACCGCAACGAAAGCTTTACCCTGCGGCTGGAAAAGGCCGAGATCACCGGCACGGTGACCGTCTCCTTCATCCGGGAAACATACGTCAGCCCGCAGATCCAGTCCGCTGCCGAGACCCGCACCGGAGAGCTGAATGCCGGTGCTGTGACCGGCTGGGACGGGGAAAAGAGTCAGGGCTGGAACCTGACTTGCCTCAGCGAGGACGGCAGAAGCCGCTGGATTATCTCCATGATGGAGGACGGCTCGCTGCTGATGCGTTCCACCGGCTCGAAAAAGGACGGCACCGTGTGGTATGTGTTCCGGCGCACCACGGCGTGGGATGACATCGGTTTCACCGCCATCCCCCGCAGGCTGTGGGGCACTTACCGCGCCGGAGACGAGGCCGCAAAGGGCATCCGCTGGATGACCTTCCTGCCGGACGGAAGCTGCTGCATGAGCGTGGAATGGGACGGGTGGAACGGCATTCTGACCGGCACCGCAGAGGGAACGCAGAGCCGCACCGAGGACGGCACTGAGCTGCACTTTACACTGACCGACACGGACGGCAGACCGTGCGAGTTCTGGGCCATTTTGCTGAACGATGACGGCAGCCCCAGCGGCTGCAGCCTGAAATACCGCGCCGGAGAAGTGCTGTTTGACCGGGACACGCGTCCCGCTTACTGGAAAAACGACTCCCCGGATCTAACCCTTGTACCGTGATCAAAACCGGAAACCGTGCGATAACAGAAAGTTATCGTTTGCACAAATAAAACATACAGGAGGAAATTACTATGGGTCTTATTAAAGCAGGTATGGGCGCACTGGGCGGAACCCTTGCAGACCAGTGGAAGGAATTTTTCTACTGTGATTCTCTGGACAAAGATGTGCTGATGGTAAAGGGCCAGAAGCGCACCTCCCGCCGCAGCTCCAACAACGGCGAGGACAACATCATCACCAACGGCAGCGGCATTGCTGTGGCAGACGGACAGTGCATGCTCATTGTGGAGCAGGGCCGTGTGGTGGAGGTGTGCGCCGAACCGGGCGAATTCACCTTTGACGCATCCACCGAGCCCAGCGTGTTCACCGGCAACTTCGGCGACAGTCTGGCAGCTACCTTCCAGACCGTGGCCAAGCGCTTTACCTACGGCGGCGACACCGGCAAGGACCAGCGGGTGTACTACATCAACACCAAGGAGCTGGGCGAGATCCTGTACGGCACTGCCACCCCCATCCCCTTCCGGGTGGTGGTCAGCGAGGAGCGGGGCTACAAGCTCTCGGTCAATCTGCGGTGCAACGGCAGCTTCACCTGCCGCATCTGTGACCCGCTGCTGTTCTACACCAACGTGTGCAGCAACGTCTCCACCCAGTATGACGCATCCGAGATCGCTCCCCGCCTGAAGAGTGAGCTGCTGAACGCCCTGCAGCCGGCGCTGGCTACTCTTTCTGCCAACAAGGTGCAGTATTACGAGATCCCCGCCCACACGCTGGAGATCTCGGACGCCCTCAACGAGCAGCTGTCCAATGTCTGGCGCAAAAAGCGCGGCATTGAAGTGTTCTCCTTCAACATCAACTCCCTGTCCATCCCGGAGGAGCAGCAGAAGAAGATCACCGAATGGGAAGAAAACGCCATGACCACCGACCCCACCACCGCCGCAGCTCGTCTGGTGGGCGGCCAGATCGACGCCATGAAGACCGCCGCCGGCAACACCGCCGGTGCCATGACCGGCTTTATGGGCATGGGCATGGCAGCCGGTGCAGGCGGTATGGGCGGCATGAGCGCCCAGAACCTGTTCGCTATGGGCCAGCAGGCCCGTCCGGACAGCGTGGACGCGCCCCAGCAGGTCAGCCGCCCCGCACCCGCCCCGGCAGACAGCTGGAAGTGCAGCTGCGGCGCCACCGTCACCGGCAAGTTCTGCCCGGAGTGTGGCAAGCCCCGCCCGGCGGCGGCAGAAGGCTGGACTTGCAGCTGCGGCGCGGTGAACAAAGGCAAGTTCTGCTCCGAGTGCGGCAAACCCAAGCCCGCCGGTACGCCCAAATATAAGTGCGACAAATGCGGCTGGGAGCCGGCAGACCCCGCTCACCCGCCCAAGTTCTGCCCGGAGTGCGGCGACCCCTTTGACGACAGCGACCAGACCTGATCTGACAAATACAGAGCAATGAAAGGAGCATACCATGATGGGATTCTTTTCCAACCTGTTCGCAAAACAGAACTGTGCCGTCTGCGGTAAGGAGTGCGGCACCCTGCACCGCTCCAAGCTCCGGGATGGACAGTTCCTCTGCGACGACTGCGGCAACAAGTGCTCCAAATATATCCGGCTCAGCGAGCTGACGCTAGACGAGGCCAAGGAGCACATGGAGTATATGGCCCGGATGAAGCGGGTGTTCGACGAGGTGTTCGACAAGACCGAGTTCCGGGTCAACGCATACCCCTCCACCCCGACGCAAATGGGGCTGGTGTTCTGCGATGAGCTTGGAATGCTGTACATCGACGACCGCACCGGCGGCCGGGGCAAGATGCCGGAGCTGATCCGCTACGACCAGATTGCCAGCTATGAGGAGTATCTGGACGAAACCCCCGCCAAGGAGCCGGGCCAGGAACCCACCCTCAACGGCGGCGGCCTGAAGCTGAAGCTGGTGCAGCCCCGCAGCATCACCGAGGCCCAGACCCAGCGGGGTATGCGTCCCCACCCCTACATCAAGCAGGAGCTGGTCATCTGCTTCAGCAAGCGGGACCGGCGGGAGATCGGCTATGCCCACATCGCACGGCAGCATCTGGACCACATCTTCGGGGTCCACGATAATGAGACCAGCATGTTCGGCCGCCGGATGTCCAAGGCCGAGGAACGGGAGCTGAAGGGCCAGATGGGCATGATCGGTGCCATGGGTGCCGTGGCATCTGCCGCCATGAAGGGCGGGCAGCTCTCTGAGCAGGAAAAGGCCCGCTTTGTGGAGAACATCAATCTGGCAAACGACGCCCAGACCGGCGGCATGGCATTGTACAGCCGCCGTGCTGACGAAGCCTTTGCAAAAGTGCAGTGACCCCAAAAGGAGGAACGGATATGAGAAAGATCCAGCGCAGAGATTTCCTCAAGGCCATGGGCCTTGCCACCGCCGCCCTCGGGCTGACCGCCTGCGGCGGCTCCGGTGCCGCCAGCGCATCCAGCGTTTCCAGTGCACCGGCTTCCAGCAGCAGTGCCCCGTCCGCTTCGGCACAGCCGGAATCAGCAGTGGACAAAGCCGCCCCTGCAGGGGCCCCTGTGACCCAGTTCCAGACCGGGGAGCTGACCATCGGCGAATACACCTTCAAGGCGCAGTACATCCCCTTTGACGTCCGCCGGGAACTGGACGGAGCGCATCACTGCATCCATGCGGACAGCTACCGGGGCAATTACTTCTTCAGCTTCTACAACGAGGACGATGAAGAGCAGTCTGCCAAGATCTTCGAGTATGCCATCAAGGATGACCGGCTGACCCCGGTGGCAGAGTACAACATTGACGGAAGCAACGCCCTCAGCATCGACCGCAATGGCATCCTGTACGCCATGGATCCCTTTGATGTCTACTGCTACGATCTGAACAGCAGCGACCCGGAAGAGCCCGGCGACGCACTGGACTACATGGGCAGCTGCTATTCCTCCAAGGATCGGGATCTGACCGTAATCTACTGGACCGACTCCGCACCGGTGCTGGTGCAGGACGGCGAGTACACTGAGCTGACGTTGGAGGGCGACAACGAGATCGGCCCCTTCTGCAGCATGCCCTCCCTGAACCTCAGCGGAGACGAGCTGCTGACGGTGGGCGAGCCGGACTCCAGCGGAGACTACTACTTTGCCGCCTTTGATCTGGACGGCAATGAGCTGGCCCGCAGCTCGCAGCCGGTGGGCAGCTTTGACGCCGTGATGATGAAGCGCCCCAACGGCTATCTGCTGGACACGGGCTATATGTGGGAGCTGTACGCGCCGGACGGCACTTTTTTAGAAAAGTCCCTTCCCGTGGGCGAGCGCGAGACCCTGTGCCAGCTGTGCGGCGACTTCTGCACCTTTGATGTTTTCCTGCCGCTGGAGGAAAACGCTTTCCTGGCAGTGGGCCACCACGGCAAAGCCACCGAGCCGGACGAGCCGGTGGTGTTCCGCATCACTACGGATTTCTGAGTCGACCGCTTCGGCGGGGGAGACCAACGCAAAAACAGCGGGGCCGGGGAAAAGCCCCCGGCTCCCTTTGGAACAACAGGAGGAAACGCTATGGCAGGAATGCTGGAATATAAGTGCCCCTGCTGCGATGGCGCCATCCAATTTGACAGCGCCACCCAGAAGATGAAATGCCCCTACTGCGACACCGAGTTCGATGTGGATACCCTCAAGGGCTATGACGAGGAGCTGAAGGACGAAAAGCCCAGCGAGATGGAGTGGACCACCCCCGGCGGCAGCTGGGCAGAAGGGGAGACCGCCGGTCTGCATACTTATGTCTGCAAGAGCTGCGGCGGCGAGATCGTGGGCGACGACACCATGGCCGCTTCGGCCTGCCCCTTCTGCGGCAATCCCATCGTCCTCACCGGACAGTTTGCCGGGGCCCTGCGGCCCGACCTCATCATCCCCTTCAAGCTGGACAAAAAAGCCGCCAAGGCCAAATTGCAGGAGCACCTCAAGGGCAAGACCCTGCTGCCCCGGGTGTTCCGCAGCCAGAACCACATCGACGAGATCAAGGGCGTGTATGTGCCCTTCTGGCTCTTTGACAGCGATGCCGACGCCCAGCTGCGGTTCACCGCCACCCGGACCCGCTGCTGGTCGGACAGCAAATACGACTATACCGAGACCAACTACTACTCCGTCCGGCGGGACGGCACGCTGGGTTTTGACGCCGTGCCGGTGGACGGCTCCTCCAAGATCGAGGACGACCTGATGGAATCCATCGAGCCCTTTGCCATGCAGGACGCCATCCCCTTCCAGACGGCCTATCTGGCCGGCTATGTGGCAGACAAATACGATGTGAGCGCCGAGGACAGCATCGAGCGGGCCAACAAGCGCATCCGCCGCTCCACTGAGGAGACGTTCCAGCAGACCGTTACCGGCTACGATTCGGTCAAGGTGGATAACAGCAGCATCCAGCTGCACGGCGGCAAGGCAAAGTATGCGCTGTTTCCGGTCTGGCTGCTGAGCACCAGCTGGCGGGGTGAAAACTATCTGTTTGCTATGAATGGTCAGACCGGCAAATTCGTGGGTGACCTGCCCGTGGACAAGGGCGCTGCCCGCAAGTGGATGCTGGGCCTTACGGCTGCCCTTTCCGCCGCGTCCTACGGCGTGATGTGGCTGCTGTGGCTGGCACGGATCCTGTAAAGGAGGGACGAACGATGAAAAAGACTTCCAACCGACTGCACTCCCTCTTTGCGGCGCTGGCAGCACTGATTCTTGCGGCGGCGCTGGCTGTTCCGGCCTTTGCGGTGGAGGGCGGCTTTGCCGACCTGTACTACCGCATGAACGACAGCGCAGGGGTCCTGACCGAGGACGAGGACAACGAGCTGGAGGACGCACTGGAAGAGCTGAGCCTGCGCCAGAGCTTCGATGTGACCATTGCCACCGTCGAGTCGCTGGAAAGCGTGGACTACGACAGCATGGAGGCCTATGCCGACGACCTGTATGACTTCTGCCAGTTCGGCTACGGCTCGGAGATGGACGGCGTGCTTCTGCTGGTGAGCGTGGGCGACCGCAAATGGCACATCTCCACCTGCGGCTACGGCATCACCGCCTTTACGGATGCCGGCATCCAGTACCTTGGCGAGCAGATGACCCCCTTCATGGCCGATGGAGATTACGCCGGTGCCTTCCGCACCTTTGTCCAGTGGTCGGATACCTATATCGACGCTGCCCGGGCGGGCCACCCCTACGATGTGAATAACCTGCCCCGGGAGCCGCTGTCTCTCATGTACCTGTTCCTTGCGCTGGGCATCGGCCTTGTGCTGGCATGGGTCGTCGTCCATGTGATGAAAAGCCAGCTGCGCAGCGTGGCGTTCCAGGAGAATGCCGCCAGCTATGTGCGGGAGGGCAGCATGAATCTGACCAACAGCCGGGAGCTGTTCCTGTACCGTGACGTGCACCGCACCGAGCGACCGAAGGAGTCCAGCTCCAGCGATTCCGGCGGCAGCTCCACCCACACCTCTTCCAGCGGCACCACCCACGGCGGTGGAGGCGGCTCGTTCTGAAAGGAGTATGTTTATGAACCCTTATCTTTCGGAAAAAGCCCGCGGCGAGATTCCCCGTGTCCTCAAATGGCTGCGGAACGCGGGGCTTGCCTTCTGCGTGTTCTGCTCTGTCGGCGGGCTGTATACCCTCTGCCTGGACCTGCAGGTCAAGGACACCTCCCACGTTGTCGGGTATGTGTTCTGGATCGTGGTGGGCGCAGTGCCCCTTGTTCTGTTCGCACGCAACGAAAAACGCCGCTACCATGCAAGGACCATCGCCCGCAGGGTGGAGAGCTACTCCGGGCCGGAGGTGCCCCTGCGGTGGCTATGCAACAGCGTTGGCATGGACACAAAGGACCTTGCATGGTATTTTGAAAACGGTTATTTTGTAAACCTCAGTCTGGATCTGAACCAGAAGATCGTCCGCAGGCGGACTGTGCCCCGCCATGACCCGAACCGGAGCTGAACCCTTTACAGCTGAAACAGAAAGGAGTATTTTCATGGGACTTTTTGATAAGATGAAGCAGGCCGCCGCAAATGTTTCCGGCAACCAGACCGTCACCTTTACCTTTCAGGCTCTGCCGGAAAGCCTTGCCCAGATGCAGGCACTGCCGGAGGCCAGTCTGGACACCCCCTTTAAGACCGCAGCCCTCACCGTCTGCGCGCTGTGCGCCTACGGTGCCGATAAAAACATCGGGCTGGAGATGCTCAACTGGCTGCGCGGCCCCCGCCCCATGAACGGGCAGGAGATCTCCTTCCTGAACGACCGCTTTCGGGACGGCAAGAGCTATATCCCGTTCTCCTACTTTGTGGGTGCGTCGCCGGAAAACGGCTATACCCCCCGCCAGCCCTTCACCCTGCTGGTGGGCAGCAATCATACCTCCAACGTGGAGGAAGGCTACTGCAAGCTGTTCATCCCCTGCGGCGGCGCCGACAGCCCCCGCCCCATCAAGCTGCGCCGCAAGGGCGACGGGCAGTGGTTTTTGTGGGAGCAGTACCTGATGACCGGCATCCGCATCCCGGCGTCTGCCGACCCGTGGGCATAAAACAAAGGGGCTGACATGAAAGCCATGAAAACTTTTGCAGCACTGCTTGCACTGGCTTTCAGTCTGGCAGGGTGCGGCGCGGTGGACGGCGACCCCGTCCGCCCCGCCCCCGGCAGCGCCGGGCAGGGCAGCAGCACAGCGGCTTCCGGTGCCGATTCCGCTGAGCCGGAGCAGCTTGCCGCAATGCGGCAGCTGGCAGGGGAAAACGGAGAGCTTGCCGGGGTGCTCTATCTGGGCAGCGTTCCGGAGCGCACCACCGATGTGCACGCCGTGCTGGACAGCTTACCGGAACAGCCGTGGCAGTTTGTTGCGGACATCCCGGCAGACCGCTGGGTCGCAGCGCCGGGCGGCGGGCGCGAGCTGTACTGCATCTTTGCCGTGCGCAGGGAGGATACGCTTTTTGTCTATGAAAAGCAGGATCCTCAGTACCCGAACGAGACGGGCAAGGAACTTTACGGCAGGCAGGGCGGCCAGCCCATTCTGCTGCTGTGTAACGGCAGCAGGGAGGACACCGACACCATGGTAACGGTCTATTGCAGCACCGGACGCCCGCTGGACTGGAACCCGCAGCTTTCCGCCGAGACCGGCCGCCCTGTGCCGGTGGAGGGTGTAGACGATTTTTCCCAACACCCAACGCCCGGCGCTGCCCCCTGAGGTGCGCCCCGGCAGGGCATGAGAAAGGAGAACCTATGAAAAAGATCAAACTTTTGACAGCCCTGCTGGCGCTGACCATCGGCCTTGCAGGCTGCGGCGGGTCGTCCAAGGGCGGCAGCCCGGCCAGTTCTGCATCCAAAAATAAGCTGGACGGTGACGGCATGACCGCACCCAGCACCCAAGAGCAGGAATACGAAGAGCCGGAGGACGTGGCCTATATGCGCCTTCTGGCAGGGGAGGACGAATACCGCGCCTGTGTGCTGTATCTGGGCGGCTCCTACGAGGTGACCACCGATGTGCAGAAGGTGCTGGACAGCCAGACCGATCTGCGGGATCTGTGGGGCTTCGTCTATGACATCCCGCAGGATCACTGGGTCGTGGCACCGGATGGCGGGTGCGACCTGTACTGCGTCTTCCCGCAGGAGGCGCGGACCACCCTGTTCGTCTACGAGACGAGCCTGACAGACGATGCCGAAAACCCGCTCCAGCGCGGCAAACAGCTCTATTACAGTGAGGACGGTCAGCCCATCCTGCTGCTGTGCAACATCAGCGATATCGCCCCCAACACCGAGGTGGAGCTGTACCCCAGCACCGGCGAAGAGCTGGTGTTCAGCCCCTTCCTTTCCGGCGAGAACGGCCATGTGGTGGAAGCCGAGGGCGTGTGCGATTTTACCATCTACCCGGAAGGGGACGACTGGGAGACCGACACCAGCCCGTGGTCGTTGGAAGGCAACTGGCTAGAGACCGCCCGCGACACCGACGAGGGCTATTTTGAGACCGCCCCGGAGGATGCCGACCGGATGTGCTTTTTGCCCACAGACGCCGACACCGAGGGCAGCCAGCTGCCCCTGACCGCCAGCTACATCACCCCCTACCCGGAGCTGAACGTAGAGGAAGCCGACCTGTTCTATCAGGAGGGCACCCCGGAGGTACCCTTCCGCTCCAATCAGGAGTGGTACGCCACCTTTACCGGGGAGGACGGCTCCCGCTACGCCGTCACGCTGGAGGACGAGGACACCCTTGCCCTGAAGTTCTATCTGGATGGTCAGGAGAGCTACCTGAGCCTTGTCAACACGGTCTACTTTGCACGGCAGGAGGCCATGGGCTGACCAGCGCGTACACCAACACCGGGAGGAATGCACCATGAAACAAACCAAAAAGATCACCATCCTCCACTCCAATGATCTGCACGGAGACTTTCTGGCAGAGCAGGTGGACGAAAAACTGGTGGGCGGCGTTTCCATGCTGTCCGGCTACATTGAAAAGGTGCGGGCAGAACAGCCCAACACCATCTACGTCATTGCAGGTGATATGTTCCGGGGCTCGGTCATTGATTCCGAATACAAGGGGCTTTCCACCATCGAGATCATGAACGCCCTTGCCCCGGACGTGGTCACCATCGGCAACCACGAGGTGGATTACGGCATCGCGCATCTGCTGTTCATCGAGAAATGCGCGCGCTTTCCCATCATCAACGCAAACCTCTACATCAAAAACACCTCCACCCGGCTGTTTACCCCCTACAAGATCCTGCGGATGGACGGCATGAACATCCTGTTCATCGGTATCATCACGCAGGACGTCATCAATCAGACCAAGTCCGAATCTCTGGTAGGTTCCTTTGTGGATACCGCCGCCGCTGCCGCCGAGGTGGGCAAGATCTGCAACGCCCACAACAGCATCGATATTGATTTTACCGTGCTGCTGACCCACATCGGCTTTGAGGAGGACCGCCATCTGGCGCGCCAGCTGGACCCGGCGTGGGGAGTGGATCTGATCATCGGCGGGCACAGCCACACCCTGCCGGAGCACGCGGTGAAGGAAAACGGCGTGGTCATTGCGCAGGCGGGCACCGGCACCGACCAGATCGGGCGCTTTGACATCATCGTGGACACGGACAACAACTGCATCGATTCCTACACATGGCGCACCGTGCCCATCTGCGCCGAGACCTGCCCCCGCAACCCCACCATGGAGCAGGTGCTGCACCGCTTCACCAGTCAGGTGGACGAAAAGTACAGCCACATCGTAGGGCGCTTCCGCCGGGAGCTTACCCACCCCCGGCGCACGCAGGAGACCGAGCTTGGCAACCTGTTTGCCGATATCTTTACTCGCAGCCTTGGGGTGGATGTGATGCTGATCGGCTCCGGCAGCATCCGGGCCGAAAAGCTGGGCCCCATCGTTACCTACGGCGACCTTATCGAGGGCTTCCCCTATGATGACGGCGTGTATATGTTCAAGGTGACCGGCCAGCAGCTGCGCCAGATGCTCCATTACATGCTGCGGGAGGAAGCCTACACCGGCCATACGGAGTTCTACCAGCTGCCCTCCACCCTGCGCCTGCGGTACGACCGCCGCAAGGGCGATTTTGATTACTTTACCTACTGCGGCAGGGAGGTGGGCAAGGAGATCGGCGATGACGCCCTGTTCACCGTGGGCTTGCAGAACTACCACTTTAAAAACATCGAAAGCTTTTTCAACATCTCCTACGACACCCTTTGCAAGCTCCAGAAACCCCGCAGCGTGGCAACCTCCTGTCAGGATATCCTGATGGAGTATTTCCGGGAGCACGAGATGCTGGACGCCGCCGTGGACGGTAGAATGACCATCCTGCCCTCTACCGCGCAGACCGGCTGAACCCCTTTACCGCACAGCAATAACAACACGAAAAACGAAAGGAGCACCCCATGAAACAGCGATTCTCAAAACGAACGCGTCTTGTCAGCGCCTTGTTGACGCTGGCAATGGTGTTTACCTTTTTGCCCTTCAGTGCCTTTGCGGCGAACACAGAAATTGATTTTAATTCGCCGGATTTTAAGCTTAATTTCCCGGATGAGGAATTTCGGCGCTTTCTCAAAGAATGCTGTGACAAAAACGGCGATGGCAAGCTCGATGTGGATATCAAGAATATGACGATTCCAACCAGTTATGCAATCAAAAGTCTTGAAGGAATCCGTTTCTTTGAAGATCTCGAAAAGCTGGATTGCCACGGTATCGGCTTGACAACACTTAATGTTGGCAAAAATTTCAAACTGAAGGAGCTGGATTGTTCCCAGAATCAACTGAAAAAGTCGGTTGATATTCTTTCAAGCGGACTGAAAAAACTGAATTGCTCCAATAATAAACTGACCTACATGAATCTGGGCATTCTCTATAGGCTGAATCTTGAGGAGGTGAATTGCTCCAATAACAAAATAACGAATATCGTAATGGATAGCGTGGGGGAACTGGTCAAATTTGATTGTTCCAACAACGACCTGATGACGTTGGATGTCAGCCAATGCCTCAAGCTGGAAGAACTGAATTGCTCTGGAAATCAATTGATGGAGTTGGATGTCGGGCACCAGAAGCAGCTGACACAGCTGGATTGTAGCAATAATAAATTGACGGAACTGAACGTGAAACAGAATGGCGGCTTGATATCTTTGATATGCATTGATAATCAGCTGACAACGCTGGACCTGAGCCAAAATCACAGTTTGAGTAATCTGAATTGTGCAAAGAATCGGTTGGCTTGTTTGGACGTTACTGGAATCAGCGGCGGTACGATAACGGCTAATGGCAACAGGCGTCCCATTGCTGTCCGTACAGACGGAAAGTTTGACTTGGCCACACTGCCCGGCTTTGACGTGAGCAGGGCAACCGGCTGGAACGGCGGCTCTGTTTCTGGCACGATTCTGACAGTGGAAAATGGCAGGGATGAGGTGAGCTACCAATACAATTGCGGCAATGGAGTAAAGCCCACATTCATCTTTGAAACCAGTCTGCCCATCAATAAGAATAATTTCCCCGACGATAGCTTTAGAAATTACATCAAAACCTACAAAGCAGGTGGCAGAGATGTCCTCACGGTGGAAGAACAAAGAAAAGTCGAAACAATCGAAGTCGAAGGAAAGAACATCAGCAGCTTAAGAGGCATTGAGGCGTTCCCCAACCTGACCGAATTGAAGTGCGGAAATAATTCTATCCAGAAATTAGACCTGAGACAGAATCCAAAGCTGAAAACGTTGAAATGCAATAAGAATCAACTGACCCAGCTGGACCTGAGCAAGAACCCGGATATCGACTATCTGAATTGTTCCGAGAACCAATTGAAACAACTGGATGTATCGCATCTGAAAGATTTGGTGACTCTCAATTGCTCGCACAACGATCTGGAGCAACTGGATGTCAGAAATAGTAAATTTCTGGAAACACTTTACTGTTCCTGGAATCGGTTGACAGAGCTGGACGCAGATGTGACCCATAAGTCCCGTCTGGTAAGTGTAGAATGCCAAAACAACCAGCTGACATCGCTGATTCTGGGCCAAAATAAACTGCTGAAGAAACTGAATTGTGCCCATAACCAGTTGACCCAGCTAAACCTGAACAACATGAGTGCCTTAAAGGAACTGAACTGCGCCAACAACCAGCTGACCATGTTGGATGTCAGCGATAGTCCAGAATTGACTACATTGTGGCTTAAGAATAACCATCTCACCAGCCTGAATTTGGACAACAACCCGAATCTCAATTTCAGTATTACGGATATTTACAGTTCCGATTTTAATAATGTTTACACCGTTACCCTGAACCCTGACCGTACGTTTGACCTGCGAAATCTGCCCGAGGGCTTTGATATAAACCGGGTTACAGGATGGGTCAATGGCAAAGCCAACGGGAACATTCTGACGGTCAATGAAGACACAAACGTAGTGTACTATAGTTATCGGTGCATAACTGGTAAGCTGGAAGTAAGTTTCAAATTGGATGTGACTGGCACCGGCGGCACCGTTCCCCCGGTAACGCCTCCCTCCGGCGGCGATAACCCGGGCGGCGGCTCTACCCCGGGCGGTTCTACTCCGGGCGGCGGCTCTACCGGCGGCGGTGACGGCGGCGGTGCGATCGTCATCGTGGCGGCGGCAGGCGCAGTGGCGGCTGGCGTTGTGGGCTACGGCGTGTACAATTATGTTTCCGGCCAGAAGCTGCAAGCCCTGCTGCCGGAAGGCGTGGCTGCACCCGAGAACCGCGCCCAGACCGCGCTGCTGCTGTGGAACACCGCAGGCCGTCCCGAGCCTGCCGAGGCCCCGGCCTTTGCAGACGTGGCAGACCCGGATACCGCTAAGGCAGCCCAGTGGTGCGTGGAGCAGGGGCTGATGAAGCGCCGCCTGAACGGCAAATTTGCCCCGGGCAGCAGCATCCCGGCCTATCAGGTGCTGAACGCCTACCGCAAACTGGCAGGAGGCTGACAACCGAAGGATCATTCTGCCCCATGCCGGACAATGACCGCTTTTTGAAAAAGGGTGCCCTTTTTTCGGGAGAAGCTGACGCTTCTCCCGAATGGGGCCCTGAAAAAATAAATTTTACCACAGAAAGGAGCACCCCATGAAACAGCGATTCTCAAAACGAACGCGCCTTGTCAGTGCCCTTTTGACGCTGGCTATGGTGTTCACCTTTTTGCCCTTCAGCGCCTTTGCGGACGATGAAGTCCCTTTCTGGGTTCCCCTGAACAGCGAAAACTTTCCGGACAAAACGTTCCTGGAATATACCAGAACGACGTTTGACAAAGGAGGATCGGAGGATGGAGAACCGAATGGAATTCTGGAGCCAAGCGAATATAGATTTGTCACTACGATCGATGTCAGCGGTATGGAAATTACCAGCCTGAAGGGCATTTCGAATTTTCGCGACTTGAAGAAGCTGAATTGCTCCAATAACCAGCTGACATCTTTGAACCTAAGCTACAACACCAAGCTAACGCAAGAAAACCTCAAGTGCACTGGAAACAAGTACCCCATTACCATTGATGAGACCGAACGTACGTTTGACTTGAGTACCCTCCCTGCTGAGTTTGACGTAAATAAGACCAGTGAATGGGCTGGCGGCACTGTGGAGGGCAACACCCTGAAGGTGAAGCCAGGTGCAACGCAGGTAACTTACACCTACGATTGCGGCAATGGACTGACCAGCGTATTCAGTCTGCAGGTGCTGACCTTGACCAGAATCAAGCAGGTGAATCTCCGTGTAAACACCCCCAGAAAGAACGAAATGCCGGACGAGACCGTTGTTATTCTGGACAACGGAGCAGACGTCTGTGACGCCAAGATCTACTGGGTCGAGGGCGACGGCGTAGGCGGCAAACCGATCACCGGCACCTTCAGACCGGGCAAACGGTACACCCTTCAGGTGGTTCTGTACGCAAAACCCGGATATAAGTTTAGCAAGGATACCGTCTGCACAGTGAACGGACGGGAAACAGAGTTCATCTGGACCCAGAACGATGATACGGAATATTGCGCAATAAAACATTATTCGGTGTCGCTGAGTCCGGGCGGATTTGAGCACGACCACAAGATGGAAATGACCCACGACGAGTACAGTCACTGGATGGAGTGCCCCATCTGCCATACGGTGCAGGACACCGAAGCCCATGTCTATGATAACGACAAGGATACCACCTGCAACGTCTGCGGCTATGTCCGCAGCCTGACCCCGGGCGGCGGTTCTACCCCGGGCGGCGGCTCTACCGGCGGCGGTGACGGCGGCGGTGCGGTCGTCATCGTGGCGGCGGCAGGCGCAGTGGCGGCTGGCGTTGTGGGCTACGGCGTGTACAATTATGTTTCCGGCCAGAAGCTGCAAGCCCTGCTGCCGGAAGGCGTGGCTGCACCCGAGAACCGCGCCCAGACCGCGCTGCTGCTGTGGAACACCGCAGGCCGTCCCGAGCCTGCCGAGGCCCCGGCCTTTGCAGACGTGGCAGACCCGGATACCGCTAAGGCAGCCCAGTGGTGCGTGGAGCAGGGGCTGATGAAGCGCCGCCTGAACGGCAAATTTGCCCCGGGCAGCAGCATCCCGGCCTATCAGGTGCTGAACGCCTACCGCAAGCTGGCGGGATAAAACCTCTCAGTCTCGCTTCGCCCGGAAGCTCCCCTGACCGGGGAGCCAAGAACGCAGGCGTGTTCCGGCAAATGACATCAAAACGCAGCCGATGCTCTGACTTTCCCATCAGGAGAGGGGGCGCGGCATAAAAAATAAGCATCCGCAGCGCACTGCGCCTGAGCTGAAGCAGCCCGGCCATGCGCTGCGGATGCTTTTGTTGTGCGGCGGGGCACGCCGCCAAAAACAAAAAATCCGAACCCTTCTCTTTCGAGAAAAGGTTTGGGTCTTCCTTGTCTGGTGCGAGTAGTGATGCAGAACTTTTTAAAAACAATCGTAGTATAATTTGTTTTTGAGGTTATCGGGTAGCAACTTGCTTGTATCACATCCCGATGGGCAGCTGTATTGAAAAAACAGCTACCCAAGACAAAAAGAAACGCCGTATCGTTTAACACGATACGGCGTTTTATGGACCTAGAGGGATTCGAACCCTTGACCTCTCGGATGCGAACCGAACGCTCTCCCAGCTGAGCTATAGGCCCACAAAAAAGCACCCAATTTTGAATGGGGGCAAATGAGCTATAACACCAGATCGGGAATGCAACGCTTGCACTCCCAACTGAGCTATAGGCCCATGATGATGACGCTGATAGTGTACCGCGTTTTGGGGCGTTTGTCAAGCAATTTCGGAGAGCACAAGCGAGGACTTACAAGCGGCCAAGCTGCCAGAAGGCTACGGCGCTGGCGGCGGCTACGTTGAGGGAATCTACCCCGTGGGACATAGGAATCTTTACGGTGTAATCGCAGGCGGCGATGGTACTATTGGCCAGCCCATCGCCCTCGGTGCCCAGCACGATGGCAAGCTTTGGCTCGGCGGCAAGGGCGGCATCGTCGATGCTGACCGAGCGGTCGCTCAGTGCCATGGCAGCGGTTTTGAAGCCCAGCGCGTGGAGCTGGGCACTGCCGTTTTCCGGCCAGTCGGCAGGGCAGGTGCCGATCTGCGCCCACGGCACCTGAAACACAGTGCCCATGCTTACCCGCACCGCACGGCGGCACAGCGGGTCGCAGCAGGAGGGGGTGACGAGCACGGCATCCATGTTCAGCGCGGCAGCGCTGCGGAAGATGGCGCCCACGTTGGTGGAATCCACGATGCCCTCCAGCACAGCCACCCGGCGGGCATGGGCGCAAACCTGCTCCACCGTGCGGGGCGCAGGACGGCGGAAGGCGCACAGCACGCCCCGGGTCAGCGCAAAGCCGGTGAGCTGTGCCAGCAGCTCCCGGTCAGCGGTATATACCGGCACATCGCCGCAGCGGGTCAAAATCTCCTGTGCCGGGCCGGTGATCTGCTTGCGCTCCATCAGTAGGGAAAGGGGCTGGTAACCGGCGTCCAGCGCCCGGGCGATCACCTTGGGGCTTTCGGCGATAAAGATGCCCTTTTCCGGCTCCAGTCGGTTGCGCAGCTGCGCCTGCGTGAGACGGGCGTAGATGTCCAGCTCCGGGGCGGTAAGGTCGGTGATCTCATGAATGACAGGCATGGAAAGGCTCCTTTGAAATGAAGTTTTTTCTATTGTAACACAAGCTGGGCCGGAATGCAAAATCCCTGCTGCACACAGAGCACAGCAGGGATTTGAATACGGAATAGTTTACTCAGAGCGCAGCGCTTTGACAGGATTGCTCTTTGCGGCGCTGCGGGCGGGGATCACGCCGCCCAGCATGGTAAGCAGGGTGGCCAGAACGATCAGGATCAGCGCGGCCTGCGGCGGCAGCGAGGCTACCACGTTCACATCGCCCGCGATGTGGTGGATCAGCATATTGCCGGGGATGAGCAGCAGCAGGCAGAGCACCACGCCCATCACGCCGGAACACAGGCCGATGATAAAGGTCTCGGCGTTGAACACCTGCGAGACGTTGTGCTTGGAGGCGCCGATGGCGCGCAGAATGCCGATCTCCTTGCGGCGCTCCAGCACGCTGATATAGGTAATGACGCCGATCATGATGGAGGACACCACCAGCGAGATAGCCACAAAGGCCACCAGCACATTGCTGACCATGCCCACGATTTCGGTGACCGAGTTCATCAGAGTGCCCACCATATCGGTATAGTGGATCACCTTATCCTCTTCGCCCTGCTGCCGCATGGAGGCGTTGTAGGCGTCCAGCTCGTTCACCACCTGCGCCTTGGTATCAAAGCTGTTGGGGTAGATATAGATGGCATCGGGCTTTGCGTAGTCCACATAGCCGAGGTCGTCCAAAATCTTTTCGTAGCTGGAAGCGGAGGAGAGCAGGGTGCTTTTGATCATCTCGGTCAGGTCAGAGCCGGTCATGTTGATCTGAATAGCCTGCTGGAACACAGCGGGGTCGATCTTGAGTGCGCTTTCCACCTGCGTGCTCAGCTGCGCAATATTGCTCTGGATGGCCTGCGCGATCTTCTGCTCCAGCTGCCCGGCCAGCTTCTGGATGGCGGGACCCATCTGCTCCTGCAAAGCGGCGGTGAGCTGGGTCTGCAGCGCCTCGCCCAGCTGGACGGAGTAGGTCTCCATCACGGTCTGCAGATTTTGCTGGAGGGTACCGGCAAACTGCTCCTCCAGCCCGGAGGTGTCCAGCAGGTCACCCATGGATTCGGCCAGCAGCGTCTGGAAGGCCTCGGTCTGCATATAGGAGGAAAAACCGATCTTATCCAGATTCAGCAGGCCGTTGCTGATGAGATAGCGCTTGTAGCCGTTCATGATCTTTTTCATCAGTGTCTGTAAGCCGTCCTGAGAGATATTCAGCTCTATGCCGTCGAACAGCTCGCCCATGTCCATCTCCATGTCCGGCAGCGGCAGCCCGCTGAGGTCCAGCTTGAAGCTGGAAGGGTCGATGAGGGTGGCAAGATCGAAGGAATCGTCGGTCAGGTCGAATGCGCCGTCCAGATCAAAGTGCAGGGCGCTGGTGTCGAACTGGAAAGCGTCCTTGAGGGCGTCCGTGTCCACCGAGAACAGAGAGGCGATATCCAGCATGCTGTTGCCGGCAGCATCGAAGGGCTCGCCGGTCAGCACATTGATGTCCGGGTCTGCCAGCTGCTGGCGCACGATCTCGCTGTTGGCCGCCTGATCAATGACGTAATAAGTCAGGTCGTGCAGGTAGTCCAGACCGCTGTGCAGGATAGTGGAGGTGGCGTCTGCCTTGGGCTGCACGATGCCGACAATGGTCAGCTCCTCGCTGTCGGCCACCAGCTGCTGCATGTAAGCTTCATCATTCAGCTTGCTCAGCCAGATATTGTGCTCAGTGTCGTAGACATAGCAGTCGGCCTTGTTGACAAGCTTGAAGGTCATGCCCAGAAAATCGTCATAGGTATAGGTGCCGTAGTCCGTGGGCAGGTCGATCTTCTGGTTCTGCGCATACTGCTGTAAGATCTTGTCCAGCTCGGCCTGATCCCGCAGACCCATGGCGTACAGCGCATAGTCCGAAACGCTGCCGTCCGCGTTCAGGGTCAGCACCAGCTCGTTGTACTTTTCCGGCCAGCGGCCGGCCTTGACATCGTACTGATCCTCGTACAGGGCGGGGGTCTCGGCCATTTCGCAGAACACATAGGGGCTGGCCATGGAGGTCATAAGGCTGGTCACCGAGGTGTTCTCACTGGCGATATCGGAAAATGTGGTGTCCGGGTTCAGCTTCTGCACGGTGCCGTCCGGGTTCTGGCGGTAGATCAGCGGATCAGGGGTGTAGGTGTATTCCACCGTGGCGTTGTCCCGGATGGTACAGGCGTCACTGTCCAGATATGCCTTCAGCGAGCGCAGATCGTTGCTGGCAGTGCCGATGTTCAGTTGAGACAGCAGCTGTCTCACCGTGACCATGCCCTCCGGCGCGGAGGAGGAGCCGGACGAGACGCTGGTGTAGGTGTCCGGGTCCATCATGCTGGCCAGATCTACGCCGGTGCTGCTGATCTGCAGCGGGTAGGCGGCCAGCGTGGATTTTTCCATGTTGCTGATATAGCGGCTCACACCGTTGGAAAGGGAAAGAATCAGCGCAATGCCGATGATACCGATGGAACCGGCAAAGGCGGTGAGCAGGGTGCGTGCCTTTTTGGTGAGCAGATTGTTGAAACTGAGGGAAAGGGAGGTGAGCAGGGACATGGAGGAGTGCCCCATGTTCCGGTGCACGGGGGCAACGGCAGCAGCCTCGTCCTCGGGTTCGTAGGGCATGGTGTCGGAGCGGATCACGCCGTCCTTCAGCTTTACGATGCGGGTGGCATAGCGCTCGGCCAGCTCCGGGTTGTGGGTGACCATGACCACCAGACGGTCCCGCGCCACTTCTTTTAACAGCTCCATGACCTGAATGCTGGTCTCGCTGTCCAGTGCGCCGGTGGGCTCATCGGCCAGCAGGATGTCGGGGTTGTTCACCAGCGCACGGGCAATGGCCACGCGCTGCATCTGCCCGCCGGACATCTCGCCGGGGTGCTTGTGCAGCTGGTTGCCCAGCCCTACCTGCTCCAGCGCAGCGGCGGCACGGCGGCGGCGCTCGGCCTTGGAAACGCCTGAGATGGTCAGTGCCAGCTCTACGTTGCCCAGCACGGTCTGGTGGGGGATCAGGTTATAGCTCTGGAACACAAAGCCGATGGTGTGGTTCCGGTAGGAGTCCCAGTCGCGGTCGGTGTATTTTTTTGTGGAGATGCCGTTGATGACCAGATCGCCGCTGTCGTAGCGATCCAGACCGCCGATGATGTTCAGCAGGGTGGTCTTGCCGGAGCCGCTGGGGCCAAGAATGGCCACAAATTCGTTGTCCCGCAGGTTCAGACTGACGTTGTTCAGTGCGTGCTGCACCAGCTCGCCGGTCTTGTATTCTTTGTTGATCTGTTTAAGTTTGAGCATAGATGTGCCTTTCCGGTACTGCGCCGCCGGGCGCTGTTGCCTGGGGTTTAAAAGTAGGAAACATTTGCAGACAATATCTAATTTAGTTTAGCAAATAAAAATGAAGAAACCGTGAAATTATTCCGTAGGAATGCTGAAGCTGCGGCACTTTTGCGCCCGGGCAGCGGTTTTGCCGAAAGGACGGGGCAAAAAAGAAAAGCGGAAAAAGATACCGGTTGAATTTACAGGCTGAACGTGATATTCTAAAGCTGACAGACAGGCTGCGCCGGAAAAAACGGCGTTATATTACCTGAAAGGCTGTCGGAACAACACTTCTTTAGGATTGTAACAGTTTCTCCTGCTTTATACAATTATACAATAATAAAAGGATAAACAAGGCAGAAAAAATTTGGCCCTTGTAGTAAGGAGGAACTGAAATGGAACGTACATTTTCACCTATGATCCGGCAGTATTCTGCCATTGATGGTTTGCAGCAGGCGTATACGCTGGTGTATGCCATGGAGGTAGAGGGCACACAAGGCTGTCGGCTGACCCTGTGCCAGATCGGCAGCCGACAGCAGATCGTCAGTCAGCATGTTGCGGCAGCGCCGGAGTTCTGTTACCGGCTCCTGCGCTACTTGTGTGAAAATGGAGTTCAGCCGGAGCTCTGGCGGGATGCGGTCACAGACCTGACAGCTGCCGGGCTGGTAGGCGAGAAAGGCGGCGCATGGCGTGAACAGTGAGCGAACAGCCCAACTGCAAGTCGCCCTTGCAAGCTATGATCTGAAAGAACTGCGTGTCCAGAAGCGTTATTTGCAGGAGCAGGGAACCGCCATTGACTGCACCTGCTTTTGCAGCGGCGAAAAGCTGCTGGCACAGCTGCGGCAGGGTGTCCGTTATGATGCCGTGGTGCTTTGCAGCGAGCTGACGGATCTGCCTGCGGAGCAATTTGTCCGGCAGTTTTATCAGCTGAAGGAGCGGCCGATGCTTCTGATACAGAGCCATGGCCGCAGCAGCGGCACGGCGTTGCAAAAGCTCCGCGAGGGGTGCTACTGCGTAGAGGGCACCGAGCTGAAAAGGCTGCTGTGGCAGCTTTACCGGATGCCCGGGCGGCAGAACCGGCAGCTGGAGCAGCGGTGCAGCCAGCTGTATGCGGCGTGGGGCATCCCGCAGGGGGATGTCAACGCCGGATATCTATCCTGCGCGGTCGGCATCGCATGCAGCACCAGCCAGAAGCTGGCGATCCGCAAGGAGATCTTGCAGGCGGTGAGCGAGCAGTTTGATACATCGGTCGCTGCTGTGGAAAGCGGCATCCGCCGGATGGTGGATCAGCTGGAGGAAAAGCCGCCTCTTGCGTGGCTGGCGTTTAAGGCCGATACAAGGCTGGGCAGCGGCAAACCCACCACTGGCAAGCTGATCTACGCGGTCAGGGACGTTGTGTTGCGGCAAAAAGTGCCATCCACCCGCCTGTAAGGCTTGCACACGGCTTTGGAACATGGCGGCGTTCCTTTAGAAAAATGGCATCGCCCGGGGAGGCAGAGCAATGGAGCAGCAAAAGACAGAAACGCGGTCTATCACCGCAGAGCAGCGCAAGCGGGTCGAGGAGGTCTGCTTCCGTTCGCTGGCGCTGATCGGACGCAACTGTGAATATCTGGAGCAGCATTTTGACCGCACCGGTGCAGACGCGTCTACCCGGCAGGCGGTGGCAGATATCGACACCGCTGCCATACAGCTGGACCGCACCCTCACCGAGGCGATCACCCTGCTGGAGTTTCTGCACGAGGACACAAAGCCGCAGCTGTACCCCATTGACCTGTGTGAGCTTTTGCAGCAGGTGGCGGCGCAGTCTGATATGATCCGGGCGCAGCTTGGGGTGGATATCCGGCTGGACTACGGCGGGTGTACTGCCTGCTGCGTAATGGCAGACCGCAGAGATGCGGAGCTGCTGTGCCTGCATCTGCTCTCCAATGCCCTGCGCGCCAGCCGGGAGGGTGGCAGCGTCTGTATCGCGCTGCGCCGCACAGAGAGCGACTGGCAGCTGACCGTCACCGACGATGGCTGCGGGCTGCCCGGTGAGGATGTACAGGCAGCGCTGGAAAACCGCCGCAGCTTTCTGGGCGGGGCGCAGCTGGGACTGCTGCTCTGCCGGGAGTGCTGCCGCCGGATGGACTGGAGCTTACAGCTGGAGCCTGCCCCCGCAAAGGGAACAAAGGCTGTAGTAAGCATTCCGCTGTACACGGGCGAAAGCCGCCCCGATGGCACAGTGGAGCTGCGCACCAGCTCGGAGACCGAGCAGGAGCAGCGCAAGTATCATCTGCGTGCCATGCTGGTGCGGGAGATGCGCACCATGCCGGAGCGCGGCGACCCGGAAGACGAGTTTTAATAAGGTGGCAAGGCCGCTGCACAGCGTTTTGTGCGGCGGCCTTGTTATTTTGCGCCCGGTGCTTTCCTGCAAGCGCAAAGCATGGTATACTGAATGCTGAAAACAAAAGCTTGGAGGAGCAACAATGACAAACAAGAAGCTGAACTACCCTGCAATTGCCAAGGAGACGGCCATCCTGACCGGGGCCGTTGCCATTATTGCGGCGGCGGTCTATTTTTTTCTGGTGCCCAGTCATACATCCGTCAGCAGTATTTCCGGCCTTGGCATCGTGCTTTCTAATTTTGTGCCGCTGCCGCTTTCGGCTATTACTATGGTGCTGAACATCGTGCTGCTCATCATCGGGTTTTTTACCTGCGGCAGGGAGTTTGGCGCAAAAACCGTGTATACCAGCGTGATGCTGCCGGTGTTTCTGGGGCTTTTCGAGCGGCTGTTCCCGGATTTTGGCTCCATGACCGATAGTCAGGAACTGGATGTGCTGTGCTATATTCTGGTGGTCAGCGTGGGTCTGAGCATCCTGTTCAACCGCAACGCATCCTCCGGCGGGCTGGATATCGTGGCAAAGATCATGAATAAGTACCTACACATGGAGCTGGGCAAGGCAATGTCCCTTTCGGGCATGTGCGTGGCACTCTCTGCCGCCCTTGTCTACGATAAAAAGACCGTGGTGCTGAGCATTCTTGGCACCTATTTCAACGGCATCGTGCTGGACCATTTCATCTTCGATAACAGCATCAAGCGCCGGGTGTGCATCATTACCGAGAAGGAGGAGGCGCTGCGGCAGTTCATCATCAATGACCTGCACAGCGGTGCCACCATGTACGAGGCCATCGGTGCATATAACTTTGAAAAGCACAACGAGATCATTACCATCGTGGACAAAAACGAGTATCAAAAGCTGATGAACTTTATCAACCGCGAGGACCCCAAGGCCTTTGTTACGATTTATAATGTGTCCAGTATGCACTACCAGCCCAAGCGCTGAGCGGCACAGGGAAGGAAAGCAAAAGCTGTGCCCGGGGCTTTTCCGCAGCGGAAAACCGTGGTAAAATAAGAAAAAACGGAAAGGGAATAACAGCCATGGATATCAGACTGGTTTGCAGCGATATTGACGGTACGCTGCTGCAATATGGCAAAAAGGAGCTGGAGGGCGAGATATTCGACCAGATCCGGGCGCTGCATCAGCGGGGCATCTGGTTCTGCCCGGCCTCCGGGCGGCAGTATACCAGCCTGCGCAAACTCTTTGCACCGGTGGCGGACTGCTGCGTATTTATCTGCGAAAACGGCGGCACCATCTTCAAAGAAGAACAGTGCATCGCCAAAAATCCCATGCCGCGGGCGCTGGCAGAGGAAATTGCCAACGATATGTGGACCCGCAGCGAGGGGCAGGGCGAGGTGATGCTCTCCGGCCAGAACACCGCCTACCTGATGGAGCGCGGTCTTGGCATGCTGCAGCGGGTGCAGTTCGTGGGCAACCACTACCAGATCATCCACAGCCCCGCCGAGGTGCCGGAGGACATCACCAAGGTGTCGGTGTACCTGCACGAGGGCGTGGAAAACTATGTAGAGCGCTTTGTGCCCCGCTGGAAACAGGCCAACTGCGCCGTGGCGGGGCCGTTCTGGATCGATACCACCTTTGCCAACAAGGGCATCGGGGTGCAGTGCGTGTGCCGCACCCTTGGCATCGACCCTGCACAGGTCATGGCTTTTGGCGATAACTACAACGACGAGACCATGCTGGACGTGGTGGGCGTGCCCTACATCATGGACAACGCCGCCGCTCCGCTGCGGGCAAAATACCAAAACCACACCCCCCGCCCGGAGGATGTGCTGGCGCAGCTGTTGGCACAGCAGCTGTAAAGGGGGCGAGCCCATGGACCGCAAGGGCTTGGAACAGCTCATTTTTGATACTTACAGCGTAGAGCCGGACTATCCGTGGATGGACACCCCGGAGTCGGCGGTGTTCCGTCATGCGGCAAACCGCAAGTGGTTTGCGCTGGTCACCACCGTACCCAAAAGCAAGCTGGGTCTGCCCGGGCAGCAGCCGGTGGATATCGTGAACCTGAAATGTGACCCCATCCTTATCGGTTCTCTGCGGGCAGAACCGGGCTTTTACCCGGCCTACCACATGAACAAGGAAAACTGGATCACCGCCGCATTGGACGGCAGCGCCCCGGAGGATAAGCTCCGTCTGGTGTTGGATATGAGCTACACCGCCACCGCACCCAAGCTGCGAAAAAAGAAAGCTTGACTGCAGCAAAATAAGGGCGGGCGCTGCAATCGTTGTCTGCTTTTGTTCGTATTCAGAGTAAAGGGACTGCATTTTGCAAAAGGAGGAAGCTATGGCTATTTTTGAAAAGACCATCCGCAACCAGAACTTCGATACCCTGCTCCGCAAGCTGGAACACGCCATCCCGGACAGCAGCTGGTCGGCAGAGCTGGAAGCCGGCAGCGATTTCAAGGAGGGCAGCGCCCGGTGCAGTGTGCGGGTGTTTGAGCGGTACAGCATGGTAGGCGGCAACCGTCTTAGCCTGACGCTGACCCTGTTCCAGAACGGGGACGAGCCTATTCGACTGTCGGTCATTGCGGCGGGCGGCAGTCAGGCGGTGTTCTTTAAAATGAACACCCTCGGCGAGGACGCGTTTCTGGAGGACGTAAAGCAGTTGCTGGAAGAAATTTTGGAGGGCTAAAATGTTTTATAGTGGGTTTGACGCGCTGTTCAGCATCCTGTTTCCGTTGGTGTTTCTGTTTGTGCTGGGCATGATCTTATTTACCGTGGTGGGCAACCTGCGCACATGGAGCAAGAATAATGCGTCCCCGCGCCTTACCGTCCCGGCCACTGTGGTGGCCAAGCGGATGAACGTTTCCCGCCATCACACCGCCAATGCAGGGGACATGACCGGTGCCCACGGCTACACCAGCACGAGCGCTACCACCTATTATGTGACTTTTCAGGTGGAAAGCGGCGACCGCATGGAGCTGCGGCTGAGCGGCACAGAATACGGCCAGCTGGCAGAAGGCGACACCGGAAAGCTGAGCTTTCAGGGCACACGTTATCTGGGGTTTGAACGGAATTAAACACGCTTCTGCGCAGCATTTTTGAAGAAATCGCAGAAGCTGTGACAAAAGTATTATTCTTTTATGAATTTTAGCACTCTACACTTGACAGTGCTAAATAATTGTGCTATAACAGTGGCGTGCTCAGGAGGAAGGGCAAAAGGAGAGCCGCAAGGTTCCCCGGAAAGCCTTTCCGAATGGACGCTTCAAAGTTTTTGCCCCGACCCGAACGCCGGGATTGGAGGTATGTTTTATGTTTATGCCGACTGTTTTTCATGAGAACCTGTTCGATGATCTCTTTGATCCGTTCTGGAACGAGGGTGCACTGGAGCGTGCGATGAACCGCGAAGCCCGCGACACCTTTGGTAAGCGCGGTGCAAACATGATGAAGACCGATGTCAAGCAGACGGACAACGGCTACGAAGTGGACGTTGACCTGCCGGGTTGCAAGAAGGAAGACGTTCAGATGGATCTGAGCGACGGCTATCTGACCATTCAGGCAGTGCGCAGCCACTCTAATGACGAAAAGGACAACAAGGGTCGCTACGTGCGGCGCGAGACCTTCTCCGGCAGCTGCGCCCGCAGCTTCTATGTGGGCGAAGTGAAGAAGGAGGACATCCACGCAAAGTTTGAGGATGGTGTCCTGCACATCCAGCTGCCCGCTCCTCAGCAGACAAAGGCTCTGCCTGAGAACCCGAATCTGATCGAGATCGAGTAAATGCCGACCGTGTGCGCCAAGGCATAACGTATATAGGATGCCCCCGGAGAGCTGCAATAAGCCCTCCGGGGGCATTTTTTGTGTTCAGGCTTTCGACGACGGAGAGGGGAGAAAGTACCTGTTTTTGCCAGAAAACTTTATTTTTCCACCGTTTCGTGGTATCCTTATAAGGCGCACGCAATACAGGCCTGTGGCTGCACTGGCAGCGGCTGCGGACTGCGTGCGGCAAAAAAAGAACGTATAGAAGGGAAAAGGGGGATAAAAGTCATGGGCGAATTTGCCTTTCAGACTTTACGGGAAAGTATCACCTCTGCCATCAGGAGCAAGATCCTTACCGGGGAATTACAGCCGGGCGTAAAGCTGGCCGAGCAGAAACTGGCCGAGGAGTTTGGCTCCAGCCGGGCACCCATCCGGGAGGCGCTGCGGCAGCTGGAACAGGAGGGCATGGTTGAATATTCGCGCAATGTGGGCTGCTCGGTGCGCCGGGTAAAGCCGGAGGACGCCTACGAGATCTATCTGCTGCGGGCAAATCTGGAAATGACGGCGCTGCGCTATTTTGACTGCAAATTCCCGGAGGAGGATCTGCGCACCCTGCGCGGCATCTTAGAGGAGATGCGCAATGTCCGGCCGGGGGATCTTTCGCAAATCGTGGAGAACGACAACCGCTTTCATGCGGTCATCGTGCAGCGGGCAGGGCTGCCCAGACTGCTGAAATTCTGGGACGACCTGAACTACGGCAACCTGCTTGTTGGGGCGAACAGCGGCTCCAACCACGAGACGCTGGCACAGCGGCAGAACGGCATCCACACCAAGCTGTACGAGGCACTGGCAAGCGGCGACACCGAGACTGCCTGCCGCGCCGTCTACGCCCACTACATGGAGCCTATGGAGCGGATGCGCAGCGCAAACAGCGCCGTACAGGCCGCGGACGAAGCAGCAAAATAAGGGGAATTTGGCTGACCGTCTAAATTTTGACCAATCATTTTATGGAAATTGCAGATTGTCTACAATCTGCAATTATGCTATACCTGTCTCTTATACACATCTCCGAGCCCACGAGACCA
>OJQG01000144.1_pt1 | contig 44493 bp, 86 predicted proteins | sample 1598701 | NCBI WGS metagenome assembly OJQG01 (sample SAMN03922504, study PRJEB24848) | human gut metagenome | isolation source: stool sample | host: Homo sapiens | place: Germany | collected 2011-11 | reverse complement strand
AGCCTTGATACCATTGCCAGCCTTGATACCATTGCCAGCCTCGATGCCACCGCCAGCCTCGATGCCCCAGCCAGCCTCGATGCCATAGCCAGCCTTGATACCCAAGCCAGCCTTGATACCATTGCCAGCCTTGATACCCAAGCCAGCCTTGATACCATTGCCAGCCTTGATACCATTGCCAGCCTCGATGCCACCGCCAACATCGATGCCCCATCCAGCCTCGATGCCACCGCCAGCCTTGATGCAGCCTTTGACTTCCAGCCGTCCGGCAAAGATGATGCCTTTCTCGACGATCAAATCCCCGTCGATTTTTCGGACTTCATCCGTTTTCCCGAACGCGCCCAGCAGCCACGAGCCGTAGCTAAAATCCTTTTCCGCACAGCAATCCAAAAGTTCCTGATACTCCACGCCGTCCGGATACTTATCCACCGGATATTCCTTCAAAAAGTCACGATAGCCAGCGGCACACGCGCCTTTCTCCTTCAAAAGTTCCTTTGTGATCTTCATAATTCCTCCTAATGGTTGACATTTCGCCAACCAGCCGTTAAAATATGGCCATAGACATATTTTCGATACGGAACGAAATTGTCTGTCACCCGCCGTCCATGTGTAGCGACATGGGCGGCTTTTTCTATCTCATGCGCAGCCTTGCGAAGATCATAGTCCCACGTCACGCCGAACCACCGACGCCAGTCCACGCATCTTAGTCCCATGCGGCAATCCGCATTTTTCGGGCACGTTGAACACGGGTATCTCATTGGCCGTCACCGTCCCAATAATTTCTCTGCCTCTCTGCGGCTTCCACCAGCGCTTTCCACGCCGCCTTGAGCCGGGAGACGAGATAACAGATCCAGCCCATCATGCCGCCCCGTACCATACGAGCATAGCAGAGATCGTCGCCATCACTGCCGCGTCCAGCGGCAATCCCCAAACGCGCAAGTAGAATAATGCGGTCATCAAAAACAGTCCTCCGAACCACAGCGCCGCCCGCTTCAACATCCGCCGCAATGCGGCGTACCATTCTCTCTTTGAGATCATGCCACTCCCTCCAAATACTCCTTGATCCATGCGTCCAGCTTGTGCGGGAACACCCAGCACACCATAGATTTCTCCGTCTTTATAGCGATCCCAAACGGGAACACCCCGCTCAGAATCCCCGCCCGAAGCGTCTCCTGCGTGATCCGCATCCCGGCAGCTCGCAGCCGTTCCGACGCTTCAACCGCCGTGATCGTTGCGATCCCCATTTCTCATTCCTCCTTCATCAGTTCTTCCACGGTTACGCCGTAGAGCTTGGCGAGCTTTTTATGAAACACCCAATATGGCTTCGACTTTCCTGTGTCCCACATGCTGACTGTGCTCTGGTCTACGCCAAGTTTTTTTGCAACCTCGGCTTGCGTAAGACCAGCCGCAAGCCGCAGTTCCTTGAATTTCAAGCATTTTCACCCTCTTCTTATTTCCTCATAATTATGAGGTTTCATATTGACAGCCTCAAAGAGCAGTGATACAATGAATTTGTCAGGAATCATTAAAAATCGCCGCTCTTTGAGGGGCTGCTTTGTTGTACCCTCTGATTGGTACATCCATATGATACCTCATAAATTCTAATAATGCAATATAAAAATTAGAGTTTTCTAGTTTTTGTAGAATTGCACAATTCCTGTGGTGATGGTATGGACATCATGCTAAAACGGATGCTTTCTCTCATCCCTAAAAAAGAGAATGGCAAATATGTTCACGGAGCGAAAAAGGAATTTTGTGAAGCCATTGGTGCACCGACGAACATTGTTTCTGAGTGGGAAGCTGGGAAGACAAAGTCATATCGGAATTACCTGTATGTCGTTTCAGCTAAATACAATGTTTCCGTCGAATGGCTTAAAGGCGAAACGGACGAAAAGGGTATAAAAAAAGAAACCATCACCGAAAGTGATGGTTTCACGGCCAAGCAGGCCAAAGGCATTGAACTTATAAAGTCTTTATCTGAGGACGAATTAGATCGTGCTATGGCTGCGTTGGAAGCGTTCTTCAAAAAATAATGAAGAAGAAAGATGTTATTGCACTCTCCATTATTGCAGCTGTATTTGTATTCGGCGGGGTTGGCGGTTTTGTATGGCAAATAGTAAAATTTAGACTTGACCCTCCTGATTTTGGAGGATTCAATATTAAACTCTTTTTACTATTTGTTGTGATGATGGCATCTGGTGGAAAGCTAATTAAAGCCGTGCCAGACATTGGCCCATCAGAAATCAATAATATGACTGGTGTGCAGTTTGAAAACTATGTGTCCGATCTTCTTCGCAAAAAAGGCCATTCCGTGCAGCTAACGCCAAAAACAGGCGACTACGGTGTTGACCTTATCATGGACGGACATGTAGCCATTCAGTGCAAGCGCTATGGAAAGAGTGTCGGTGCAAAGGCCATTCAAGAGGTCTATTCCGGGATGCAGCATTATGGATGTACCTCGGCCATCGTGGCTACAAACTCGGTTTTTACCGCAAATGCAAAGACATTAGCCAACGAGCTCGGCGTCATCCTCTGGGACGGCTCCACAATTTGCAGAGACATTTGAGCGTGTAAACTGCTCGATAAACTCGTCCAGTTCACTTTCTGATAGCATGAGTAAGAGACTGATAGCTTTTTGTTCACGTTCTTCTCGACTTTTCATTTCAATTCCTTTCCTCTCTCCGCTTCTGTTGTGCATACCGTCATTCTAAAACATTCGTTCCAATATATCAATCATCAGCCTATACAAAATCGCGGCTGTTTTTTCTACGGTCGGATTTCTTAAATGTCCGTATTATAGTACACCGGATGTGATATAACCATTCTGTACTTTAACTTGGAGGTAACAGAGCATGCCCGAACAATGAATTCAAAGTAACTGTGAATCATCCGGTGCAGATCATTTCGGTAACGTCACCACTTTCACAAAGATAGAGTTGTTTTTATGGCTAAATTGTCTAAAGGGGAGGGATAGGATGCCTACACCAAAAGTTCAAAGTACGATTCACGCGAACGGGGTCGATATTTCCGTCGTCTCAACAGTTGGAAACGAGGACGATTACATCTCCTTGACCGACATCGCAAAATACCACAACCCAGAGTTCCCCGGATATGTCATCCAGAACTGGATGAGGAATCGCAGTACAATAGAGTTCTTGGGGCTATGGGAAAAACTCAATAATCCAGAATTTAATTACCTCGATTTCGAGGCAATTAAAAATGCATCTGGTGAAAACAGTTTCGCTATGACACCCAAGAAATGGTGTGCATCAACAAATGCCATCGGCATTATTTCCAAGCAAGGGCGTTATGCTGCAACACTTGCGCATAAAGACATTGCCTTTGAATTTGCGTCGTGGATTTCTCCTGAGTTCAAGCTATATATCATCAAGGACTACCAACGGCTGAAAGGGGACGAAAACCACCGCTACGCCCTAGACTGGAATGTGAATCGTATTCTTGCAAAAGCAAATTATCGAATACACACCGATGCAATCAAGAACAACCTAATTCCGGACACGCTCTCCAAATACCAGCAGAGATCTGTTTATGCCGACGAAGCGGATGTTTTGAATGTCGCTCTTTTTGGGAAAACCGCTTCGCAATGGAGGGCAGAGAATCCGAACCTAAAAGGAAACATTCGGGACTATGCCACAATCGAGCAGTTGCTCGTTATGACAAATATGGAGAATGTCAACGCATTACTTATCCAGCAGGAAGTTCCGCAACCAGAACGGATGGAGAAATTGCGGCAAATAGCTATCTCCCAGCTTGAAATGATTACCGGAAGCAAGAGCGCAAGGGAATTGAAAAAGCTCAGCGGAGAATAATCATTTTTAACTGGTGACAGATTGACACCGCTTGAATCACCCCGCCGTCGAATCTCCCCGGCGGCGGGGTTTCGGCTTACCGCAAGCGAGTGGGAGCTTGCTTGCAAGTACAGAGTACGCTTTTCGAAGTTAACATTTCAAGTTCGAATCTTAACATTTTTCAGGAATAATCATGTATATTTTAGAAAGAAGTGACGTTTCTTGCACGATTCGACAATAAACGAGTATTGCAAAGCGGCCAAAGATCAAGCGTATCCAAAAATCACGAATCAGGAAATATGTGATAAAACGAACATCTCAGATTCAACTTTGAACAACTTCTTCAGGGGCGCGACAAAAAATCCGTCCGTCTATCTGGTCGGCGATATTTGCCGTGCGCTCGACGTGTCATTAGATGAATATTTCATGTTAAATTCTGAACATTTGCCATCTCAAGATCTGATTGATAAGATCCACCAGCTTGAGGAAAAAAGCCACGAGCTGGAATCTGAGAATCATGCCATGCAACTTCAGCTTGTCGAGCTGTCTGGCTCTCTTGATATGGCATCCGCAGAGATCAAGCACCAAAAAGAAACGGCGGCGATGCTGCAAGCCCAGCTTGCAAACCGCCGCCCTGTGATCTATACCCTAATGTGCTCCTGCGCCGTAATGGCCTTTGCATTGCTGATCTACCTCGTTCTGGACTTCCGCGTCTCAGATGTAGGTTTTATCATAAATGGAAACCTGCAACCTGCGGCATGGATCGTGCTCTGCATGATCGTTGCCTCAGTTGCCATCATCGCATGGTCAATCATCCATAACACGAAACAGCAGAAGAAGGTGAAACAATGAATTTCTGCATCAAGTGTAAAAAGGAGATACCGGACGGTGCGACCTTCTGCCCGTGGTGCGGGAAGCGGCAATCTCCGGAGCCGCGAAAGGCGCTGAAGCGGGCCAATGGAACCGGCACAGTCTATAAACTGCAAGGCCGCAGGACGCGCCCGTGGGTCGCCGCAAAGTCTGGGATCATCATCGGATACTACGATAAAAAAACATCCGCCCTCGAGGCGCTGGCGCGGCTGCAAGGGCGGAGCATTGATGAGATTTATAATTGGACGTTCTCGCAAGTATATGAGGAATGGAAGGCCGAGCACTTCCGGGAGATCGGCGAGAGGGGCATAGAATCCTATGAGTGGGCGTATGACATATTCAAGCCGCTCCACGAAAAGAAATTCCGGGAGCTGCGCACAGGAGATTTTCAGCAGGTCATCGACGCGCAATCCGGGAAATCCCATTCCACACTTTCCAAGTTCAAGCAGCTCGCGACGCAAATGTCGCAGTGGGCCATTCGGCAAGAGCTGATCACCACAAACTTTGCGTCCTTCATCAAGCTTCCCGAAAACGTGAAAAAGGAAAAAGAGATATTCACTGACGCGGAAATCAAAAAATTCGAGAAGGACGATTCTGACGCCGCGAAGATCGTACTGATGCTGATTTATACCGGCATGCGAATCGGCGAACTATTCACGCTTCGAACAGAGAACTACCATGAGACATACGTAATCGGCGGCGAGAAAACCGAGGCCGGCAGAAATCGAATTATCCCGATCCGCAAAGAGGGACGCAAGTATTTTGCAGAGATGAAGCAGCGAGCAGATGGCGAATTGTTGATTTCTGGATACACCGGGCAGCGGATTCCGGCAAACTTTCGAAGAAGGGATTACTACCCAATGTTGGAACGTCTCAAAATCCCAAAGAAAACGCCGCATGCCACACGTCATACCTTCGCCAGCTGGGCAGCGTCGAGCGGCGTCAAGCCTGAAATGCTGCAAAAAATCCTCGGTCACGCCGATTATTCCACCACCGCAAATATCTACGAACACTTTGATATTGCCCAGCTTGTAGATGCAATCGACGCGCCTGTTGCTAACACGTTACTAACAATTCAAGAAAACAGCAAAAAGAAAAAGCCTTGAAACCATTGAGATTTCAAGGCTTTTTATGGTGGACAGTACAGGACTCGAACCTGTGACCCCATGCACGTCAAATATAGTGCGTTGATAACACAGAATATTTATCGCAAGTTGTAACATGTTTTAGCGCAATATTATTTTAATTTCAAAACTATATGGCATCATAACATGTTAGAAACCGTTTAGGTTACTAACAAACAACTAGCAGTCTAGTCATCAGTTGTGCCCTCTCAGCACGACCCCATGATAATACCCAGCCATTTTTTCTTCCGCTCCTCCGGCGTCCTTATCCATGAGGAACGCTTTGGCGAGGTCGGCATAGAATTCCGGCCGGTCGAGGCCGTATTTCGCCGCCACGGAATAATAATCCGAGTACATCATGTTCATTGCCGCCCACCAGACGCAGGACTTCACGCTGACACCTGTGATATTGGCCACAGCATCCGTCTGGCCCATCGACCAGTGTGGGCCGGTCGTGCCGTCTTCGTTTTCCATCTTGGCCGTCCATGCCTTTGCGTCTTCCTCGGTAAAGCCTTCGGCCTCGTCGTGCCCGTCCATGCGGCGCAGCGCACAGATGGCGTCCGCGTACACCATAACTTCTTCCGCGCGCCCCAGCGTCACCGGACGCTCCATGATCTCATGCAGCTGCCGTTTCAGTTCTTCGATATAATGCTTCATTTTACGCCTCCTGAATGTATTTGTATAGACTGTCGAGGTCGTCCGCAGCAAAAGTTAGCTTGCCGATAAACGGAATCTTTATCGGGAGTTTTCGCCCATCGAGCCGTGGCCTTGCCTTATTATAGAGTCTGTCAATATCAACATCTCCGTGCTCATCCATAATCCGCATCGCTTTGATCCAAGGGTTATCTTTCAGCACAAGCAGTTGCTCTTTGCTGCCGTCTGCCAGCAAAGACAGCCCAACGCCTGCCACGAACGACCGCACCTCGTCCATATGTGGAGATGCTACCGTATCAAAAAAACGCAAAATTCCGCGCATGGCCTGATCTATTGTCACCATATTGGTTTACCTCCATTTTAAGGTGGGGCGGCAATAGCCGCCCCTTTTTGCTTAAGTCGTCGTGGTGGTCGTGGTCGGAGCCGTCCAGCTGTTATAACGCTGCATCGGTTCCGGGCAGACGTTGTTGATGGGGATCACCGTCTTGGTCAGGCCCGACAGCGTAGCCAGCTCGTTCTGCATACAGGACAGGTTCGCCACGGTCTGCGCGTTGACGACACGCTGCTGGCACAGCTGCTCTTCGACGCTACGAAGTCGCCCATCCGTGTACTTGTACATTTCGAGCATCTTCTGATCCGTGTACGTGTTCGCATCGCGGAGCTTTACTTCCGTTTCCAGCTCTGCGATTCGTGCCGCCTGAGACGCCTCATAGCGGCTTACGAGATGGTTGTCGCTGTTGCTTGCAGCCATCGCCGCTGCAGCCGGATTCGCGCCCCAGCCGCCGAACAGGTTGCTCAGACCGCCGCCAAACACGCCGAGGCCCGTGCCGATCGCGCCGAGCGTAACGCCGAGATTCCCCTTGCCGTTGCTTGCGTATTCCATAAAATTCCCTCCGAAAAATGTAGTGAACTGGCCAGTTCCTACGTTCAGTATGATGGAAAAGTCCGTCACAAAACAGCCAACGTTCGGGCCAGAAAAAGGCCAAAAAAGGCACAAAAAAGAGGCAGACACAGCGCATGCCGTGTCTGCCTGTTTACATGTGCGCGGAAAGTGCGTCCGTGCACCGCTTGATGATGTTTTTTGTACCGTTGAGGGAAAGTCCCTCATGCTCTGCGATCCGTTCCTGCGTCCATCCGTCGCAGAGGTATCGCCGCATGATGTCTCGGTACGAATCTTTTAGAATCCATTCAGAGATCAAACGCTCCCACTCGCTGCGCGGCAAGTCTGGCCAGCCGCGCCGCATCGTTTAGCCTCCTTTGTGATTCAGAATCGGGATATTCCCCTTATTCGACACATCCAGATCGAGCGCCTTTGCAATATCGCGAATTTTGATGTAATTCGTGCCGTCCTTTAAGATCCGTTCGACCTCGATCTCCTTGCCGTCAATGATCATCTTTGCCTTTGTTACCACTTCGTCCACCTCCTCCAAGAGCTTCTTAAAGTCCGCCCATTTCTTTTCGTCAATCAGCGGCAGCGGACACAGTTTCATCGAAATGTCATAGTGCCGGATTGCGGCCTGCACGCCCGGCAGCCGCTTCAGCAACATCTGATAGAGCCGCGCAGCGTTGCGCATCGTCGCTTCCGGAATGTAATACTTGCCAGAAGCGTCCGTGTGGCTCACCATCTCGATGGAAACGGTGTTGTAGTTGCCGTATACCTTTCCGAATTTGCCGCTCCTGCCGTCGCCCACGGCCCACGCCACCACGTCCAGCGGCACACACTGGTAAACGGTATCGCCCTCATCTACCACGAAATGTGCCGAAGCAGCGCGTCCCTCGCTGCCGTTGGCAAAGTATCGGGCATTGCCGAGCGCCGTTGCATGCTGGCCAGTGTTTGCAGTGTAGTGGAACACGATGGCCCGGATGGCCGAGAGCGGACGCTTGCCGCCCACTCTCGTTGCCCGGATGGTATCGTTAATTTTCAGTGCCATTGTCGTCACCCTTCGCGTCCATCGCGTCCTGCGCTTTCTGCGACTGCGTGCCGAAATAGAACGTGATGACCATCAGGAAGATCGTCAGAAAATCCTTGCCCGTGATGTCGCCCCGGAGCGCCAGCACCGTAAACACCACCGTAAGCAGCAGCGTCACAAGGCTCTTGACGCTCAGCAGATTCGAAAGCCGTTTCATAATTTTGTCCATGTTATGTACTCCCTTCATTATGCTTTTTTCGTCGCTTTGTTCCAAATTTTCATAGCACCGCGTTTTGTGTATTTTGCCTCATGGTTTTTCGCGGCAATGTAGCCACAATGTGCGCATTGGTACACCAAGAGATCTTTATTGTCTCCGACATATTTCAGTTCTGGAAAATGCCCGCATAACGGGCACGCGTTCAGTTCGTTCATATCGTTTTTACTCCTTTCAGTCCTTGAGCACGATCTCCAAAAACCGTGCCTTTTCCTCTGCCGTATACGTTTCCGGCAAGCTCTTGATGTACTTGATCGCATACTTGCTGCGGTTCTCGTTCTTGGCCTTCCAGAGGTAAAACATCCCAATCGCCGTCGCAAATCCGATGACTGCCAGCGTGACCTCCACGCTCAGCACGCCGATCACATTCAGGATAATGCAAACGACGCTTGCCGCCGCGCTGCCAATCAGCAGCTTCTTCGAAGTCTCCATCACACGATCCCCGCATGAGCCAGCGCGAAGCCGACCAGCGCCCCCACAATGGCCGTCACGGTCGCCTTGACCAGTGCCTCCCATTTCCCGCCCGGAATGGCCTTGAGGCTCTTCACGTCGTCCTTGATCTCGCTGACATTGGCCTCGATCGTCTCCTGCTTCGTCGCCAGCACCTCTACCGAGGTCGCCAGCTGATGCAGGGCCCGATTGTCCTCCTCTAGGTCGTTGATGCGGTGCGTGTTGCTCTTGGATCTCTGGTCGATCTCCACGATCTTTGCCTGAATTCCATCGTCCATCTCTTTTCTCCTTTATACTTCGGTAAAATACAGCCCCACCAGCTCATGGGGCAAAAACTGCAGCGTCACCTTGCCGCCCGGCTGCTCGCCCGTCCGTTCGCAGCGGTAGAGCTTGCCGTCCTCCGGATCGGTGTAATACAGGCCGTAGGTGTACTCCATGCCCTTCGCGGCGGGGATGGGGTCGTCCTGTGTGCCTGTGTGCTCCTCGTCGATGACCGTAAACATTGCCGGTGTCTTGTCCGGCTCCCAACCTTCCTGCGTCGTGTGCGCCTGTCCTTCGTTGACGCGGAACAGCCTGTCCGTGCCATTGACCGGGAACACAAGTCGGTCGCCCGCTTTGATGACCAGATCAGGTTCCCAGCGTCGGTAAAGCTCCATTGCCTTTAGCGCGTCTGCATCCGTCAGACTGGCTGAAGCCTTGACGATATAGGGGCGCAATGCTCTGGCCCTTTCTGTGTAGGTCATCATTCCGCCTCCCCAAGTAAAATTTTTGCCGCTGTTTCTGCATCCGTCAGCGGGATCGCCGCACCCATTTCCTCATAGCTGCCCTCCGGCTCTGTGCCTTTCAACAACTTGCCCGCAAGCCGGAACACCGTGTCAGAAAGTGCCTGATACTCCTTACCGTCCTCGTCGGTCAGCGTCACGGCCATCTTCGCACAAAAGCCCTCGGCCTCGGCCTCCTTGCACGGTACATAGCAGCCGTTGCTATGCAGCCGGATGAGCATAATGCTGTCCGCATACCCGGCAAACGCACCCTCTTTTTTTACTGCATACATGGCATCACCCCGAATTTCTCAAAATAGATCTGTTTCAACCGTTCCGTGCTGGCTGTTCTCAACCGGTTCTTCCAATAGCCGTTCTCCTGTCCCGGCCAGTTCTCATCGGTGAAATCCTCACCGCATCCGTGCTTTGTATACCAGCTGTAGAGCTTTTCCAACATATCCTGCCGGTATTTGCCCTCATCAGTCAGTGGTCGAAAATGATTCCAGCCGTTTTCACTCGTCACGCAGCAGATCGGCTTTCCGTCCAGATAGAGGAATTTTTCACGCTCCTGCAAAATCGTGCCGTATGGGATATTGACCTCCCCAGAGATGGATTTTCCCTTGAAGCGTTTGTATGTGATGTAGTCCATAATGCCTCCCTATACGCAAAAGCCGGGGGCAAAGCCAATCGAGTAGTGCGCGTTGTCGTTGCTGACCGCGCCGTCAGGAATCACAAGCGTGAAATACGTGGAACTGCCGGCAAACGGGGAACGGAGCCACCAAACAACGGCTGTGCTTGTCGCGCTGTGATTGTATTTGACCTTGCTGTTTCCGGCGCTGTAATACGAATACTGCGCCTGTTTGCTGGATTCGTTTGGATTCCCTCGGCTGATCGTCCCGAATACTTCGTATTCAGCCAGCAAAAAGAAATAGTCCGTTGTCGCTGTCACCGCGCTTGCGTCGCTGCTGGCACCTGTGTTGTCCGTGTACTTTGTAACGGACTTGATGATGGCACGGAGCGCCGCCGGAATGACTGCAATAATCGTTCCGGAATAGCTCGCGAGGCTCGTCCCGCAAATGTTTGTTCGCATTTGCGACGAGTTCCATCCGCCGGAGTTTGTTGCATTGCTGTTCATTGAAAAATAGCCCGTCGCGGATGCTTGCGAATTATATTTGCTGTCACATAGCGCAACGTCCGTTCCACCGGACAGTGCGGTTTTGCCCAGCTGGAAGTGAATGCGGTTTTGGCCTTCAAGCTCGGCATTGTGATTAAACCCCAGAATGAATGCGTAGATCGTATAGTTTGACAGCGTCAACGTGCCAACTGTGCCGTTCAGCGTGACCGCTTTACAGTCGCCAACGCTCCAATAGTTCGCGCCCTGTCCTTTGTCAGATACCTCCTTGATGGTCGCCCAATCGTTATTGTTCAGTGTGGACGACACAAAAGAGAGTGTCACGTCATAGATGCCGGTGATAGATATGCTTTTCGCATCGGACGTTAGCCCGCCCAGCGTGGCCTTGACATTCCATGTACCGGCTTCCGGAACAGTCAACGTACAAGAATTGTTGACGGATGTACCGCTTACAGACAGGCTTCCTTTTGTAGCGGTAACAGTTGCTCCCGAGGTCACAGACACGATGATTTGCAGTTCTGTACCGGTCTGAATGGCCTGAATAGCCATCACAAATCCGTCCGGATAGACCAGTGGGTCAGATGTGCCGCCTTTCTCCCGGATAGCTGACGCAACTTTTATCAGGTCGGTTGTGTTTGTCAAAAGCTCTGCCATCAGAAGCTACCTCCATTCGCGTTTGCAATCTCCGCAGCCGCCCATGCACCGGACACAACACGCAGGAATTTTCCATTGTCCGAAGCGGTGACCGCGGGCAGCTCCTTCGCGCTCCATGCGGCCTTGTTATTCTGGACATCAGACACTGCCTGATCGATCTCTGCGCCAGTGTGCGCACTGTTGTACTGGTCTGCCATAAAATCACTCCTTCATGCAGAGAAATTCTTTGCCGTCTGCCGTCAGCATGGTCTTAGTCGTGCCGGACGGCACAAAACCATAGTTATCATTCCAGCTTCCGTCCGCCCCCTGTGCGTAGAGGGAGATTCGATATTCTCCGTCACCGCTCAAGAGAAAATCGTCGTAGACCTCAAAGGTTCGCTCCGTCCCCGCCGGGGTCTGGGAAAAGGACGCAATGAGCGCCCCTTTCCCTCGCCCCCAGTCCTCGCCGGTTTTCGTCGCGCGGCATTCAAAGGCCGTGTATGCGATGTCCGACGAGAACTTGACGGTGATGGAATCGTACCCGGAGACTGCCGAGATCTTATTCCCTGTGATGGTGAACGTCAGTCCCGGCGCGGCCATTATGCCACGCTCCAAGTCCCGGCGGCGTTCTTGACAAAGACCTTGATGATCTTCGTGCCGTCGCCGGAGGAGGCCGTCGCAAGGTCGGCGCCCTTGATGGTGATATCAATCGCCGTGGCCTTCTTGTAACCGCCAGCCGTTCCGCTGGTGTTGCTGGAACCGCCAGTGGTCGGGATCTGCGTACCGGCGTCGTGGAGGCTGCTGGTGCTCGGAACAACACGCACCGTGTATTCCTCGAAGTCCACGTCGCAGGTGAAGGAGAACGCGCAGGTGTCGAAGCCGGAGACTTTGGAGATTCTGGTCTTGTCTGGGCCAGTGATCGTGACCACCGGAACCGCAGTGTTGACCGTGATGGAAGCTGTGACTGCGGCCGTTTCGTTGCCGACGTCATCCCGCACCTTGATATGTACGGTTTTCAGGCCATCGCCTTCCGTCAGGACGATAGACTTGCTGGCCGCGAAGGTCTCCCACGATGCGTCCGCTTCCGTTGCAGCCGCCTTGATGCCCCAGAGCTTCATCTGGTAGCCGGTCTTGGTTTCATCCGTCAGCGTGATCGTTGCGGTGACGGTGTTGCTGGTTGCATACGTCGCACCGCTGTTGAGCTTTAAGGCAAGCCCAGCCGGTGCCAGCGTATCAAGAATTAGATTGAAAAAACTTGCCATAGGTTATGCCCCTTTCTTTTCGCTCAGTTCGATGTATAAATATCCGCCCGGGCGGGTATAGATAGGTTCTTCGCCGATGCAGGCATTCTTGATGCCCATCTCACCGACAAACAACTCCTTGAGCTGTTCTTCTCCGACTGTGATCATTCCGTCACCCCCGAATCAGATACAGTGTCTTCGCGTCCTTGACGGCCAGCGCGTCATATTCCGCCCGGTCAAGGACTACAATGGTGTTGATCTGCGCGGATGAGACGTTGCCGCTGCCACTGCCGCCGGGTGACACCCGCAAGGGCGGCAGGCTGAATTGGATGCTCGGCTTCCCGCCGATGTCAAAGTGGATCATCACAACACCACCTTACTGATGGAATCGCTCACGCGGATGCCCTCAATGCTGGTGCCGATAACAACCGGCTCCACGCCGGTAAACTTGACGCGGATCTGAACGGCCTGAGAAGCGCTTTTGAACTGAAAGGTTTCCTCCTGCATCAGAGGGAACAGGAAGTTTCCGTCTGTGTCCGTCGTGACCTCGCCGGGATAGATTTTGCGCAGCTTGCCGACGATGAACTCGATCATCTCAATCTTGGATAGGTCGAGCGGCGCGCCGTCCTGCGCCCCAGTAAATACAATGGCGTACTGGTCGCCCTGCATGATTTTTAGGCTCATTCTTCCGCCTCCAATTCGATCAGGCCTCTCAGGAGGCACAAGTCCTGATAGCTGAGCTTCACATTCTCATCAACGGGGATCTTAACAGGCTCGATCTCATCCGCGACCTCAACGTCGATGACTTCCTGCATCTTCTTCCGGTACTCGTCGATTTTGTCATCATCGACGCGCCATCCCGTATCGATCTCGTGGCCCATCGACTTCACAAGATGGGCCTGACGCTCGTTGTAAAACGTCAGAACATGGTCGAGCGAATCCATGAGCTTGCTGACCTTGTAAAGCGTTCTCGGCCTCATGTCTGCCGCCGCGACCTTCCGCAGCGCTGGCATAGCCGAAACGATATTCCCGATTTTCATATTCCACCTCCTATGGGCGAACCGCAAGAATCAGTTTATTTAACATATTTTTATAACTATATTCTCCCGTCGACAAAATCTGTGCAGTTATTGCCGATTTTACACTGCAAAATGGGATTCTTTTTGCGCTCTGGCTATTTCTGCCTTCTATTCTTCTAAGACCGTCACCGATGCAGCTCCTGAATATTTGGAACGTTATCGCCGGTATCGTTTCTTCTGGTTCAACTTTTCGGTTATCCGGAATGGCCTCACCAGTGAGTGGGCGCAAAGCGTTCAACCTATCTATGTAGGTATTAAACGCAGAGGCGGTTAGGTTTGTAACGGGTTTTCCGGCTTTTATAAGTTCCGCATCGTTCTCTGTCCATGAGAATTCAGAGATATACCTTTTATTCGTAAAGAACACATACATATCGGTGTACTCGTGCCCGGTTAGGTTCAGTGTATCATCTACATAGGCTCCAAGGATTTTGCCGCATGAAAGATTGTAATATATGTAAGTGCTTCCATAAGTCTTGTACGCCAAAAGATCTTTAACCGCAATTGTATCAGTGTCTATTTCCTGCGTCAGTGTAGCAAGCGATACGGAGCCTGTCGTTGTCACGCATTTACAGTGTTGTGTATATGTTGCCATAAAATCACCCAAAAACCGCAATAGATGTTCCTATGTCTGTATTCACGCCATTGACCGTTTTATAGACACCGCTTGCCGTCACATACAAGGAATTTCGTCCTGCTGTCATTCGAACGCCTTTATTGGTGACGATGATGTAGTAACCGCCGAGTCCCAAGCCTGTACGTCCACCATAGGCCATAACAATACCGTCCGTAGATGAAACGCCATTGTCGCCGCTTCCCATGCCGATATAGCCGTAATCCGTTTGGCCTGTTGAATCCATCACGTGGAAATAGCCGCCTCGCAAGCCAATCTCGTTCGCTTCAATGTAGGGGGATTGCACCTTCGTGAAATCAATATAGGTCGCCTGAATGTACTCCGGGACGTTGCTGCTCTCGATTTTGGTTTGTAAGTCCGCGCTTAGATCGCCAAACGTGATTGCACCGGTCAGATTGATGTTGTCTGCCGTGATCGTTCCGACCTTCACAAGGCCGGTGATATTGACGCCATCTTTCGAGAGCGTGATGTTCGCGCCGTTCTCTGCTGCCGTGTAGGAGAGTGTCAGGCCGTTCAGGTTGAGGTCAACAAGGGCCTGTGCATTTTCTCCATCGATCTTTCCGGAGACTTCAAGCGCGATCTGCTCCGTGCTCTTGCGGATCTCAGAGAAAGATCTCGCGTTTATCCGCTCTTCCCTCGTCCGCGCTTGATACGGATATTCGTGATTGACCTCCGTTTCGATTGGAGCCTCAATATCTGCGCTCATAGAGACGCCCACTGTAAAGGCCGCAGAGGCCAGAATAGAGGCGTTTCCATTGGGCTTGACGCTGTCTCCCAATTCAAGTGCTGGGTTGAAGAACGCCGTTCCAGCACTGTACGGAAGGTATTTTACGCCGTTCAGAACGCCACGGACGTAATTACAAATCTCCTGTGTGGCGTAAATGCAATCTGCTTGGATCTCGTATCCACTATCCCCAGCGGAATACTGGGTGTTCGAATCCGGGTAGAGCGTTACCTTGCCGATGGTGACTGTATCTCCGAGAATGTCGCAGCTCATGACCGGCACGTCGTCCGAGTTCGTCGGAGAGGCGAGACGGATAAGTCGGAGCTTTCCTTCTTCGGTAATAACGAAGTTGCCGCCGGATGCCGCCGCGATGCCACAGAGGACTTCACGCATCGTGTAGACCTCTGTCGGAGAATCCACCGTGTAGGGCGCGATCTGGCTTCTGGAATCCAACTCGACGCTCATCTTTCCGCAGATATAATTCACCGCAGCCGACATCGCCATCGGATATGTTCCGGAGTTGTCGATGTAATCCTGCTCGGCTTTCAGCATCGCGTCGTATGCCGTAATGGTCATCCATCCATAAGCATCCGTGGAGCGCGTATCGATGTAGAACGTGCCGAACGGGAGCCAGTCTGTGGCCACATCACCGTAATCCTTCAGCCGGATATAGCACTTGATCTCCGCTGCCGTTGGGATCGTACCGTTTGGTTCGAAGACCATATCCAGCATCGCCGAAGTAGCCTGTCCGATGGTCAGCTTATCCATCATGGATTTGGTGATCCGCGCAGATTTGATCTCGCCGTATGTATAGGTTTTTCCGTTTATGACCGCCTTGAAGTCAACCTGATAGTCGCCCGCAAGGATGTCATTCCATTTTGCCGGAACTGTCTGCATTGCATCACCTACTTTTCAATGAGGGGAAATGTGATACCGTCCCAATACTCCTGCCCGTTCTCTCTTTTGATAAGAAACGAGGCCGGGTTGTTGTTGGAATACATGGTTTTTGTCGTAACCGCCCCAAGCTGCGGGTCGTAATACTGCACAGTCACGAACACCGGCATAATAGCTGTGAGGACAGTAGCCGCTTCGGGACCTAGCAGAGGGCGGCAGGTAATGTCTAAGCGAACCTTCGTTGCCACTCTGTTTCTCTGCATAGCTCCATCAAGGGTTCGCCCTGCATCAGAGGATTCCACATCATTCCTCTGCCACTTGAAGCCCTGAAAAGCGATATAAGGGGCGATGTCTACGCCGCCGATTTTTACAGTCATAGCTCGCCTCCTTACACGTTCGCCGTAGCGATCCCGTACATCCGGTTTCTGCGGTTCTGGCTCGAAGTAATTTCCTTTCCGTCCAGATAAATCTTCTGCGGCCTATCCGCGATATTTCCCATAACCGAAGCAACCGCTCTAGCCACACCAGCAGATACCGCCTCAACGATCTGGTCATTGTTCGCGACTGCTGTTCGGCCTCCGATTGTACCGACCATTTCAGGCCCACTCTCTCGTGCGGCAAACAATTCGCCGGAGGAAACAAAACCGCCGTTTGCTTTCAAGGAGACTTTCCCGAAACTGCCAGATCGGCCAGAGCCGCCGCCACCAGATACAGAGACGCTTTTTGCCCCAGAGAAAATGTTGTTGATCTTATTCTTCCAGTTGTCGATAATTGGCTGAACGCTCGTGTTCCACCAGTTTGAAATAGCAGCCCAAGCATTTTTGATTGGGGTAAAGATACTGTTCCAGTCCGGGTCTCTGCTCTGCGCAAGCGAGGCCCCACCTTCAATGAGCATCCCAAGCCCGAGAGGAATTCCGACGCCGGTAAAGCACAGCAAAACGCCGAGCGCGACCATGCCGGAGCTTTTAGCAATTTTCTTGACGTCTTCAAAGACTTCCTTTGCTTTTGTAGACACATTGTCCCAAACCGGGGTCCTCTTTTCAGCGAGAGACTTTGCGCCCTCTTCAATGAGGCCGATGCCAAGCGGCAATCCAATGACCGTACAGCAAAGGAGAACGCCAAGCGCAAGATACCCAACACTGACAATTACGCGTTTAGCCTTTTCAAGGGCCTGTTTGCACAACTGGCTGATAGAGTCCCAGTTCGCAACGACTGTTGCAGCCAATCCAGCCGCACCAACGATCATAAGCCCAATCCCAAGAGGAACATTCGCGCCCGAGAATGTCAGGACTGCGCCGAGCGCGAGAAATGCAGTAGACACAGCTGCGGTGATAATTCCGAGAGTCCCTTGAAGGGACTTCTTCAGACGGTTCCAGTCCAGCTTCGCAGCCGTTCCGAGAATTGCTGCACCTGTAAGCATGAGGCCAATTCCGAGCGGAATATTGGCGCCAGAGAAAGCAAGAATCGCACCGATTGCAAATACCGCTCCGCCTACGATCAGCATGATCTTCATAATGGAGTCTTTGACCTCTTCACTCAAAGAACCCCATTTTGCTGCAATCTCTTTTGCGAAAAGAACGCCGCCAAGAACCATCATACCGAGGCCGAGGGGGATATTCGCGCCGGAAAATGCCAGAATTGCGCCGATAACAAACAGGCCAAGCGCGGTTGTCAAAATTCCGATTGCCGAGGTCAAAAATTCCTTGATCTTATCAATAGTTTTCTTTGTCCATTCAGCAATTTTCTTGACCTTATCGCTGACCTGTGCCTCTTCAAACATGTTACTGTAATCGACACCAGAAGCGCCGCCACCTCCGCCAGAGTTTTTATCGTTTAAGCGGTTGATCTCATCGAAGCCGAGAAGCGTTTTCTGAAGTTCCTTTGCTGCGCCGGATGCCGTGTTGAGGCTCTTAGCGTAATCCACAGAGTTTTTCTTGGCTTTTGTGAATGTGCCTTTCCCCTGTAGTGCTTGGAAGAACATATTGATTGCATTTGCAGCGGTGATAAACGCGCTTGCAATCGTATTGATTAGGGGGAGAAGTGCAGTCAACACCGGCATGACCGCAGCGCCAATGGAATTTTTGACCTGTTGAAGCGTCGACGCATATTCAGACATTGTCCGATTTGCATTGGCAGCATCGGTGCTGTTCATCGCGGCACTATAGCGGACGAGATTCTGGATGCCCTCTCTAGCTGCGGAAGAAATATTCTTGATTGCGCTGCGTACAGCGCGATACAGTGCGATTCTTCCGATTGATTTTGCAAGATTTACAAACTGGCTTCCGAGATTTCTGATTGGCGCTGTCGCTCTTTCGGCAGCACCGATCACAAACGTATTCAGCCCAGCGGAAAAAGCCTTGAAGTCGGCAACAGACGATTCCGCGGCGTTACCGGATTCTTCTACCGCCTCCGATGTTTTTTGAACATCCGAATCTTTAAATTCCCCCGTTGGGATTGTTGGGGCCGTCTGAGTTTGCCCACTAGTACGCGGGACTGCGCCGATGTTGGCGATACTGTCAATATCCTTTGCAGCGCCCTTTAGATTTGAAAAGTCGATTGAAGCAATACTTTCCAATCTACGGATAGTGCCGTCAAGGCCGCTTCCAGCATCGCTTACGCCGGTGATAGCCTCTCCAATCCTTCTGATCTGCCGGACAGCCGAGGCAAGGCCAGCGCCGCCACTTGCGGCCTGTTTGAGCCGATTAAGGGTACCGATAAGGCCCTCCATACCGCTGGAAGCATCAGATGCACTTTTCTTGACCTCGATTTCAAGGGTTTCAACTGTCGGCATTTAATCACCACACTTTGCTTTGTATTTCCGTTCCATTGCCTTGAAGAACATGATCGCCTTCTGGCGTTCTCGTTCAGCTCTCTCTTCCTTCTCGTCCGGTGTCTCTCGTGTGATTTTCCGGGGTTTACTCGGATATTCCATAGGCTTTTTCCCTTTCGAGGCAAAAGCATTAGAGAGGGCAATGGAAAGAGCATCGTAAAAATAGACGCCCTGGAGCCAGAGTTCATAATTCCTGCTCTCAAGGCGCAACCTGTCTGCCTCTATGTAAGGCTTCATCTTGGCGGGGTTCATATTCCAGAACCCCGCTTCGCTGATGCCTATTACAAGACTTTGCGGAAGGTACGCCGCAATGCACTCTTCACGAAAGGATTTGTACTTTTTTACTTCGCTTCCGTCTCGCTCTGGCTGTCCGTCTCCGCCGCTCTCTTGGAGAGAGCCTGAAAAAAACCGCTTTCCTCCACGGCTTCCTTCAGCACTTCCGCAATGTCGTCCATGCTGCCGCCGTTGATGATGTGATTCTCGATCTCTTCGCCCGCCTGATCCGCTTTCTTGCCCATGCACATAGCCGCATAGGCCCGAATGAACATGATAGACTTCTCTTCGATTTCGGCCATCGGGATTCCCATTTCCTCAAACTGGCAGACCGTATTGAACGTGATCTCCTTTGTAGGGTAAATATGGCCGTTGATGGTGATTTCCTTCTTCATACTCGATACTCCTTCTCTTCCAGATTAAACAGCTGTAGGCTTTACAGCCGTTGCCCATCCGATATTCCCGTTCGGCGTGATATAGGCAGTGTTTTCGAGAACGCTGTCAACTTCCGCGCCAGCAAAGCCGAGCGGGGACGGGTTGCCAGTGAAGAAGAACGCCTTAGTCAAGCCGGGGATGTAGAACTCCCACCAAGTCTTCTTACCAGCCTCGGCGGCAGTCTTGTACGCTTCGACAATCGCGTCCCATGTGGTCTGAAGATCTTCTGTCATATTGAACGTGACGCTCAGCGCACCGCCAGGGTCCTTCAGACCATCAATATAGGTCTTCCACTCCGTAGCTTCGAGCGGAGTAGTTTCAAGGGTGGAGGGTTCCGGGTTGAAGTCCGGGAGGCTCTTTGCACCCTTAATCTGCGTAAACGCAGTAGGCTTCGTTCCTGCGGTCTGTTCGACAGCATAGCCGAGCAAAATACCGGCAGTACTAAGTTCGATTGCCATGTTTTACCTCCTTAGAAGTCGTTTATTTTCGTCTACGACCGTCCGATAACGTGCCTCCATTCTGTAAATAGAAGTTTCAGCGTTTGGAAGCGTCAAGGGCTGTCTGCTCAACCTGACAAAACCGAGCGCCTGCATTTTCTCGTCGATCGTCTGCATGATTTCTTTTACCTGTTCTTTCTTTCCAGAGGAAAGGTTGCTGTAGACATTCACGTCGTACATGAGCTGCGAGTGGTGCGACCCTTCGGAATCCAAAGCTGGTAGGAACGAGCTATTATCTTCTTCGATCACGCTCACAGACGGAAAACTCTCTGGAACATGAACGTATTCGCTGTAGATAGAAATGCCGTCGTACTTTTCCGTCAAAATTCCTGCGATTGCGTCAAAGACATCGGTTTCAATATCAGGAACCATTGAATACCTCCCTTGCGATTCTCAAAACCTCCTGCCGGAGATCCTTTGCTGTGTGGTACATCGTCGCAGACGGCGGATTACCGTAGGTATGGGTACCGCCCTTCTCTTTCGGGAGATACCAGCCTTTTGGGTCATTCCAGTGCCCTTCACCGGGATATGTGCCGGGTCCGTACTCCATTGGAGCCGGATGACCGTAACCGTAGGTTACGCCTGACCCGAACTCAATGAAGAGAACGGCTTCACCGGATGCGATGATGGAATAGCCGTTCTCAATCGGTTCCACAGAGACGAAAACGTCATTGTCTCCCGTATAGACCGCCCTTGAGAAGTCGAGAGAGGCTTTTGTGGCTCCAATCGATGCCAGCCTTTGAAGAAGAGTGTCTATTTTCCTGTCCCACTCTGCATCCAACTTGCGAATCTGCTTGATCGCTCTGTCGATGGAATGGGAATTCAGCTCGAACTCGATCTTCTTCATTGCACAGACACTTTCCGAATTGCAACAGTAACGCTATTGATAGACCTCGCAACTTTCACTACAACGTAATCCCACGGAGTATCTGTCGAGCCGTCATAGGCGACTTCCGGCGTTTTTTCGATCCAGAGAACCGACGATTCGGAAATGTCAAAATCACGGTTACAGGACGTTATTGTCCTGTCGTAGTCTGTCTGGATTCCAAAAAGCTCATTGTCGAGAGAACCCCTTGCTGCGGAAAGATTTTCCGAGATCTTAACCGGGTTGGAGTACAAAACCTTGTACTGGCCGGTCCGTTTCCCGTTCTTCAGAATTTCTTCTTTTCCATGATAGTTCGCATACCAGAAATCCGTTTTATTGCGGTTCAGAGATCTCAATAGACCACCGCCTTTGCAAAGACGTTGTTTCTGATATAGTCAAGCATATCTGAGTACTTGAAGGATCTGGAAATGTTATTTTCCGTATGCGAGGTCTGGTTCTCTGCGCCAATCATGTTGTACCCCGCGAGAACTGCCATGATCTGGACTGTATCGTACACAGGAGAAATACTTTCAGCGCCAGACCATGACAGGATCTCACTTTCAGCCATGTCGAGGTACGCACCGATCAGTTCCTCTTCGTCGGTCTTATTCAAAAGAATCTGAATCCGATTGACTTTCTCGTCGAATGTCACGATGCGTACCCCCCTTATCACGCGATGGTGTACCAGCCCTTGTCCTTCGGGCTGTCACTGGATGCCGGAGTGACCTTCACATAGCCGGAGCCGGACTTTTCATAATAGGTTTTGCCGGAACTCGGCGTAGTTTCAGTCGCAGCCGTAGCAGTGCCCTTGAAAATCTTGATGTCCTTCGTCTCGTCGGTGAGCGCTGCCAGATAGTACTTGCGGGAGTAGATCGTGTTCTTTCTGGTGTTGCCGTCACGCTCCTGCTCAACTTCAGTTCCCTTCTTGTTGAACAGCGTGACCGCTTCTTTGGTCGCCATGTAGATAGAGCCGCTCGTCGCATCCTTCTTGGTGTAAATGTTGACGCCAGCGACGGTGCCGATATATCCGTTCTTTGCGAACGCCTCGACATACTGAAGAGTATCTTTCAGTTCCTTGCGGAGTTCTGCAACATCAGTCGGGGAGACAAAAGCAAAGATGGTGACATCTTCGAGATTTTCAAGGTTGAGCATAGCCTGCGCGTCGGCGAAGGCCGCAAAGTCCAGCTTGGACACAACAACAACTTTGGTCGCTTTCGCGTATTCTGCGTAGACATCCGCATTGACCGTATTGAACAGGCCGGTACCCATTCGGCGAGTGCCGACAGGAACGGTCATCGGGTCCTTCATGGCTTCTTCGTCGTAGTAGGCGAAACGGTTCTGCGCAAGCAGGATCTCATATTCCTTCTGAGTAAAGGAAACTTCGATCGTCTGAGTGTTGCCCTTCGTCATGGCAAGCTTTTCTGTGCCATCCGTAGCACTGTAGACGTTGATCATGCGCTTCATGCCGGGAGTGCCGACGAGGTTATTGTCTACAGTGCAAAACTGGGTAAGATCGAGGTGAGAGTTGTACTGATCTTCGATCTCATTGGAAAGATAGAAATTCTCGTAAACTTTATTTGCCAATTTTAGTTACCTCCATATAGTGTTTTATATTCTTCAGGGTGTTTTTCCGAAAAATCGTACCGTTCCTGCGGCGTCATCTTGCGGAATTTTTCGATTGTCATGCCACCAGTGTCCTTCCCGGCAGGCAGGTCGTTATTTTTGGCAAGGCTTTCGGCGGCAGCGGCTTTTTTGACAGCGTCAAGGTGCTTCTGATGATTTTCAAAAACAGCGTCCATATTCCCGTCGGAAAATGCCTTTGCCGTATCTGCCGCCAACGTCGCATCATAGCCGAGCGTCAAATATCTGGAAGTGTACTCAGAAATCTGTTTTTCTTTCCGAAGGGTTTCAAGTTCTTCCATGATTTTCCGCTCATTTTCGGCCCGCTCGGCCTCCTTTGCCTCATCGTCCGTCATCTTCGCCTTAAGCTGCTTCGCCAGATCAGCAGCTTCGGATGCCTTCTTGTCGAAGGTAGCTTTAGAGACGAACTGTGCCATATCTACAGGATCGGAAAACTCCATTCCGAGAATGGCGTTTCTCGCTTCTTCCGGGAGCGAGTCGAAATTAGGAATTTTGCTTGTGTCAATTTTCATAATTTTTCTCCTTTGGGTTTTTATCGTTGTTCTCTCAACTATTTTGGGCTTATAGACGTCTCCGTCTTTTCTGGGCTTTTTAATGTGCATCTCCGCACAAACAAAAACGGCCAGCAAGGGAAAAATCCCTTGCCGACCGTACCTTGTCGCTTCTATTGAACATCACCTTATCAATAGGACGATATTCACTTTTTTTCAGGCCGGTATTTTACCTTTCTGGAAACATCTACAACGACGATTCCGGCCCGCTCTTCCTTGATCTCTGCAATTCCACCATTTTTCAGAATCGCTTCGACAACTTCGATAACCTCTCTATCCAGCAATCAATCGCGCCTCCCAACCGGGAGCAGGACACATCTGCACCCGTAGTGTTCCTTTGGCGGAACTTTATTGACGTCGTATACGACGCCGTCCCGCGCATCGCAGTCATCGCAAACTCTTCCGTCTTCCATTGTGCGCCAAACGACCTTCTGAACGCCGGAATCAATATAGGCGTCCAGCATTGCCTGATCGCAAATGCCGATTCCGTACTGTGCGGTTTGTATCCACCAATATGAAGCAGCTTTTCGCAAGTCGGTCTGAAAATCCTCCCGGCTGTTAAAAGCTCGATCTGTCAAAATGGCTTCATTCAGCCGCATCCTGCGTCTGTCTGTCTCCTGATCGTAGATATACCTTGTAATAGGATTGTATGATTTCAGGTATTCTTGAACCCAAATATTGTCTATTGTTCGCTTTTCCACGCGAAAACCTTGTTCTTCAGCTCTTTCAAATGCAAATTGATACGCAAAGTACCCGCTATCGAGATACATTTTCTGATTTCTGGAAACAAGACGCTCGAAAAGCTCTTTCGTGGCCTTTTTGGTGTTCAGAACGTTCAATTCGTCAAAGCCCATGACAGAGAGCCGATTGAACTCTCTTCGAAGGGCCTTTTTCGTTCCTGGGAGTAGTTTATCCAGTCTACTGTAAATCGTCATTGACATCTACCGGCTCCCATTTCTGCATCTGCTCCTGATAGTAATTCTCAGACATATTGAAAGCGGACTGCGGATCGCTGAACATACCGCAGTGTTCAAACGCGAGTGCAGGGTGAATATGCGAGTTATTAAGCATAGAAACAAGGACCTGTGCCTTGCTCTGGATATTATCGTAGTTGTGGCGGGTAAACTTGATGTCTACGTCCTTCAGAAGAAGCTCTGTCCCGACAGCCCTGCGAATAATAGACAGTGCGACTTTCAGGAACTCTCTCTCGGAGCGTTTGAAGTTAGCCTCGTCGGACTTTGCTCTCGCTTCAGCGGTAGACCATCCGTCTCTTACAATAACCGCAGCGCCCGTATCGCTTGTGGATGTGCCGCCGTTTCTGTTCGGCATGCCTACAATTTCCAGAACCTTTTGATAGAGATCATCGATCAGAGTCTGCGTCTGAGTCTGGTTGAGCTGCTCGTTGAGAATCTTGATGTCAGCTTTGTTGTCCCCGAACGATTTCAGGATAATAAGCCCAGCGGCCCGAAGGTTCTTTGCCTTACCTTCGTCGATCTCGGCATTATAAAGCACCATAAGGGACTGAATGAACTGATCGACGCCGTCTACGCGGTCACTCTGCGTGTCGTTGATCGCATCCAGAAGGGGAAGGACAATTTCAAATGCGCCCTGTCGGGAGTTGTTGAGCGTATACTCGATGACAGGGATGCTTCCAATGGTGTTTGGTGCTTCCTTTACGATCTTCTCTCCACCGGTCAGCTCATTCCCGACAATCTCGAAATACTCGGTATCCGTCCAAATGCTATAAACGACGTCCAAATCGTCTTTCTTCACATACTTTACACCCATGACCGGCTTTTCACCGATCCCGGAGTAATGCACGATAAAAGAGCTTCTTGGGTCGAGACAGTAGATGGAGAAGGGTGATTCGTCACCGAGATCTGGTTTCACTCCCTTAGAAAGAGCCGGGACCGCTTTGGAGATCAGTGCATCGCTGTTCGGCAAAATAAGCCGGTGCCCAACGCCGCAGATATAGAGCCATTCCGCGATGTCGTTGTCCACACAGGGCTTGTTGCAAAGCTCCATGATGTCGTTGAGTTCCCCAACCTCTTTACTGGTGTCGTAATCGGACCGGGAAACATACTGGATCGGCTCCCCTAAGAGATACCCAGTTTTGAAAGAGACAATCTCGTTCGCAATGTTCTCTACAATTTTATTGCAGATTTCAGGGCGAATTTCCTTTTCTCTCGCTAAAACAGGCTGATCTCCCTTGAAATACCGATAAAGGTAATCAATATCCGCTCGATTTGCGTTGTGAGCTGTCAGCGCATCGGCAAGCACGCTCAAAACATTGTTCCTATTGACTTTTTCAACGTCTGTTTTGATTTTTGTGCGTCCGAATTGCATGAAATCACCTCTTCCATTCCAGTAAACCACATTTCCTAGACTTTTTCAACCGATACAAGCAATGTGTTGCACACTTTTGTACCACTTGTTTTTATTTTTCTTAAAAAGCTCGTTTTCGAACCTCTACCTGAGCAGAGCCGTGATAAAGTTCGTCTGCCAACATTGCAAGGCTGTCCGGCGCGTCGTCGTGCGGGTTCTTGCCTGTCTGAGAGAATGTGCAAACTTCCCGCATGAACTCGTCGTACTCCGGCGTCCGATGTTCCTTATCGACAAAGTAGAACCTTTTGATCTCAGGGGAGTATTGGATGATCCTGCCGACCTTGCTTTGATTATTGGGCGCTCGCTGAGTCGTGATGTTTGTCCGAACGCCCACAGACGAAAGCTGCCGGTCGACATCCGCGGCAAACTCTCCGCCGCCGTTGTTGGCCTCGAATCGCTCCTTGTGAGGGGTGTGTTCCTTCGTCCGGTTGACGATCATAGGCTGCGTGACATCCTTGCTGCCTTTAGAGAAGATAACGTCGTGTATGTAAACGTCTCCGTCTCCCGTAACGTAGGCAAACGGCATAGCCAAACTATCTCCGCCACCCCACGCAACATCACACACAGCGACTTTGTAGAAATCGCTCTCCGGGAGAACGCCGTTATAATATCGCAGAGCTTCAGCGGGGAAGAGAAGCCCTTCTCGGACATAGGGCTTACCCTGATACTTCGCGCTCCACGTCGCATCGTCGATACTGGCTTTCATGTCTTTGTAGTATTCTGTCGTAAATCCGAGGCCATATTGATAATCGAAGTTCGATTCTCCGTTTTCATTCAAAGCAGGAATGACCCGGAAACGATACCTCGGATTCCCGGAATACTGTTCTTCGATTCTGCCCAAAGGGTCAGCAACGTTCCACCTGGTACCGACCATCAGTTCAAAGGCCCCGTCTTTCTTTCGGTCCTTCAGCTGATTCAAATAAGCATCGTATTTTGCCTGTAAACGAACGGGATTCAGAGATTCTTCAAGATCCTCTACAAGGTCGTCGACGTACAAACAACCTCCCGTTCCGACCTCAACAGCGCCGGTAAGCGTTCCTCCAATAGACCGAGCCGTAAAAGTAGGGAATCGTTTCTTTCTCGCAAGGTCTACCGTTTCGTTCTTTGCAGAATTGTCTACGATCTCTACATCCGGGAATACATCTCCCCAAAGATAGGTGGACTTATCCGACAAGATGTTCATGACCTCTCGGTAAAACCCGTCCGTTAACTTATCCGAGTGCCCCGACATGACATTCGCCACTTCAGGCCGTTTCCCCATGATCCATGTCATAAAGAAAATACAAAGGGTTGACTTTCCTACTCGCGGAGGCAGGGAGACGCCTAAAAAATCAAGCTTCCCATCGTTCAAATCCTGAAGGTCCTGCACAAGAGGCCTTAAAACCCGTCTTCTTGGGACATAGAACCTTCTCGTTTTTTCCCTATTCCACTCCAAATAAACGCAGTACGAATCGAAGTCATCCTTCGCCATCAACAAATACGTCTTTTTGTTTATTTCGAAAAATTTAGAAATCGAAATTCCGTCTTCCAGTTCCTGAACCTTCCGCTCCGTCTCTTTCCTCAGCCATAGAACCTTCTCTATGGCGCTATCCCTATCCTCTCCGTAAAGGGACCGGACAATATCGAAATAATCTTGATATGCCGAAGCGTCTGGCCGCTTCTCTATAAACTTCTCAATGTTCTTCAACGTCTCTTCGTAATTCATCCTTCTCCTCCAAAAAAGAAAGACTGACGGTAATCCGTCAGCCCTGCTTTGCTGCTTACACCGAACCCTTTATCGGTGCGGCGTGTATTCTTTTTTATTTTTTCGGGAGTAAATGGATTAACCCGCTGAGAAGGCAGGTCCCCATATTCCCCCTCCGGTACGTGCTCCGCGTATACATTGCGAGCATGTATAATATACGCAGTATTCAAGAATACCGCGTATATTGTCTGAAATTTTCTATATTTACTAGCAAATATCGAACTATTCAGCAAAAATTAACGCTACAAAATAGATATTTGGTGGCGTTATCAATCCTCGACCGTAGAAGATGGTATCGCGTCCTTGTATTTATCCGCGATTGCATCCGGATCGGCATCATCGCCAAGCGGATTATTAGGCGTAACCACCACGTCTTGTACATCTTTATAGCCGAACATATTTTTTCCGAGGAAAATGCCAGCAGCCGGATTGACTTTTCCGTTGAGCATCCAGTCGTTCCATTGTTCCTCGATTAGAGCTATGGCTTTTTTAATCACTCCACAGTGCGTTTCCTTCCTATAATCGCCCCTGCGCCATCTCATCACAGTTTCATGGTCAACGCCAATCCAGTTCCCCATACCGATAATACTTGGTTTCCGATCGTTTTGCGCGCAATGCATGAAGTATTCTTTGATTCGCTGCTCTACCTGTTTTGGATCGCTAACGTCGATAGGTGGGAGATCCCAAGAGGCGAGGGCAAACCGAAGGAACCGGCTATTATCGCCTGGCTCTGCGTGCTCGTTCCCAAAGTCCGCCAAATCCGGCCTATTGCGCTTACGCTTTGTTTTAACTACATCTTGAGCCTGCTCACTCGTCAATTCCTGTGCCTTGCCCATCGTCTTCACCTCTCAAAATTGCGCTTTTGCGTTGCTGCACGCGTGCAAGCTAGCTTGCTGCGCTGCTGCTAGCAAAAGCATAACGTTAATTTTCGCAAAAGTCAAATTTTGTGGTACACTTTTGTACCACTTATTTTTGATAGAGCAAAAAAGAGCACCGACCGCCGTTAATCGGTAGTCGGTGCCTTGCTCATGCTCTCGCGGATTGCATCCAAAATATACGCCTGTACGCTCTTCCCGGCCCGCTGGGCTGCGTCCCGGATTGCCGCGCCCTCCTCGATAGTAGGGCGGATCATGATATTATCCCGGCTGGAGTTCCAGCGAGCAGAGGCCCGCTTGTGCGCGTCGCTCACTGCCATGTTGTCGCCTCCTTTGTGTGTAAGTATATCACGGATCGCGCATAACCGTAAACGTGTAATATTGCACAAAATACCATGATTTATTTGTGCATATTTTTTCGCTCACACCTGTTGACTTTATAACCGTTAACGGTTATAATGAATACGTAAACAAGAGGTGATCCCCTCCCCTATCAGGGCTGGGCAAAATGGAGGTATTACAATGGCTAAAATGTATTTTGTGGATACGAACGGCGGATATCTTACAGTTGCAGTTGCTGAGCTACCCGGAATAAACATAACAGATTTTCGAGCCTGCTATATGTGGCAGGATGGCCGCGAAGGAAACTACCCATGCAATAATCCGCGCTGGGATGATGCAGGAGTAGCAGAGCGCGAGGAAATCGCCACGGCATGGCTTAAGCAGCTTGCAGAGTGCAACGATTTCGAATCGCTCTATTCTGATTGCGATTGCTATAGCGGCTTCCGCGGAGTTTATACCGCGGGCGAATTCTGGCGCGACATCGCCACTGGTGATGATATACTCGCCGAAATCGATTTTTGATGATTCCGGGCTTCTGGGCGGTTGAGCCGATCAGCCGCACCACATAATCTTAAATCAGGAGGAACAAACAATGGCAATCATTAAGAACGGCGAAGATTTCCGCATCATCGATCTTTTGAACCAGTACGACAATCTTTACTTTGAGGGCCTGAACGTTTCGGCCCATCCGTACTGCAGCAGCCTTGTTATTATCGACTTGTCGGACGCTATGAAGCCCGGCAAGAGCTGCACGCGCTGGCTTTTCTCGGCCAGCCCGTGGAAGATGGACGCTGACCGCCTCTGCATGACGGAATATGTAGAAATGGCCGCGCCTGAGTGCGACACGCTGGCCGAGCTGGTGGCGTGGTTGAGAGCCGGTAAGCCTCTGCAAGAGGTGGACGGCCTGACTGTTGAAACAGGAGCACAGTCCAGCAACCGGACATTCTCCCCGTTTGCTCCTGTAAAGCCCGTCAAACTCGGCGAGCGCCTGAACGCCTCGACGATTGCAAAGGCCATTCGTGCTGGGCAGATCGTCGCAGGGCGTACCGAGGGCCGCTATACTGACGACTATGCAGCCGATGCCGCCTATGATTTTTACCGGGGCGAAATTGACTTGCAGGCGTTTGCCCAAGACATCTATGAGCATCCCAGCGGCTGGCGCTTTTGGTGGCACGACGAGAGCCGGAAAGAAATTACGGCAGCTTGTCACACGTTCGATTATAAGAGACTCGCGGTAGCGGTTTGACCGCCCCGCGACGAATGGAGGAATTCTCATGGTAAAGAACATTCTTTGCAGCCTGCGCGATGATGTTCTATCCGGCAAAATCACGCTTCACGAGGCAGCCGAGGAATTGCACGAAAGCGGCTGGACAAACTTCATCGACGAGGACGCGGCCCGCCGCCTTCTGGGTCTTTAGGTGCCAACGAAAATTGGAGGGTTTAATAATGGCTAACTTTTATATTGCAGTCTCTGTAAAACAGGACCGAAACGAAACCACTTTCACAGAGCGCAAAAACCCGGAATATAATCCCGGCTATTATGCTTTTGTTATCCGCTGTTCCGAAAACGACAACCTTCTGCACAGTCTGGACTGCATCGGCGGCATTATCCATGCGAACATTCTTCCGACAAAGAAACGCGCCGAAGAAGTCGCGCAGTATTGGAATGACTGCTATAAAGCGAACGGAACATATTTCTTCGCCGAACCGAAAGAGGAAATAGCATGAAAAAGATTACCAACATCGGCGGACGGGTTCCCGGCCTGTTCGCCGACATGCTCGTTCAACCGCATGTGTTAATTGCCGGTGCTTCTGGCTCCGGTAAGTCCGTTCTTCTAAATGGGTTGATCTGCTCTATCCTGCGATACCATCCCAACGCCAAGCAGATGATCCTGATCGATCCCAAGCGGACAGAGCTTAACGAGTATGCGGATATGCCGCACACCCTCCAGCACGCGACGGAGCCGGGGGATATCGTTTCGGCTTTGGAATACGCGATGCAGATCACAGAGAACCGTTACAATGCCATGCAGTGCCGCAGAGAGCGGCTTTATAACGGGGCCGACGTGTATGTTATAATCGACGAATTCGCCGACCTCATGACCACCAACAAGCGTCAAACCATGCCGACGGTGCAAAGGCTTTGCCAGATTGGGCGAGCTGCGAAAGTCCATATCATCTTGGCCACTCAATGCCCATTGGCTAAGATCCTGCCAACTGAGATCAAAGTCAACTTTACAGCTATCTGCGGGCTGCATACCAGATCCCGACAGGATAGCCGCAACATTATTGGCTGTCCGGGCTGTGAGAATCTACCGAGATTCGGTCGGTGCCTTTATCTCACGCCGGAAGGGTTCACGCGGAACCTTGTACCCTATACAAGCGATGCTGATATCTTGGCCTATACCGATTTTTACCGCAAGCAAGGCCGCCCTTTCTGGAGGCGAGCAGTATAAAGCAAATCCCCGCCCGTTTGGGTGGGGATTTTGTTATAGCTTTACGCCTTTTATATGCTTATCGTAGTATGTAGCGGCTACCGCCATAGCCGCCCACATGTCCGCGGAGAACCCGAAAAAGAATCCCGGCTGTTTCTTTGTGCCCTTGCCGAAGTTCGGCTGTGCGGGCGCGTATCGATCAACTAGGGCCTGACGGATATTGCTATCCTTTGCGTGGGGAGAGCCGCAGATGTCGAGCTTTTCTTCCCGGCGGAAGATTTTTGCCATCGCCCGGAATTCTTGATTTAGGGCAAGCTGCCAGAAACGCCCGATCCAAACACAGGTATCAAACACCTCTTGTCCTACTGGCATACCCATCCCGGCAATCATTTCGATTACAAAATCAAAATTCTCGCTTTCTGCGCCTTTTGCGATGATCTCCATGATCTCATTGTTCTCGATCTTCCCAGCTTTTCGGATTTTGGTTATGTCGTTCTGGTCGTACTCTGCGATAACATAGCCACTTTTGATGTTTCCGGGGTCTATTGCGAGGATGACGCCTATCTCAATCGCCCCCTTTCGTCCTTCTGCGGCTTACTGTGGTTTTGTTTTCTGTTGTGTTCATAAGGCCGCGATACTCAGGGCGAAAGGCACATTCTTCTAAAGTGCATCTTTCACAGTTTCCGAAAAATGGGCAGCGTACTTTCTGCGCCCTTCGGAGCGTCCGAGCCGCAGTAGATCGGTTGATTCCGTACTTTCTGGCGATTTCTCCGGTCGTCATGCCGGAATTATAGAGCTTTAGAAATTCCGCTTGCCTTTCTGTCACCTAATCGCCTCCATCTTGCTTTCCGGGCATAAGAATTATCGATTCGATCATCTTCCCGGTCAGGTTCGCGGCAACATCCACGGAGAGCCCGTTTCTCAAAAGCGTATTGAAAAAACTTGCGACACTTTCTGCGAGTGCGTTCATTGAATCCACCATTTTACAGTTTTCTATCATCCTTTTCGTCCACCTCCAGACATTCCTCGCACGGCAGCGGCCCGTTCTCATCCGAATCCAGAAACCGTTCGTAGAGATCGCACCACCACGCGATGCAGAATTCACAGCTATTACAGTTCTTCATCACTGTCACCATCCAAGATTCCTTTGATTACATCCGCGTTGGCCTTGATAATGTCCATTACAACGTCACTCAAGATATTCGCCGCAAACACAGCTTTGTCTTGCCCTGTTGCGTTGTAATACCCCGTCTTCGTTGTCCCATCTTCTGCGGTAGCAACAATGCAAATTGAAGAGGGCTTGAATTCCAACACAGTTTTCAGAGATTCTTCCAGCCACGCGGAATATTCCTGTTTTGTAATATCTTCCATTATCTCCCCGTGCTCCCGAACCCACCGGTTCCTCGCTCGGTTTCTTCCAAAGAATCCACCACTTCCAGTTCCGGCAGCAGACAGGGCAGGATCACAAGCTGAGAGATTTTATCACCCTTCCGCACCCGGTACGAACGATCCGAGTGGTTGTAGAGCTTGACCACGATGCTCCCCGTATAACCACAGTCTATTACCCCTTCACTGGTAAGGCTGTGATTGACATTCAACCCGCTCTTGCTTTTTAGGAAGCCAACCGTGTTTTGCGGCAGCTGGATATGTACGCCCGTACTAAATCGGCAGCTTTGTTTCGAGCGAATTGTCGCGTCGTGCGGTGCATACAAATCAAGCCCCGCGTCGAACTCATGCGCCCGTGTCGGCATGATCGCCCACGGCTCCATAACAATTTTCATAGCAGTTTTTCAATTCCTTTCTGACCGCGTAGAGCTTGATTTCCAGCTCCGTGATTTTCTCCTTGATCTCCTTGTATTCCTTCTCGTCGACCTCCGCAACAGAGATCACCTTGTGGCATTTCCGGCATTCGTACCGTCTCCGTTGCAGTATGCCGTTCTTTTTGTAAGGCCGGACTTCCAGCGAGTAAAACTTTCCGCCACAGCTGCATATCATCTGTCCCACCAGTCCTTTATCAGCTCGTTCCGCTCAAAGAACGGCTGGAAGTACCCGCCGCAGACCTTTTGCAGCACATAGTCGATTCTCGCAATCGCTTCGTCGGATTCCGGCCTGCACTGCCATGCGACGCCGTACTCGGATTCCAGCTGCGTCAAAGTCTCCATCAGCTTCTTCGCCTTTTCGGGCGTGCGGACGAAACCGCACTCATAGGCCGCCACCAGAAGAAGGTCGCACGCCTTCTGCGTCCCGGCGTCCACACCGGCATCAAAGTACTGTTGGTTGCTGCTCCTGATCCGCTTTGCCAGCTTTTCCATGCTGCTCCTCCTTCTTACTCGCTATTTTTACCGCTCCAAAAAGCATGATGTACGCATTGATCTGCTCGTCCGTCTCCGGTCGGAGCTGCGGAGCCATCAGCTTCCATGCCTCCATGTACGTCATGCCTGTCCCTCCTTGCACGGCTCCATTTCCGGGCACTCGTACATAAACGCACACGGCGGAGCCATCAATCCGCGGAACTCCGGGCAGAGGTCTGCCACCAGACAGCACATCAGCTTCACAATCCCGCGCGTCGTTTCGTCTGCCTTGCGGCACAGGCGCTTGCTTGCGACCGTTAAGAGCTCTTCCGCGTTCATATACCAGATCATGTCGACCGGCTCGTCCTGCCGCGCTGCGTTCCTGTCATAGTCGCTCTGGCGGTCATTGCGCTGGCTTTTGATGAACGGGACAGAATGGACGTGCCGCGCAAGGTGTGTGCTGACGTAGTACGGAACGTTGTGAAGATAAAACGCGAAGTTCAGCGTCCGGATCGGACTGTGCTTCGCCCGGAGCATCTTGTGCTTCCATTCCATGTCCGGTGCTTTTCCCGAGTGCTTCCCAATCGTGACCAGCGCGCAGCTCTTGGCAAACATCCAATCTTCTTCCCCCGGCCACTTCAACAGTGTGATTTCAGTGTTCATCGTTGTCCTTTCTCTCCCCATAGGAGCAGAAATCCGTTTCTTTTCGCCCAAAGCCATCCTTTGTCACTGTATTATCCCCCTCAAATCGTGCCCAAGATTCCTGGCATCATCCCAATGCTTGATTTTCTCCCATTCTTGAGCATACCACTTGTCACTCCGTGCGCGCCGTTCTTCCGGCGTTTCCGCGAAAAGGTCTACATTCTCCGGAATATAAAGGAGTTTCTTCGCGAATTTCTCCGCCGCAGCTTCCGGCGTTTCCGCATCCGACTGAAGAAACGCTATCAGCAGCAGCGTATCGAAAACAAGGCCCCAGTCAGCGGCGCTTTCATTCACCTTCCATCCCTCGTTCCCCCTCACAACTCGGCGTCACCAGCCGTTTCCGGTTCTCGCAAATCAGCTTCTCCGCTTCCCGCTTCGCCTGCGCATCCGCTCCCCATAGGAGCAGAAATCCCGTCCGTTGGTATCAATATCGTGCTCGAAACAGTGCCCATTCGGGCTATCGGTAAGACCGACGTTTCGCTTCCAGTTCTGGCAGTCCTTGCAGCGCACCACCGGCGCAACGTCGGCGGCGGGAAGCTTCCAGATTTCTGCATACGCCGCAGCATAATCCCCGCACGTCCGCGTTGTAATTTCCAACGCCTCTGCGCGCCTGATATATTCGTCAGCCATCCTTCTTGTCCTCCTCGATCGGTTTTAGCCATTCACGAATGCGCATCCCGCATGAACAGCAAAGCTCGACGTCTCCCGTGTTTTCGCGATATGCGCCCCTTACGTTTACATACGTTGCCGAACTTGTAGGGCTTATTTCGGCTCCGCATCGGTCGCAGATTCTTTTTACCATCATTTTCCCTCCATTTCCGCCAGCGCCTTTTCAGCTTCTTCGCTGACAGCCGTTACAACGCCACCCTTAACCGCAGCTTCAAAATTTTGCAGCGACATATTGAATATGATTCCGCGCATCTCATACTCAACAGCCGGACGGACATTCTTCATAATGCGTGGATGCTCTAAAAATGTACTATCAATCATATTCGCGCCCACCTTGCACGGCAGGACAATCACGCGGCCCTCTTTGTCAGCCACATGCAGGTTGTGTGCTCGCTCAATTCTGGACGTGTCATTGTCCTCATAGGCTTTCAGTCGTTCCATCGGCGGCCTCCTTGTCCTCAAACTGTTTCAAGTGTTCGCGCAGTTCTGCGCACGCCCACGCTGCCTGATAGAGCAGAGCCAAAACGTGCTCGAACGATTCAACATCTTCCCAGAGCCATTCGGCCATCATCATCGAGAAGGAATCATCCGAGATATCCAAGTCCACATACGGGCAGTTCCATCTGGTCAGATCCCGCGACAGGTCGAACAGGCTGATGTCTGCGTCGTCCTTCCCGTATCCGCGCACCCAGACTTCCTTGTCCTTGACGAAAAACAGATTAAGAGCCATCTCGACGTTATTTTTCGGCGAATCCGTTGTAAGTCTCATTCCTCGTCCACTCCTTTCCATTCCCATTTGCTTCCTTTTCGGCATCCTGCGCAGGGGCAATCTTTGCTACAGATTGAGCACCCAACCCATGCGCGGCAGCAATTCTCATCGACATCAACGTTTTTGCAGTGCCGGCAGAATCCTCTTATCGTGTTTATCAGCGCCGCTTTCTCCTTTTCCAGCCGCTCGATCAGCTCAGCAGCGGAGCCAAGTAAAGTCTCCTGGCAGCGATGCGCGTCATTGTGTAGACGGCAGCACCAGCAATCGCCCTCTGCGCAGCACCGCAGCGCCTTGACCAGTTCTTCCGGTTTCAAATTCATAGCAAATCCTCCCGAAATTCTTCTAATACTTCCTGTCCCGGAAGCACATCATTTTCCATCCACCAGTTAAATATATCCAATCCATTATCGCCCCATCGCATCCCGGCAGCCCATCTTGCCACGGCGTCGGCGTTCCTCCAGCATCCGATCAAATGCCCGGATATACGCCAGCTTGATCTTTAGGTATCTCTCAAATTCCATCTTCCGGTGCTTTCCAGCCATCGGGCAGCCGATACACCGCAGCGTCTTGACCAGTTCTTCCGGTTTCAAATTCATAGCAAATCCTCCCGAAATTCTTCTAATACTTCCTGTCCCGGCAATACGCCGTTTTCCATCCACCAGTTGAAAACATCCAAACCGTTTTCCAGGCCGTATGTTTGCAAACATCGTATTTTACGTTCAATCAACATACGGTCAAACGCCCGGATATACGCCAGCCTGATCTTCGGGTACATCACAAACTCCATCTTTCGGCATTTCCCAGCCATTGGGCAGCCGATGCACCCAACTCGGATAAACCCGAGGCTGTAAAGCGGATTCATGCAGATCTTCTCAGTCTCCGCGTAGTCCCACACCTCCTTGTTGCCCCATCCAATAATCGGATTTACAACACGTTTGCCTTTCATTTGGCAATTTTCAAATTGCATCCGTGTTTCATCGTTGTCGTTCATCAGGATCAGCCGCTTCCCAACGTCTTTGTTCTGTACCTCGATCAGGCCGCGGCTTTTTTTGCGCTTTGCTGATTCGTCCCACCGAACGCCGGTGGCGATAAACCGACCTTTCCCGCCGCCCTCTTTGAGGATCGCGCAGCAGTAGCGGACAAGACGTGTCGGCGGCATGAGCTTCTGGGGGATCAGATTCCACATGGTAACGCGCTTCCCGTCCGGCTGGACGTGCGCGTCGATAGCGCACTTTACGCCCTTTTCCTCCATTCGTCGGAATGTGTCCCGCACATGATAGACCGTTTCCGGCGCATCTGCCGTGGTTAGGGAGTGTAGGACTTCAAATGGAATACCGCTGTTTTCCGCCAGCCGGAGCAGCACATCGCTGTCCTTTCCACCCGAGTATGTAATCACAAGCGGCTGCTTATAGAGCTTCAAGCTCTGCGCCGACGCAAACCGCAGCGCCTCAAACGCGCTCTGTTCCAAGTCCATTACAGATCCTCCTACCAATATTCGTTGAATTTCTTCCCCGTGATAATCGGCCTGCACCACTCGCGTTGAAACCTTCGCCATGCGGCGTCCGTTTTTCCTTCTTCATCCCGGAAAAGCATTGCGTATGGTACAAACCCGGCCTGCATGGTCTGTGCCAGCCGCAGTTCCGCGTCCTCAAAACTGTCCCCATCATATCCAACAAGAACATAGCAGCACATGGTGTGGCTCTTTGGCCGGAACCCCGCAAGGCGTAGCTTTCGCCCCATCGCAACCAGAGGTTCCAGATCATCCTTTGTGTCGTATGCTGTGTAAAGCCGCTTTGGTTTTACCTCCCGCAGCAAATCCGCCTGCCATTGTTGAAGCAAGGACGGTTCCAGTCCTCCGGTGAAGATCGCCGGATGCTCCTGCCTCTTGAGCATTTCGCAGACCGCCCGGAAATGGTGTTCAGACGTTCCGAGAATGTTGTCGTCGAGGATGTTCCATCCGTTCACGATCGGCAGTTCTCGAATCACGCCATGTGCGCAGCGCGGAACCGAGCAGAACCAACATTCCTTCGTACAGCCGCGCGACGTGAAGATATAGCCGTCTCGGAGATACATTCCCGGCGTGAAATCACCCATGCGGTCATCAAATGCCGGGCCGCCTACTTCAACTGGCACGCCGATGATTTGCCACGCATAGTAAAGATCTTCTGCACGTGGAATGTCCCATGTGAAGGTTGTAGAGATGTGCACCGCTTCAACTTCAGCCTTGATACAATCTGCGATATTCTCGATTGTCGGTGCACCGAAGAACGCTAGCGTATCCGTAGGCGATGCAGCCGTCTTTCTTGGGAATACCCGCGCAATCCGATTCATTTCAGCAGCCCCATTCTTTTCAATCTCGCTACACTCCGTGACCGCTTCTTCGCATCCGCAGTGTAGGCGTCGCGGCTCCGCTCAACTTCTCTCGCCCGATATTCCGCCTGTTTCGCTTCCTCGTATTCCAGATAGGCGCACACTTGGTGTGGCATCCCACTGTCCGTCTCGGGCAGTCCCTCTCACATGGCGGCTTCATCCGTGATTACCACCCTCATGTAATTTTCGTCGTGGAAAAAGCTATGTTTCTCTCTGTAATGCCGCCGGTCATCGTTCCGGAGCAGCCAGCCTTTTAGCGCATCCACGGTCATCTTCTCAATCGCCGCATGGTTGTCGACGTCCATGCGGGTGTTGTGCCAGAAGGAAATCGATACCGGCTTTTCAAACAGCCGAACCGGAACGCCCTGTTGTCTCAGGCACAGCCGCACAAACGCCTCAAGGTCTCTGGCGTCCGCTGCCCTGACGTGGTGGTTCTTTCCCGCCCAGTAGGCGTTCAGGCCGTAGCGCTTCGTCCACGCGCTCTTACGGGCAGGATATGGAACAGTGAACTCAATCGTCATGGCGTTCCCTCGGCAGCTTGATCGTTTTCCCATCGGCCAGATCGTCTGAGCTGAGCTGATAGGATGCAAGCTGCAATCCGCTTCCGGTGTGCTCCACGCCGCAGAAAAATCCGCATATTGTGCCGTCTGGCAAATCAAGCGTAATCTTCATGTTCTTCTTCCTCCTATTCAAACGGATTTTTTACAATCAGACCTTCCGGTTCTTCCTGCCATAAGTGGCAGTTGTAACGATTCGGTTCTCCGGGCTTCGGCTTTACGCGGCATTTTTTACCGCAGTTGTCACAGTTTTTTTCAGAAATCACGGCAAGGGATTCAATCGCATCCTCGCACAGCAGCTGTTGTTCGTCCGCCGCTTGACGGGCGGCGTCGCGCTCCTTTTTGATCTCATCCAGCACATGGTTTAGCCGGAGGATTTCGCGGGCCTGTTCGTCGGCATGGATTTGAAGCTCATAGAGCTTCGAGGGGTTTTCACAGTGCTTACAGGCGATTGCCCTCGCCAGTTTTTCGAGAAGCATTTTCCGTTCCTTTCCCGCTGCATCTGCGCAGCGTTCCGCGCGGCTAAATAGCCGCAGTTCGTCATTTTCATAACAGCACCGTTTCCGGCAGCACTTGCGCGTTATCTGTAATTTTGACCCTCATCTCATCCGTCAACTGAATTTTCAGCATCGCATCTTTGCCACAGAACGGCGCAAACGCAGATTTATAACAATCGCAGACCAGCCAGTCGCCGTCCATGCGGAATACGCTATTGCCGTCTATGTATTCACACGCCGGATTGCAGGTGGCGAGTTTTGCTATCCGCCCAACGAAGCTTGGCTTCTTCCCCGCGTATTCCGGGTACTCCGCAATCAACGCCGCATATTCGTCCGGAAACAGTTGGGATAGCTGGTGCAAGAAATTCGGCACGGTTTTTTCCTGATAGTCTGTGATCGTGCCGCCCATCAAGCTTCGCGGCCTGTACGCGCATACCCGATTCAGGTTTTCCGGGGTCAGTGTATCGCGTTTCACAACAACCCAGTTGCATCCAAATCCGGGGTCTGAAACATTCAGTCGCCCGTTCTGATCCTCAATCATGATATATGGAGGGCACAAGAAGGCGTCATCTCCGATGCGTCCGATGTATTCATGCGACGGATATTTCAGTTTCCCGTAGCAGTCATCCTTTTTCGCTTGAATCCACAAATCGTGGTATTTATTGCTCCGTTTTGTCCCTCCGTCTACACAACTCCGCTCTCCAATCGGGCATCTCGCGCCAAAAAGTGTTGTTACGTTGAAGCACTTGCCGCCCTTGTATAGCGAGCACTCATCGGCTCTGTCGCAGAAAATGTATTCAGCTCTGAGCCGCGCGTTTCTGCTTCCATCCCCATACAAGGCTGTATTGATTTTCTTCGCGTTCATTCATTCTTCCTCCATCATCCGTGCAATGGCCTGACGCTCCAAGTCGGTGAGCTTATCGCCGTGCCGCTGCACGTTATACCCCGGTTTTTTCTCGCCACGCTGCGGCGCTGTGCGCCCCTCCGTGAGCCAATCCCAGACAATCCCGGTATAATTCGCGGACATGGAGCGGTCAATCACGTCCCGGACGGCATCAGCGCCGTACCGTGCGGCCTTGTTGGTCATCTGGGACAGGAGGGATTTCAGGCCGGTTGGCTTATATCCCTCGCGCCGCTCCCGCTTATAGTCCAGCCAGCGAGACGCGATCTCTCGCAGCTCGGGGGGGAGCGCGGCCAAGTCCGCTTGGCTCGCGCTATTACCCTGTCCTTGACCTTGTCCTTGACCTTGACCTTGTCCTTGTCCTTCGCTTTTTTTGCTTTCGTCAAAAAGCATTTGCTTTTTTTGCTTTTTATGAGGAACCAAATCAAGCTCCGGCTTATCGTCGGAATCATCCTTTTTCGGGCGTCCGCCCGATTTCCCAGCCTGACTTCTGGCCGTAGAGATCGCTTCCAGCGCGGCAATCTGCTCGTCAATCTCTCGCTGAATCGCTGGCCATACGAACCGTTCATTCCCGCCGAATACTGGCTGCTCTCTGGTCGCACGATATGAGATCATGCCCCGAACCAGCCGCCCTACTTCGGCGTCACTGTACGATGCGAAATAGCTTTCATAACTCAGCCACAGTTTGACGAATTCCTTTTTGTCTGCCATGTCGTCCCCCTATGTCAGAATGGGAGGTCTGGGTCATCCTCCGTCACTTCCGAAAAATCCTGTGGTTGCGGCGCATTATACTCAGGTTTCGCGCCCTCTTTTTTGGAATCGCCGAAATAGACACGATCGGCGACAATCTCCGCTGCGCGTCGCTTGGTTCCCTCCTTGTCCGTATAACTGCGGATTTGGAGCCGCCCATGCACGACGGCCATTCGTCCTTTTGCGAAATATCTGTTTACGGTCTCGGCCAGCGTTTTCCATGCGATGCAATCAATGAAATCCGTATCGCGGGAGCCGTCATCGTTGGTAAAATCCCGGTCAACGGCGACGGTGAACGATGTCACCGCCGTGCCGTTGGCCGTCCGTCTGAGTTCTGGGTCGCGCGTCAGGCGACCCATGATGCAAATATGATTCAGCATTAGAGCATCACCCGGACGCTGCCCGCTTCGATCTCCGCCGCGAGGACGTTTTCGAGGTACGCCTTGATGGTCTTTCTCGCTTCCAGCTTCCACATACCGCCGTCCGCTTCGGTGAATGTGATTCCACGTTCGTCAATGCGAATGAGGAACAGGCCGACCGGCTGCTCAATCTCTTGGAACGTGCGGTAAGGCCGGAGCCGAACAATCGGGCGGATGGTGGCGTTCTGTTGGAGCGACACGCCGCGCTGCGTCACTACGGTTGTTGCAACGCCTGTGTCGTTGTATGTAACCTTCGCGCCGGTCGTGATTTGCGACAGGAGGTTTAGGGTATATTCCCGGTCGTCAGATTCCTGAAAACGCGTCTGGAGGGCAACAGCGGCCTTATCGAACGCAAGGCGCGTCTCCTCTTCCCAGCCGGGGACGTCCGTTGCATCCGCGCGGTAGATCGTCATGCGTTCCTCGCGAAGATCGGGGTTCGGCGACAAAAATGCGTGTACGCAGGTCGGGGATGGGATGTTGACAAAGATTTTCCCATAGGACGGAACGGCTTCTTCCCGAATCATCAGGGTCAGCGCGTCGAGACTGCTCAAATCCTTTCGTTCTGGGTAAAACAGCGGCTCAAGAATCTGGGTCGCGTGCCCGCCGCAGTCGACGGCGAACGTCTTTCCGTCGACCTCAAGGATGGTCGGCTTTGCAAGTTCTTCGATTTTTTCAATGGCTTCTTTCAGCATTTTGGGTGCTCCTTTCATCAGTTCAAGCATTTTTTACGATTTTCAGGATTGGCGCGGGTTCCTGCTCCATGCCGCTCATATCCATCTGGCCGGGGATATTGGGCACCATTTCGACGGCATGAACCTCGCCGAGATTGTCGCCTGAGACAAACAGGGCGGTTGCTACCGGGTTCGTCGGGCAAAGGGTGCTCTTGGCGACAGCCGCAACCGAAATGGTCTGCCGGTTGTCATCCGGCAGAAACTCGATTGTGAGCTGCAATTTCCGCTTTGCCGACGCGCGGGTGTTTGGGTCTAGGATGTTATCGATGATCTTTGCAATTTCATAGTCCGCACGCTCCATAATTGCGCCGCGCGCAAGTTGGAGGATGCTTGCTTCTTTCTCTGCCATGTTTTACTCCTTCCGATAAATTAAAATTTTTTCATCCCACTCGGGATACTTGCTTTTTAGATAATGCTCTATCGTGCTCTTAAACGGCCGCCGTAGGTACGACTGATCGTATAGAAAATGGCAGGTATCACACAGCGTTATGATGTTCTCGGCGATTCCAAGCCCGCCGTGTGAGCGCGGTATGTAGTGGCACCAAGGGCTTCCCGGTCTACCGCAAACGATGCAGTAGCCGCCGTCACGCTCCATAACGGCCTCCTTTACAGAGGCGGGGATACTAGTTGCCTTTGTCTGTTTGTGCAGCTCTCTCACCCCATTCCAGATTCATCCGCGCCAGCTCGTCCGGCGTCAGCGTCTCAATGCCTAAATCCTTCGCATCCTCGACGGCCCGGTCGATGATCCGTCCCATCTGCTTTGCGTTGTATCGGGACGAACCGTAATAGGCGCGGATCACAAGGTTGTCTCCGTCCTGCTGGTAGTCCACTTCCTCGGTCGGCCAGCCTGTCCCGAGCATTGACCATGCCGTCCGGAATGTCGCGGCCTCGTCGCGGGAGAGATGGAAGTCCTTGAACACGCCGACCTCCTTGATGTACTCGACATAGAGGTCTTCCTTCGTGCGTCCGAGCTTTCCCGCGATCTGGTCGCAGAGCTGCCAGAAATAGTTGTTGGAATCCAAGCTGCGCTTCTTCCGAAACTCCTTGATCTCCGCGACGTACTTTTTGCCCGGAATCATGTGCTCCAGGAACATCTGCGCTTTATACGGCACATCCGCCTTGATCCGCAGCCACGTCCCGGCCGCGTCCATCGTCCAGTCCGCCGCAGAAAACGTCAGTTCCGTCATGCCTGTACCGCCTTCATGTAGCAGTCCCAGCACATGCACTGTCCCTTCTTCTTTGTGGTCTGCTCCGCAATCGCTCTGGCGGAATAGTTCTTCCCGTCAAAGGAGACCGGCACAACATCATTTCCGCATACAGAGCATTTGAAGGGCTTCGCCGTCTGCTTCGTCTCCTGCGGAGCTGCGCCGTGTCCGAAGGTGTAAACCGTCTTGCCCTTGAGCGCCAATGTTAAGGTCTTAATCCGCTCGGCCTCGTCATAGCTGATCTCCGTCACGTCGAACTGGTCGTAGCACTGCCAGCGACCGGTTTTGTCGTTCTTCTTCAGCCGTTCGCATTTCGCAGCGTCGATCCAAATAAACGGCGCGGAATAAAGCTCCCGGCCAATGCCATGTTTGAATCCGGCGCGCTTGAACGCATCCGACGCGCGGCCCTTCTCGGCCTCCGTGTTGCTCTCCGTCCCGGCGTCCCATTTCCAGATCAGCTTTCCGTTGCCGACATAGTCAATGCCGATCCCGCCGTACAGAACGCCATCCACCAACTTAAAGTCATTCTCCCAGTTCTGCGCGCCGACCGTCTCATCCAGAATGTCAGCGTCCGTCCGGGCGGTTTTATAAAGCAGGATGGACGCGCCTTTCTCATTGCACTGGGCAACGCGGCACTCGATCTCATCCGGCCTCAGTGTCCGAAACTGTTTCATTCAAATCCTCCAATTCCAGGCGGCAGTAGTAACCTCTGCCGAACTCGTTCAAAATGTACTCTCCGGTCAACCGGCACTGCTTGCGGGAATATGTCTCATAGGCAGGGCAGTATGCGCAGCAGATATGGTCTTTTTCAAAGTAGATGCTGCACCGCGCCTCAACCGGAGTGTAGACGTACTCATTCGATAACCCTTTTTTCATAGCCAAGCTGCTCCAAAATGTACCGCGTCCCCAGCTGCTGCACCAAAAGGGACATGATCTGGTTGCCAGAATCGAAGTTGTCCGCGCCGGGGTCACACATCATGCCCTCGTCGCCGCAGTACACGGTGTCGCCCCTGTAGATCTCATCGCCGAAGATGTCATAGCAGTACGGCGACACGTTTTGCGGGTCTTTGGAATAATCAATTTCCGGTAACATTTCTGTCCTCCAATCTGTACTTCGCAAATCTCACGACTTCGCCAAACCGGTTTTTCTTCTGCACGATCTCGCTCGTGATGGGCCAGCCCTCCGCCTTGAGATCCGCTACCCGCGCCGCCAGCCGGAAGCATCCGTATTGGTCGAGCGCTTCAACGGGCGTAATGGAGCCGATCGTCTGAAGATGAAACAGAATCTTATCGCACTGCGTCATCTTTCTTTTCCTCAAATTCGCCACACATGATGTTCTCCGGGCGCTCCTTTGCGATGATCTTGCGTTGAGTTTTATTCGTGATACGGAAGTGCAGACCAGCATAAATGCCAAATTCATCGCCAGCCTCGATGCCATCGCCAGCCCTGATGCTCCAGCCAGCCTTGATACCCAAGCCAGCCTTGATACCATTGCCAGCCTTGATACCATTGCCAGCATCGATGCCCCAGCCAGCCTCGATGCCATAGCCAGCCTTGATACCCAAGCCAGCC
>OJQG01000130.1_pt1 | contig 46861 bp, 45 predicted proteins | sample 1598701 | NCBI WGS metagenome assembly OJQG01 (sample SAMN03922504, study PRJEB24848) | human gut metagenome | isolation source: stool sample | host: Homo sapiens | place: Germany | collected 2011-11 | reverse complement strand
CGGCCACGGTCTTGCCGTCGGCGTTCTGCTTCATGTAGAAGCTCTTGATCTCCTTGGGGTAGTCGGTGACAAAGACCGGCTTTTTGTACACCACCTCGGTCAGGTAGCGCTCGTGCTCGGTCTGGATATCCACGCCCCACTCCACGGGGTACTGGAACTTCTTGTTGTTCTTTTTCAGGATCTCAATGGCCTCGGTGTAGCTGATGCGGGCGAACTCGCTGTTTGCCACCAGCTCCAGACGCTCGACAAGACCCTTGTCGATGAACTGGTTGAAGAAGGCCATCTCATCCGGGCAGTTGTCCAGCACATAGCGGATGACGTACTTGATCATAGCCTCGGCGTTGTCCATGTAGCCATTCAGGTCGCAGAAGGCCATCTCCGGCTCGATCATCCAGAACTCCGCAGCGTGGCGGGTGGTAAAGCTCTTCTCGGCGCGGAAGGTGGGGCCGAAGGTGTACACCTTGCCAAAGGCCATGGCCATAGCCTCGGCCTCCAGCTGGCCGGAAACGGTCAGGTTAACCGGCTTTTCAAAGAAGTCCTTGCTGTAATCCACAGCGCCGTCCTCGGTCTTGGGCAGATTGTCCAGATCCAGCGTGGTCACGCGGAACATCTCGCCGGCACCCTCGCAGTCGGAGGCGGTGATCAGCGGAGAGTGGGCGTAGACAAAGCCGTTCTCCTGAAAGAACTTGTGGATGGCGTAAGCTGCCACGCTGCGCACACGGAAAGCAGCGTTGAAGGTGTTGGTGCGGGGGCGCAGGGTGGGCATGGTGCGCAGATACTCCATGCTCATCTTCTTTTTCTGCAGGGGGTATTCGTCGGCGGGGCAGTCGCCCAGAATCTCCACGCTCTCGGCGTTCAGCTCAAAGGGCTGCTTTGCCTGCGGGGTGAGCACCAGCTTGCCCTTGATGCGCAGGCTGCTGTACAGACCGGTGTGGATGACTTCATCGTAGTTTGCCAGCTTACCGGCTTCCAGCACGACCTGCAGGGTCTTGAAGCAGCCGCCGTCCGACAGGGCGATGAAGCCGATGTTCTTGGAGTCGCGGATGTTCTTTGCCCAGCCGCATACGGTGACGACCGTACCATCGGCGGGGGTGTTCTTGTACAGCGAAACGATCTCAGTGCGTTCCATAGTTTTTCTCCTTATCGATTTTACAAAAGAAAAAGACAGCTTTTCTCCCTGAAAGTTCAGGGCGAACAAGCTGTCTTGTAATGTCCGCGGTGCCACCTGAATTACCGGAAGTGTCCGGTCGCTCACGCGCTCTTTGTTTAAGCGCTGTCCCTGTAACGCTGGACCTGCGGCGCACCTACTTAACGGCAGACACACTGCCGTGTTCAGTTTGCTGCTCCCGGGTGTTCGTTCACGCGGCGCACGGGCGCGGCTCTCAGCTGTGCCACACTCTCTGGGCCGGACGGCCCGCGCTACTTTTCCCGTTCCTTGCATTTGCTGTTTTAAAATAGCACGTTGGCGGCATTTTGTCAACCTTACCGCGCGGCATCGGGGAAAATTCTGTGTTTTTTCTTGTCAGAACGCCTTTTCTCTGATAAAATGGGAAAAAGCGGTATTCCGCAAAAACAGATTCTGGAGGAGATCATGAAGCACACACACCGCATCATCCGTCTGCTGACCCTCGCTGTGGTCAGCTGCGCACTGGCCGCCCTGCTGAGCGGCTGCACCAAAGAGGAATTCATTGCCGGGTACAACGAGTTTTTGTTCGGCGACTGGTTCCCCTCTCCCCCAAGCGCCGGGGAGACCACCGCTGCGGAAGGTTCCGCATCGGGGGACTCCGGTCACGTCTACGCCGAGCCCAACCCCGAGTGCGACGCCAAGATCTCGTCGCTGATGAGCGAGCTGTACTCGCTGGAGTCCTCTGCACGGTCGGATGTCAGCAGTGCCATCCAGAGCGCAAAGGATGAATACCACGCTCTGCCCGCCTCTCAGCGGACCTTTGCCAATAAAGTCAGCATCGCCTACAAGCATCTTTCCTCGGTGGAGAGCACCTACGACAGTGCCGTCTCCTCGGTGGTCAGCGAGATGCGCAGCGTGCTGCGGGAGTATAACCAGCCCGAAACCGTGGCCGATCAGGCATGGAGCTACTATCAGTCTGCCAAGAGCAGCATGATCTCCAGCCTTGGCGGCTGACCCTCAACTTAATAGTGCATCCGCGAGGCCCTGTGCTGCCAGATATCCGGCGTACAGGGCCTCATTTAAGTTGTTGCCGTGCCCACCGATCTCGATCAGCAGACTGCCGGTGGTCAGGTCCTGATTATAGAACCGGTAGCTGAACAGCACCGGGCGGGTAAGTCCGGGGTATTTTGCCTCCATGCTGCGCTCCCACGCAGCGGCAAAACGCAGGTTCTGCCGCCATGCGGGCAGCTGCACGCTGGTGCCGTTGTCGCACCCGCAGATGATCATCACCTGCGCCGCCTGCCGCCCGTCTATGGTGCACACCGGGGCGCAGCGGGTGCCGTTTTCCCGCTCGATGGCGTCCCGGTGGACGTCCAGCACCACCTTGATGCTGGGGTACTGCGCCAGATACTGCTGCACCACCGCCCGGCTGTTGGCGTAGCTGCCGGTGTAGCTGGGGTAGTCGTTCAGGGTCTCGTCGTGCAGGGTGCAGATGCCTGCCGCGTTGAGGGTATCGGCCATCACCCGCCCCACCGCGCACATATTGATGCTGCGGTCGGTGCTGCGGGCACCGTCCCCGGGGGTGAACCACAGCCCGGCAGAAAGGCGGTAGTCCTCGGTAGCGTGGGTGTGCATGATGAGCACCTGCGGCGCGGCGCTGTCCTTTTCGATGGCAAAGGGCAGGGGCTGCGCCGCCTCGGCGGCAATGTCTGCCGCCGTTTGCCGGGTGTTATTCTTGATGCTGCCCGCGCCGCAGGGGATGTACTTTTCGCCGCTGCCCTGCCCGAACTGCTGCTCTGTCACCGTACCCGCATCGGCAGGGCGGGCTTCGTCCGGCTGCAAGGCCACAAAATACTGCTCCACCCCGGTCTGCACCGGGGCGGCGGCCTCCTGCGCCGGAGACAGTGCGGATGCAGCCTCCGCCGCGCTTTCCGCAGACGATTCTGCTGCCCGGCTCTCCACGGCCTGCTGCCCCAGATGCAGCAAAGTCTGCGCAGCAGGCACCGGCGCTGCCAGAAAGGCCGCCAGCACCAGCGCGGCGCTGCGGGCAAAGATGCACAGCGCTGCAAACAGCACCGCAGCCTGCAAAAAGGGCACTGCCCTGCTCTGCCCCGCAGGCAGACGCCAAGGCTCTCTGCTGCGCATGGCAAGACCTCCTTTCTTCACCCCGTCAGCCAGCAGAGCTGCTGCACGGTAAGGCGGGGCTGCAAGGCGCGGTTGACGCTGCCCGCCAGCAGCGCCGCGCCGTGGGCGATGACGCTGTCCAGCGCACGGGGCGTGACCACAAGGTCTGCGCCCTCCTGCGCTTGCATCAGGGTGGGGATGCCCGCCGCCACCACCGGCACGCCTAAGGTGTCCCGGGTCAGGTGGCGGGTGTGGTCGGCCTGTGCCGGGTAAAGCCCTGAGTCCGAAAACTGCACCGTGCGCCCCAGCCGCTGCCCCTCGGCGGAGCAGAGACTGTCCACGCAGACCACCGCCGCCGGGCGCAGCTGCCCCACCAGCGCCACCGCCAGCTGCTGCAGGGAAAGCCCGGTGGCTGCCGCCACCCCGGGCGCAACGGCTGCTACCGGGCGCAACCCCCGCACCGGCGGGGCAGCGCCCGCGCCCATAGTAACAAGGATGCGCTGCACCGTGCGCGGGCCAAGGGCATCGGCGGTGATGCGGCGGTTGCCCACCCCCAGCACCAGCACCGGCCCTTCCGGCGGCAAAAGGGCGCGCAGCTCCCGGGCGCACACCTCGATGACGGCGGCGTCCCGCTCGTCCAGCACGCTGACGCTGGGCATTTCCAGCGTGACATACCTGCCCCGGGGGCGGCTGAGTCCCTCGCGGGTGACTTCCACCCTTGTCACCGTCACCCCGCCGTGGCGGGCGGTGGCCAGCCGCACCCCTGCGGGCAGCGGCTGCGCCGCGCCTGAAAACAGCTCGTCGGCCATATCCGTAGTACGCATTTTCCACACTCTCCGTTCCTTTTTGGGGCAAAAGCCCGCTTTCTTGCCGGAAAGTATGGGAAAAATAAAACTTTTCCAAACAAAAATCAAAAAAACGCTTGCGCTGGTACGCGAAATATGGTATCATAGGGTGCGCTGTTATAGGTAGCCAAGGAGGTGGAACGAATGCCTAACATCAAATCTCAGAAGGACCGCGTCGTGCAGGCTGCTGCAGAGCAGGCTCACAACAAGGCCATTAAGACCAACCTGAAAACAGTCGTCAAGAAGGCAGACGCTGCCATCGATGCGAATGCCGCTGACAAGGACGCAACCGTCCTGGCTGCTGTTTCCGCGATCGACAAGGCTCGCGCTAAGGGTGTCATCAAGAAGAACACCGCCAGCCGCAAGATCAGCCGTATGGCAAAGCGTGCTAACAAGAACGCTTGATCGCGCAGTTTGATTGACGAACAAAACCTCTGTACCGGGTACCCGGCACAGGGGTTTTTGTTTTTTCCGGGGTCATGCCCCGCACAGCGCGGCAAGACTTTGCCGCTGTACCGGTTCCAGCAGCTGCTCCGGCGGCAACGGCTGCGGCGGCACCACCACCCACCACACCGCCCACGCTGCGGGCACAACCACCGCCAGCGAAAGCCCCGGGTACAAAAGCGCCGGCTCGTGCAGCCACGGACTGCCCGGCGGCAGCACCAGCGCCGTGCACAGGCACAGCGCCGCCCACAGCTCCCACAATACGGTCTGTCCGCTGTGTTTCATGCGCCTCACCTCCGTTTTGCCCCCAGTTTACCAGCCGCCGGGCGCAAAATGTGGCGAAGCAGCGCGGACAAAACATCAGTTCTGGTCGTGGCTTTTGCCCACAAGGCTGCATACCACGCCGCAGACAAGGCTTGCGGTGATGCCCGCAGAAGCCGCGGTCAGCCCGCCGGTCAGGATGCCGATGGCACCCTTTTCCGCCACGGCGGTGCGCACCCCCTTTGCCAGCAGATGCCCAAAGCCCAGCAGGGGCACGCTCGCCCCCGCACCGGCAAACTCTGCCAGCGGCGCATACAGCCCCACCGCCGAGAGCACCACCCCCGCCACCACATAGCCGGTGAGGATGCGTGCCGGGGTCAGCTTTGTCAGGTCGATGAACAGCTGCCCCACCGCGCAGAGGACACCGCCTATTAAAAATGCCCACAGATAGTTCATTTCAGTTCTCCTTTTCCGGCGCGGTCAGCTCTACCAAGTGCGCCACCGCCGGGATGCTCTCCTTCTGCAAAAAGGTAGTCTGACTCATCAGTGCCCCGGTGGCGATGAACAGCACCCGGCGGCTGCCACGGCGCAGCAGCTTTGGCAGGATATGCCCACAGAGCACGGCGGCGCAGCAGCCCGCGCCCGAGCCGCCGCTTTTCACCCGCTGCTCCCCGGCATCGTAGAGCAGACAGCCGCAGTCCGCGTGGTTTTTCAGCAGCAGACCCTCTGCTGCCAACAGCTCCCGCAGCATCTGACTGCCCACCAGCCCAAGGTCGCCGGTGTAGATGCAGTCAAAATCCCGCAGTTCTGCATGGGTATCGGCAAGATAGTGCAGCAGGGTGGCAGCTGCTGCCGGTGCCATGGCTGCGCCCATATTGTTGATATCCTTGATGTTATAATCCTGCACCCGCCCAAGGGTGGCGGCGGCAACGCCCACCCCCTGCCCTGCCGGACGCAGCAGGCAGCACCCGGCGGCGGTGGCCGTCCACTGCGCGGTAGGAGTGCGCACCGCGCCGTAGCTCAGCGGGGTGCGGAACTGACGTTCTGCCGCGCAGAAATGGCTGGAGGTCATAGCCAGCAGGTTCTGCGCCGCCCCGCTGCTGCACAGCGCCGCGCCCAGCGCCAGCGCCTCGGCCATGGTGCTGCACGCCCCGAACAGCCCCGCAAAGGGCACGCCCAGCTCCCGCAGTGCATAGCCGGAGGCGGTGCACTGCGCCTGCAAGTCCCCTGCCAGCGCAAGATCCACCCGCTCGGCGGGCAGAGACGCTTTTTGCAGGCAGAGCCGTGCCGCCCGCAGCTGCAATTGCTTTTCGGCGGCTTCCCAGCTGCGCTGTCCCAGCCAGTTGTCGGTGGTCAGTTCATCAAAGCCCGCCGCCAGCGGGCCATCGCTCTCTTTTTTGCCGCCCACCGCCGCCTGTGCGGCGATGACCGGCGGGGTATGGAACAACAGGGTATCGCCCCGACGCTCTGTCATAAAAAATTTCTCCCTTTCTGCAAAAAATGCCCCGGAACGTGCTATACTGGTGCTGCGGCGCTGCAATATCCGGCGGGGCTGTTCCGTATTATAAAGCAGAGGCCCCCAGCAGCCAGAGCACCGCGCCGTACACCACCGCCGCCAGCGTGCCGTACACGATGACCGGCCCGGCGATGAGGAACATCTTGGCGCCCGTGCCCGTCACCCGTCCCTCGGCCTTGAACTCGATGGCCGCGCTGACCACCGCGTTGGCAAAACCGGTGATGGGTACCAGCGACCCCGCCCCGGCCTTTGCTGCCAGCTTCTGGTACCAGCCCAGCGTGGTCAGCACCGCCGAGAGCAAGATCAAAGTGCAGCTGGTCAGGGTGCCCGCCGCTTCGGCGTCCGCGCCCTGCCGCAGAAACAGCTGGCGCAGCCCTTCGCCCAGCAGGCAGATGCCGCCGCCTACACAGAACGCCCACAGGCAGTCTGCCAGAAGCGGCGAATGCGGCCCCGCCTTCTGCACCCGGCGTGCGTATTCCTGCGCTGTCATCTTCATCTTCCCGCGCCCCCTTTTGCGGATAGTCTGCCCGGGGCGGCGGGTGCTTATCCTTTTTTGTGAAAGAAGGTAGGTTCCATGCGTTCTTCCCATCACCGTAACCATCACGCCCGGCGTCTGCTCTGCCTGACGGCGCTGGCCTGCTTTGTGGCAGGCGGCACTGCCTACGCCTGCACCCGCAAGGCTGCGGTACCGCAGCTGCCCGAGCTGCCTGCCGAGAGCCTTGCGCAGCCCGCCGAGAACGGCACGCAGCAGAGCCTCCTTACCGCCGCACAGGCGCAGGCGCTGCTGGACGACCCCCGCATGATCCTTGTCAACCGCACCCACAAGATGCCGGAGGACTACCCTGTCGAGACCAAGGAATGCGGCTCGGCTACCGCCATCAACAAAACCTTGCAGACCGAAGCCGCCGAGGCTTTTCTCTCCATGCAGGCCGCTGCCGCCAGGGACGGCGTGGACGTGCGGATGCAGAGCGGCTACCGCAGCGTCAGCTACCAGAAAAAGCTGTACGACAACAAGACCCAGTACTACCGCAACAAGGGTCTGAGCGAAGCCGCCGCCCGGGAAAAGGCGGCTGCCATCGTCAACCCGCCGGGCTGCTCGGAGCACAACTGCGGCCTTGCCGCCGACCTGAACAGCCCGGAGCACACCACCCTTGACACCGGCTTTGCCGACACCGCCGCCTTCCGCTGGCTGTGCGAGAACGCGGAGCAGTATGGCTTTATCCTGCGCTACCCCAAGGAAGCCGAAAGCGTGACCGGCATCACCTACGAGCCGTGGCACTGGCGCTATGTGGGCCCGGAAAACGCCGCCCTGCTCAACCGGAGTGGCCTGTGTCTGGAGGACGCAGTAGCCGTTTTGCAGCGCATTGCCGCCGGGGAGACCGTGACCGGTTAAAATCCGATGAAAACTGCCGGAAAACCCTGTGGGGTACGTTGCAATTTACCTGCTGTTATGGTAAGATAAATACAGTCTGCCCCGGCGCGCGATACCGCCCCGGGCTGTGACAGATGAATTCAACAAAAGAAGGAATATTTTATGATAAACCGCACAAAACTCTCTGTGATCGCCGTCAGCGCCGTGCTGGCTGTTGCCCTGACCGGCTGCGGCGGCAGCGCTTCCTCCGCGCCGTCCTCCGTGTCCAGCGCCTCCGCCTCTGCACCGGCTTCCAGCACTGCCGCCCCGGCAGCGGATACCGCTGAAAACGGCACCGCCGATCTGGACAGCGCCGTGGAGACCCTGCTGGCTGCGAACCCCATCTCCAACCAGTTCGAGATCGCCGCCATGAACATCGAGTACGACTTCGGCCTGAAGGCTGAGGACGTAGCCGCCTACAAGGGTGTGAAGAGCAATGACAACGGCGACGCCGGCCTTGTGCTGGTGGTGGAAGCTGCTTCCGGCAAGGCACAGGACGTGGTGACCGCGCTGGAGAGCTACAAGCAGGATCAGGTGGCTTTCTACGGCAACTACGCCGAGTTTGCACAGGCACAGAGCAACGTGGAAAACGCCATCATCTCCTCCAAGGGCGACCGTGTGGTCATGGTGATCGCCTCCAACGCGTGCTCCGCAGACCTGAACAGTGCTGTGGACAGCGCCCTGAACAGCTGAATCTGACCTTCTGAGCCGGTGCCATCTGCGGCATCGGCTTTTTTCAGTAGAAAGCCCCTGATGAGGGGTATTTCTGCTGAAGCTGCGCCCGCATCCGTCATGCCACCTTCCCCCGACCGGGGGAAGGCTGAGTCTGTAATTCCGTGTAAAAAAGGAGGCTGACCCCTTGGTTTTCAGCACCATCATCTTCCTATTCCGTTTTCTGCCCATCACGCTGGCGCTGTACTATCTTGCCCCCGCAAAACTCAAGAACACCGTGCTGTTTTTATGCAGTCTGGTGTTCTACTGCTGGGGCGAGGTGCGCTTTTTCCCGGTCATGGTGGCGCTTATCCTCATCAACTATCTCAGCGGCCTTGCCATCGAACATTTTGATGCAAAGCCCGCGCTGCGCCGCTTCTTTCTGCTGGTGGCGCTTGTCGGCAGCTTGGGGATGTTGTTCTACTTCAAGTACGCAAACTTTGTGCTGCGCAGCGCAAACGCCCTGCTGGGCACCGCCTTTGCCGAGATACAAGGCATCGGCACTTTGCCGCTGGGCATCAGCTTTTACACCTTCCAGACCCTTTCCTACTCCATCGACGTCTACCGCCGGGATGTAAAAGCCGAGCGCAACATCATTGATTTCGGCGCTTATGTGGTCATGTTCCCGCAGCTCATCGCGGGGCCTATCGTCAAGTACCGGGACGTCTCCGACCAGCTGCACGTCTACAAGCACCGCTATAACCTCAAGCAAATTGAAGAGGGCATGACCCTGTTCACCTTCGGTCTTGCCAAAAAGGTGCTGCTGGCGGACGCCGTGGGCGCATTGTGGACGGACATCATCGGGGTGGCTGACAGCCCCTCCACTACCTTTGTGGGTCTGGCAAACGCCTCCACCCCGCTGGTGTGGCTGGGCATCATCGCCTACAGTTTGCAGCTGTACTTCGATTTTTCCGGCTACTCCCTGATGGGCATCGGCATGGGCAAGATGCTGGGCTTCGACTTCCCCGCAAACTTCAACTACCCCTATATCTCCGCTTCCATCACCGAGTTCTGGCGGCGCTGGCACATGACCCTGTCCGGCTGGTTCCGCGAGTATGTGTATATCCCGCTGGGCGGCAACCGCAAGGGGCTCAAGCGGCAGATCTTGAACCTGTTCATCGTGGAGCTGCTCACCGGCATCTGGCACGGCGCGAACTGGAACTTTATCTGCTGGGGTCTTTACTACTTTGTGCTGCTGGCGGCTGAAAAGCTGTTCCTGCTGCCCTACCTGAAAAAAGGCAGGGTGTGGCCGCATTTCTACACCCTGTTCCTCGTGGTGGTGGGCTGGGCGATGTTCGTGGGCAACGACACCGGCGTATCCTTCGGGCTGCTGTTCCAAAAGCTCTTTGTCCCCTCCGGTGGGGTGTCGCCGCTGTATTTCCTGCGGAACTACGGCGTGCTGCTGGCGGTAAGCGTGGTGTGCTGCACCCCGCTGATCGAAAAGCTGTGGGACGTGCTGCGCAAAAACGTGGTCACCCGCTGCGCCGCCATCCTGACGCTGCTGGTTGTCTCCACCGCCTATGTGGTGGGCAGCACCAACAGCCCGTTCCTGTACTTTAACTTTTAAGGAGGCGGGAAGATGTCCAAACACGAGAAAAAGACCTCCTCCCTTTTGCACTACCCGGTGCTGGTGGTGTTCAGCCTGTTTTTCATCGGGCTGTTCGCGCTGGATATGGTCACCCCGGACCGCAGTTACAGCGAGCTGGAGAACACCACCCTGAGCCAGCGCCCGGCGCTGACCCAGTTCACCGCCAAGGGGCTGAACAGCTACTTTACTGCCTACACCAAATACGTCAAGGATCAGGTGGCGGGGCGCGACCAGTGGATCAGCCTGCAGAGCGTGGTGGAGACCACTCTGCTGCAAAAGCAGCAGAACGGCGGCATCCTGCTGGGCAAAGAGCACATGATGTTCCCCCGCACTTACGGGCTGCTTTCCAGCGAGGAGCGCACCCTGCCCAAAAACACCGCAGCGCTCACCAGCCTGTGCCAGCGCTACCCGGGCAAGGTGAATGTGCTGCTGGCACCCGCCGCCAGCGATATCTATAAAGAAAACGTGCCCGCAAACGCTCCTTTGCTGGACGAGGACGGCTACCTTGACCAGCTTTCCGCTGCGGTGCAGGCGGCCGGCGGCAGCTTTGTGGACGTGCGCCCCACCCTTACCGCCCACAAGAGCGAGTATATTTATTACCGCACCGACCACCACTGGACGAGCCTTGGCGCCTACTACGCTTACAGCCAGCTGTGCCAGACCCTTGGCCTTACCCCCTTTGATACCGCCGCCCACACTGCGCTGACTGCCAACGGTTTTTACGGCACCCACTACGCCAAGGCGCGCACATGGAACGCCGTGCCGGACGTGATCACCTACTACGACCTTGCCAACACCCTGACGGTATGGAACGTAACGGCGGCAGGCCAGCCCACCGAGGGGCAGACCACCGGCCTGTACGACACAGATAAGCTCTCCGTTTATGATAAATACGCCATGTTCCTGCACGGCAACAACGGTTTAAGCCGGGTGCAGGGCAACGGCAGCGGGCGCATCCTTGTCATCAAGGACAGCTACGCCAACTGCTTTGTACCCTACCTGACCGCCAACTACGCCGACATCGATGTGGTGGACTTCCGCAACTACAACTACGGCTTGGACAAGCTGATCGCCGATAACGGCTACGACCAGATCCTTGTGCTGTACAACTTTGACAGCTTCAAGAGCGACCCCTACCTCTACCGCGCCGGGGTACAGGGCTAAACAGCCAAAAGCCTAAATTATTGCAGTCTATTTTCACAAATTTATAGCCGCAATTTCATGCGTCCCGCCAGTTTTTGCACAGATGTGCCAAAACCCCTTGATAAAATCCGACCACTGTTGTAGAATGGCCATATAGAGAACAATGCTCTATCAGCCTTTGGGTATAGACGCCGGGGGATCGGGATGCAATGCGGCATTTCCCTTTGACAAAGGAGTATTGATGATGAAAAAGATGAATTATCCCGCAGATTATGCGGTACTTTCCAACGAAGAAATGACCTATACCACCGGCGGCGGCGCAGTGGATGATGCTGCCAGTCTCGCCACTACTGCCGCAACGGTCGTAGGTGCTGTGGTGCTGGCCTCCAGCTACATCTGGGGCATCAAGCAGGCACGCACATGGCTGCAGCAGGACGGCAACAAGGACGGCAACTTCTTTACCGTGATGGGCCGCGCCACCGATGCCCTTGCCGCCGATATGGGCAAATCCGCCGGCAACTTTGTGCGGGATGCCGTTTCCACCATCATGGTGGTGGCACTGGCTCCCCTGAGCGCCATTCTGCTGGTCGTGCGCTGAGACCCTTTATTCAGAAAAAGCGGTGCGTTTTTGGGTGCACCGTTTTGGATAGCTTTGTTTCAAAAGGAGTGTTATTATGGAAAAAATGATGATGCCCGCGTATTACAACGTCCTGTCCACTGAGGAAATGACCTACACCGAAGGCGGCGCTACTGCTACCATGTCTGAGGCTCTGCTGTGCTGGCTGATTCCTCCGTACGGCTGGTTCAAAGGCGTGACCGCTGTCCGCGACTACCGCCGTAAGAACCCCAACACTTGGATGGAGAAGGGTCTGGATGCTCTGGCTACTGATATGGAGAAGAGCACTGCCAACACCATCCGCGACCTCGCCTGCGCTGCATGGTTCGTCACTTCAACCGCTTCTGGTGTCGGTCTGGTCATCAACGCAGCGATCATCCTGCTCTGATCCATCTTATCTCATAAGACCGGCTCGGAGTACACCAAAGAACAAAGCAGGCGGAGGCGCTGCCCGAAAGGGCAGCGCCTCCGCTGTTTTTATGCTCATTCTTCCGGCAAAGAATCCTCTTCCAAAGGTTCTTCCCTTGTTTTATCAAACAACACGCTCAGATAGTCCCTGCGGCCATAGAGTACACGGTCGACCGTGACCACCGATTTTCCGGTATGGTAAAAAATCAAATAGTTCTCGCATACAAGGAACCGTTCTTCTCCTATTACTTCCGATATGGATGAAAGCAGCATTCCGCTCTCCGCAAAATCTTCCAGCTGATCTACTCTGTCCATGATTTTATTGACAAGTCTTTCCGCCGCCTGCTGATTTTGCAGATCAAGTGCAATATAATCCCAGATCGAATCCAAATCACAGCGTGCCTCGTCTGTGTATAAGATCTTATTTTTCATTTGCTCTTGCACGGAAATGCGCCCTCATTTCTTCACTGGTCAGACAGCCTTTCTCTTCCCCGGAGCGGCGGCCTTTTGCGATCTCACTCATCAGACGGATCGTTGCCTGTGCTTTCTCATAATCACGCAGTTCCACAATGGCATATTTTCCGCGGCCGTTCTTGGTCAGAAAGACCGGCGAGCCTTCCTCCACATCCCGCAATACCTCGTTATAATTTCGCAAATCAGAGATTGGTTTAATATTCGGCATATTATCCACTCCTTTCAGTTTTAGTATAACGCATCTTGTTGTAAAATTCAACGTAAAATTTGCAGCAAAAAACAAAAATCCCCTGAACTGCTGTTCCCGGCAGCTCAGGGGATTTCATACCTTATGCGTTGAACATATCCTTCAGCTTTTTGAAGAAGCCCTTACGCTTTTCGTAGTTTTCTTCTTTCAGCGTACCCTCAAATTTTTTCAGGGCATCGCGCTGCGCCTTGTTCAGCTTTTTGGGGATCTCCACCTCGCACTTGACGTACATATCGCCGCGGCCACGGCCGTTCAGGTACTGGATACCCTTGCCGCGCAGGCGGAAGGTGGTGCCGCTCTGGGTGCCCTCGGGCACGGTGTACTCCACCTTGCCGTCAATGGAGGGCACGGTGACGCTGTCGCCCAGCACCGCCTGACTGTAAGTGATGGGCACGGTGACCCATACATCGTAGCCGTCGCGCTGGAACACCTCGCTGGGGCGCACGCTGACCATGACGATGACGTCACCGGCGGGGCCGCCGTTGGTACCGGCATCGCCCATGCCGCGCAGTGCAAAGCTCTGGTCGTCGTCGATGCCCATGGGGATGGACACCTCCAGCGTCTTTTTGGTAGCCACCTTGCCGCTGCCGTGGCAGACCTTGCAGGGGTTCTTTACCAGCTTGCCCTTGCCGCCGCAGCGGGAGCAGGGCTGCTGGGTCTGCATCACGCCAAAGGGGGTGCGCTGCTGGCGGATGACAAAGCCGCGTCCGCCGCAGTCCGGGCAGGTCTCGGGGCTGGTACCGGCGGCACAGCCGGAGCCGTGGCACTCAGTACACTCCTGCTGACGGGTGATGGTGATGTTCTTCTTGCAGCCGTGCACGGCCTCGTCAAAACTCAGGGTGATGCGCACCCGGATGTCCTGACCCTTGCGGGGGGCGTTGGGGTTTGCCTGACGGGACGAGCCGCCGAAGCCGCCAAAGCCACCGCCGAAGATATCGCCAAAAATGTCGCCCAAGTCCACGCCGTCACCGCCAAAACCGCTGAAGCCGCCGGGGCCGCCGCCGTTCTGTGCTGCATAAGTGGGGTCAACACCGGCAAAGCCGTACTGGTCGTACAGCTGGCGCTTTTTCGGGTCCGAAAGCACCTCGTTTGCCTCGTTGATCTCCTTGAACTTTGCCTCGGCGTCCTTATCGCCGGGGTTATAGTCCGGGTGGTACTTCATGGCAAGCTTGCGGTATGCCTTTTTGATCTCGGCATCGCTTGCGCCCTTGGATACCCCCAGCACTTCGTAATAATCACGCTTTTCCTGTGCCATATCCACTCACCTCTCCGGGAACGCCCTCCCCGGGTAACGCCCCGGTCGGTTCCTCCTGTTCAAAAGCTCCCGCTTTGGTCTTTCGCAGCTGTTGTCTGCGCCCTCATCCGTCATGCCGCTTCGCGTCATGCCACCTTCCCCCGTCCGGGGGAAGGCTTTTGCGGCAGCGAGAACTCTTTTACTTATAAACCAGCAAGAGCCGCTCCGGCCTAAACCGGAGCGGCTTTTGCTCTATTGCGCGTGTGCCCGCCGGTTTGGCCGGACACAGCGCTTTGTGTCAAACTTAGACTTCCTTGAAGTCGGCATCCACAACGCCGTCATCGTTGGGCTTTTCGTTGGTTGCGCCTGCGTCAGCACCGGGCTGTGCACCGGCGGCCTGCTGTGCGGCAGCGGCTGCCTGATACATCTTCTCGAACACCTGGCTCAGGGCCTCCTGCTTTGCCTTGATGTCGTCCACGTTGCCGGACTGGACAGCGGTCTTGAGGTCAGCAAGCTTTGCCTCGGCATCGCTCTTCACGTCTGCGGGCAGCTTGTCGCCGTTCTCCTTCAGCATCTTCTCGGTCTGGAACACCATCTGGTCGGCACCGTTGCGGATATCGACCTCTTCACGCTTCTTCTTATCGTCGGCAGCAAACTGCTCAGCTTCCTTCACAGCCTTGTCGATGTCCTCCTTGGACATATTGGTGGAAGCGGTGATGGTGATGTTCTGCTCCTTGCCGGTGCCCAGATCCTTAGCGCTGACCTTCACGATGCCGTTGGCATCGATATCGAAGGTAACTTCGATCTGAGGCACGCCACGGGGAGCCGGAGCAATGCCGTCCAGATGGAACACACCCAGACTCTTGTTGTCGCGGGCAAACTCACGCTCGCCCTGCAGCACGTTGACCTCAACAGAGGGCTGGTTGTCGGCTGCGGTGGAGAACACCTGACTCTTGTGGGTGGGGATGGTGGTGTTGCGGTCGATGATCTTGGTGCACACGCCGCCCAGAGTCTCAATGCCAAGGCTCAGCGGGGTGACATCCAGCAGCAGCAGACCCTTCTTCTCGCCGTTCAGAACGCCGCCCTGAATAGCAGCACCGACAGCCACGCACTCATCAGGGTTGATGCCCTTGAAGGGCTCGCAGTTCAGTTCCTTCTTCACGGCGTCGTAGACAGCGGGGATACGAGTGGAACCACCGACCATCAGGACCTTCTTCAGATCGGAAGCGCGCAGACCTGCATCCTGCAGAGCCTTGCGCACGGGGGTCATGGTGCGGTCGACCAGATCAGCGGTCAGCTCGTTGAACTTTGCGCGGGTCAGGGTCATATCCAAGTGCTTGGGGCCGGTAGCATCGGCGGTGATGAAGGGCAGGTTGATCTGGCTGCTCATTGCGCTGGACAGCTCGATCTTAGCCTTCTCGGCAGCTTCCTTCAAGCGCTGTGCAGCCATCTTGTCCTTGCGCAGGTCGATGCCGTTCTCGGTCTGGAAAGCGTCTGCCATCCAGTCGATGATGCGCTGGTCGAAGTCATCGCCGCCCAGATGGGTATCACCGTTGGTGGCCAGAACCTCGGTAACGCCGTCGCCCATCTCGATGATGGACACATCGAAGGTGCCGCCGCCCAGATCGTAGACCATGATCTTCTGGTCATCTTCCTTATCCACACCGTAAGCCAGAGCAGCTGCGGTGGGCTCGTTGATGATACGGCGGACGTTCAGGCCTGCAATAGTGCCTGCGTCCTTGGTTGCCTGACGCTGGCTGTCGTTGAAGTAGGCAGGCACAGTGATGACAGCCTCGGTGACGGTCTCGCCCAGATAAGCCTCGGCGTCAGCCTTCAGCTTCTGCAGGATCATAGCGCTGACCTGCTGGGGAGTGTACTCCTTGCCGTTCAGGGTCACCTTGTGGTCGGTGCCCATCTGACGCTTGATGGAAGAAACGGTGTTGTCGGGGTTGGTGATAGCCTGACGCTTTGCAACCTGACCTACCAGACGGTCGCCGGTCTTGGTGAAGCCGACAACGGACGGGGTGGTGCGGGCACCCTCAGAGTTGGCGATGACAACGGGCTCGCCGCCCTCCATAACAGCCACGCAGCTGTTGGTAGTACCAAGGTCGATACCAATAATCTTACTCATAATGAAATCTCCTCTCGAAAGAACAAATCTTGTTTATATGATGCTTATGATGATGTCAAGCGGATGTTATTGCAAACTCCCTTGCGGGAGGTTCGGCTTATTTATTCGGCCACCACAACGGTTGCATGGCGGATGATCTTGTCACCCAGCTTGTAACCCTTCTGGAAAACGGTGACCACCGTGCCGCTCTCCTGCCCGTCCGGGGCGGGGATCTGCTGCACAGCATTCATAAAGTTGGGGTCAAAGGGCTTGCCCAGCACCTCGATCTCCTCCACATGGAGGGCTTCCAGTGCCTTTGCCGCCTTATCCAGCGTCATGACCACGCCCTTTTTGTAATTCTCATCGGTGGTGGGGGCGTTGGCAGCCATATCCAGCGTATCCAGAATGGGGATGATCTTTTCCACTGCGTGGGAAACACCGTCGCCAAACTTCTGGTCGGCCTCGCGGGTGGAGCGCTTGCGGTAGTTGTCGTACTCGGCAGCCATGCGCAGCAGCTGATCCTTGGCCTGTGCAGCGTTCTTTTCCGCTGCATCCAGCTTTGCCTTAACGGCTTCCATCTCCCGGGCCTTCTTGTTGAACCAGCCGCCGTCCTTCTTCTTGTCCTCTTCGGTGGCAGCTTCGGCAGCAGCCTGTTCGGGCGCTGCGGCAGCGGTCTTTTCCTCGGGGGCAGTCTCCGGCTGCTCGGTCTCGGGCACCGTGTTCTTTGCTTCTTCGCTCATTCCAGATCCTCCTTATAGATCACAGTCCGCCGTGGTACGGCAGCCTGCGGGGTGTCTTTTCGTTTGCCGCTCATGCCCTCGCCCAGCTGGTCTGCAAACTCGTGCAGCAGGGGCATCAGCTTCTGGAAGGGCATCCGGGTGGGGCCGATCAGGGCAATGGAGCCCCACAGCCCGCCGCCTACCAGATACCGGTCGCTCACGATGCACAGCCCGGGGATCTGCGGTTCCAGATCCTCGCCCAGCAGCACGCTTTCGCTGCGGTTTTCCGGGGGTGCGATCAGGCTTGCGGCCTGTTCCTCGTCGTTCAGCAGGGTAAGGATATCACCCACCCGGCCGTCCAGCTGCGGCCAGTCCAGCAGGTACTGCTCGCCGCCCAGAAATACATGGGGCTTTACGCTGTCCTGCAAAATTGCGGCTGCGGCGCTGACCACCGGCACAAGCTCCGGTGCGATCTGGCTGCACAGCTCGCTGAGCATCCGGGTGGAAAGATCCACCGGTGCCACAAAGGTAAGGTTGCGGTTGAGCAGCGCCGCAATGGCGGCTGCATTTTCCCGGGAAAGCCCGGTGCGCACCCGCGCCACCCGGGTGCGGACGTAACCGGCGGTGGTCACAGCCAGCACAGCGGCTGCGCTGCGGCCCACCTGCACCACCTCGTAATGGGCAATGCACAGATCCTCGGCGCAGGGGGTGCTGACGGCGGCGGTGCAGCCGCTGATGGCGGCCAGCGCCTTGGCAGCGCCCTGTGCCAGCTTTTCCGGCTCGTGGTCAAGGCTGGCGAACACCGCATCCACCCGGGCGCGGGTAACGCGGTCCAGCGGCTGATCATCGGTCAGCAGGTTGTCCAGATAATACCGGTAGCCCTTGGCGCTGGGCACACGCCCCGCGCTGGTGTGGGGCTGCTCCAGCAGGCCCAGCTTTGTCAGCGCCGCCATCTCGTTGCGCAGCGTTGCGCTGGACACTGCCATATCAAAGTAGTTTGCCAGCACGCTGCTGCCCACCGGCTCGCCCTCAAGGCCATACAGCGCCACGATCGCCTGCAAGACCCGTTGCTTGCGTGCATCCATCGTCATAGCGCCTGCCTCCTTTTTGTATTGCTTTTGTTTGTTTAGCACTCCTTGTTCCTGAGTGCTAAGACCATTATAACCGTTTTTGCCCTGCTGTCAAGCCCTTTGCAAAAATGTTTATAAAGATTCATAATTCTGTCATAAAGGGGGTGTGAACTCCCTCAGTCAAAGCCTGCGGCTTTGCCAGCTCCCTCTGGGAGGGAGCCTTTGGCATGGTGGCACAGTTTCCGGCTCAAGCACAAAGTTTGCGGGCGTGCCCGCTCCCCCGAGAGGGCCGACTTCCCCCGGCCGGGGGAAGATGTCACCGAAGGTGACAAAAAGGGGGAATCTGTCGCGCAGCGACTGAGGGGCTTCAAATCGGCGGAGCCGGAAAAAACGGTTAAAAGATCTTCACGCCGAACAGGCGTGAATCTTCAGTTTTTTCCGGTGTAGCCCACTTCTTTGGGGTTAAAAGGGGCGAGCAGCCCCTTTTTCGTGGCTCCAGCGCGTCGAAATCGCTGGCACTTTTCTGGTTCTCTTTTGGTGTCAAAAGAGAACATCCCCGGGCAGCGGTGTTTTAGTTTTCTCCTCTTTTTCAGCCATTCGCGCAGTTTTAACCCCCATTCGCGCAGAATTTCTTTTATTTTTGCCTAGTTTATGGTATATTTATGGTAATAAGACCCCCGTATAAAAACCACACGAAAGGAGCGAAACTTTATGAAAGTCAAACGCATTGTAAGCATCCTGCTGACCGGCAGTATGCTGCTGTCCCTGCTGCCGGTGTCTGCACTGGCAGCTGCCCCGGTGTTCGATGCACCCGCCCAGACCACGGCCAAAAAGGCTGCACCCCTTGTACAGGAGGCCGACGCCTCCCGCAGCACCGAGGAGGAAGCCGCCACCCGCAGCAGCCGTGATCTGGACGCAGAGAACAGCACCTCCGACAGCTTTACCATCGACCTGAACGCCGGAGGCATGCCCGAAAGCGAAGGTGACTATGACCATTGGTTCTACTCCGCAAACTCCACTACCTTGTTCTTGTACGACGGCACCTTCACCCTGCAGCCCTCCTCGGATCCCGAGGCAGCAAGCGCATTGCAGGCAGATCTCGATATTGGGGGAGCTGCCGAATTTAACAGCGGCACCGTCGGCAGAAGAGCCTACAACGAGGGCACCATCTCCGACGGCACCTTCCAAGGGAATGTGAACAACAACAAAACCATCTCCGACGGCACCTTCCAAGGGGAGGTGTACAACCACGGCACCATCTCCGGCGGCACCTTCCAAGGATCGGTGTACAACTCCAAAGACATCTCCGGCGGCACCTTCCAAAAGCCTGTGAATAACTACGGCGGCACCATCTCCGGCGGCACCTTTGAGGAAGTTGTCGAGATGAACGAGTCCCCCGAAGGGGTCACAATTGAGGGTGGAACCTTTAAAAAGGGTATAGAGCTCAATGCTCATGCGTTCTACCCCACCATCATCGACGGCCTGTTTGACGGAAAGGTTTCTGCCGCAGAAGGTTACTCCGGCACGCTTAGCATCAGCGGCGGCCTGTTTACCAAAGCCGTGGATGTAAGCAACATCACCAACCTGCCCAATCTTCAGATCACCGGCGGCTATTTTGTAAACGAGCCTACCATGCCGGAAGGCAGCGACACCGGCTTTACCACTGTGAGCGATCAGAATGGCAGAACCTTCCAAGTGCCTGTAAATGGTGGTTTTTCTAAAAACGGCTATGAAGCGCTGTATGTGCCCCACGGTATGTCTGAGCGGCAGGCAAACCCCATTACCGTAAAGACTGATACTGCACTGACCGACTGCCTTGCAGACGGCGTATCCATTATGGAAACCGATAAGGTACAGAAAAACGATGACGGCAGTTACACCATTGAAGTGTATCAACCGGAGTCCATCGTGCTGGTGACCGAGAAGCCCGCGCCGCCCACACCGGACAAACCGGACGAACCCGGCGACGAGATTGACCCGGGCTTCTCCTCCGGCGCAGCCGCACTTGGCATCGTGCTGGGCGCTGCGGGTCTGGGTTACCTTACCTATGCCTACGGTTCTTCCCTGTATCTGCACTATGCGCTGCCGGGCGGCTTTATCCCCTCCACCCGTCAGGAGCTGGCAAACGTCCTGTGGACGACTGCCGGCAAGCCCGACCCTGTAAGCACCGCACTGTATACCGATATCCCCGCTGACGCTATCGAGCAGCAGAAGGCCGCCCGCTGGTGCGTGGAGCAGGGTCTGCTCTCCGACTACGGCGCAACCTTCGGCCCGGACACCAAGGTGACCAATGCCCGCATCATCCGCGCATGGAACAGCCTGAAAAAGGTGCCTGTGCCCATCACAAACTAATCATCCTCATATTCATCCTTTCATGTACACCGCCGCCCGGCTTGCTTTCACAGGCCGGGCGGCGGTGTTTTCACTCCTCCATCTGCTTTGCCAGAAAGGCCGCTGCCACTGCAACCGCCTTGCACTGGGCGTCCTCCGGGCAGGCGGTGCGGTCCTCGGTCAGTAAGCCCACCGCGCCGGTCACGTCCCCGCCCGCCAGTACCGGTGCGGCGCATAGCAGCACCCGGGGTGCGCCCTCGCAGGGCAGCAGGGTCTTTTCCGGGTTGCCCGGGCTCTGGTAGGGCTTGCGGGCTTCCATCAGCTTTTCCAGCGGCTGGCTGATGCTGCGGTCGGTCAGCTCCCGCCGCCCGCTGCCGCTGACTGCCAGAATGCGGTCCCTGTCGCACACAAAGGCGGTCAGTGCAAACTGGCGGCTGAGCACCTCTGCCAGCTGGGCGGCAAGGGTGTTCACCTCGCCCATGGGCGAGTACTTTTTAAAGATCACTTCCCCGTCGCCGGTGGTAAAGATCTCCAGCGGGTCGCCCCGCCGGATGCGCTGGGTGCGGCGGATCTCCTTGGGGATCACCACCCTGCCAAGCTCGTCGATGCGGCGCACGATACCGGTTGCTTTCATTATTTTGCCCTCCTTGCGGTTTCCTTTGTATGTAGTATCTGTCAGCGGCGGCAAATTATACCGGCAGCACATTTTTTGCTTTGCCCGCCGCATTGCGTTCCGGGCGGGGTTCTGCTACAATAAATAGGAATAAACCCAAAGAAAGCAGGTGTCCGCATGGCACACATCCTTATTCTGGGCGGCGGTGCCGCCGGACTGGCCGCTGCGCTGGCGGCTGCACAGGCCGCGCCCGCTGCCCGCGTCACGGTGCTGGAGCGCAACCCCAAGGTGGGCAAAAAGCTGCTGGCTACCGGCAACGGCCGCTGCAATCTGGACAACACCGCCATTGCGCCGGAAAAGTACTTCACCGCCGACCCCGCCGCACTGCGGCCCCTGCTGGCGGCGGTGGATGCCGCCGCGCCGCTGGCGTGGTTTGAGCAGCTGGGGCTGTACACCCGCACCGATGAGGCCGGGCGGGTGTACCCCTATTCCAATCAGGCGGCAGACGTGCTGGCGCTGCTGGAACTGCATCTGCAGCGGCACACCGTACAGCTGCGCACCGGCTGCACGGTAAGCACCCTGCGGCAGAGCAAGGGCGGCTACGCGGTGCAGTTTACCACCGCCGAGGGCGGCACCGAAAGCCTGCGGGCAGATGCCGTTATCTGCGCCATGGGCGGCGCTGCCGGGCCGCAGTTCGGCACGGACGGCTTCGGCACCCGCTTTGCCGCCGACTGCGGCGGGCAGATGCGTCCGCTTTACCCCTGCCTGACCGCCCTGCAATGCGCAAAGCCGAACAAGAGCCTTGCAGGCATCCGCGCCAAAGCCGCCGCCCGCCTGCTGGACGGCGACCGGGTGCTGGCAGAAGAAATGGGCGAAGTACAGTTTACCGACTACGGGCTTTCCGGCATCTGCATCATGCAGCTGTCCGGCCTGCTTGCCCCCGGGCGCAGCCCGAAGCACCCGGCAGTGGAGCTTGATCTCTTCCCCGCTGTGCCGGAGACAGAGCTTGCCGCCCTGTTTGCGGCGCGTGCACCGCTGCTTGCCGAGGACACGGCTGCGGCGTTCTGGCTGGGGCTTTTGCACGGCAAGCTTGGCCGCGCCCTCTGGGCTGCCGCTGCCCTGCCGGATACCGCCCCCCACGCCCTGCCCGCAGGCAGCTGGCAAAAGCTTGCCCACACCGCCAAGCACTGGCGGTTCGAGGGGCTTGCTCCCTGCGGCTGGCGGCAGGCACAGACCACCGGCGGCGGGCTTGCCCTGACCGAGGTGGAACCGACCTTCCAGTTCAAGGGCTGTCCGGGGCTGTACTTCGTGGGCGAAACACTGGACTGCGCCGGAAGCTGCGGCGGCTTCAACCTGCACTGGGCGTTCGGCAGCGGCCTTGCCGCCGGGCGGGACGCCGCAAAGCACCTTTGCAGCCGAAAACGGTAACAAAAAAGGGATCCTGAAACGCCAGCTGGCGCTTCAGGATCCCTTTTTATTTTTACTCGCCCTTGGAAAGCAGCTTTGCACGCTCCAGCGCGGGGCGCAGTGCCAGATACAGCACCACGGCGCAGGCAGTGGAAGCCACACTGTTCACAAAGGTGACGCCGCCGGCGATCTTGGTCAGCGCCTGTGCCACGGTGTACTCCTGCCCAAAGATGTACACGTTGCGGAAGTAGCCAAGGAAGGGGTCGGTGAACACGTTCAGCAGCAGACCGGAACCCGCAGAAACGATCACCTTGACCAGATACCCGGCGCTGTGACGATCCTGATCCCGCAGCTTGAACACCTTATGTGCCACGGCACCGCAGGTGATGCCGATGATGAACTTGAGCACGAAGGTGGTAATAGCGTAGCCCGGGTCACCGGCAAGGATATCCGCCAGCGCCAGACCGATGGCACCCGCCAGACCGCCGGATACACCGTCCAGCAGCAGCGCCGTCAGGGCGGTAAAGGTGTTGCCCAGATGGAACGAGGAGCCGCCGTAGAACGGGATGCGGAAGAACAGGTAAGCTACAAGGCTCAGCGCAGCCATCACGCCGGTAAGCGCCAGCTCGTGCACCGTAAAGCGGCGCTTGTACAGCACACTGAAAAACAGGATCAGGATAACGACGACTGCCAGCAGCAGCCACATTGCAGTAGTAGACATGATACTTTCCCTCCAATCGCGCCGATAACCCCACAAAACCACTTGACATTTGGGTGTCCGGCGGGTATGCTCCTATTATACGCAGAACTGACCCCATGAAAATACCCAGAATAAAGTTTTTTTATGGGGTCAGTTTGACGCAATGCCCAGACAGGAGGGACATTCTATGGTACATCTGACCACGGCACTGGACCCGGCTTCGGCGATGCCGCTGTACGAGCAGCTCTATCGCAGCCTTGCCGCCGAGATGCGGGCGGGCACCCTGACGGCGGGCACCCGGATGCCCGGCAAGCGGCGGCTGGCGGCGGAGCTGTCGGTATCGGTGAACACGGTGGACACCGCCTACCAGATGCTGGCGGCAGAGGGCTACCTGACCGCCCGGGAGCGCAGCGGCTTCACGGTGCAGGAGTATCTTGCCCTGCCGCAGGGGGTGCAGCCGCCCGCCGCGCCCTCTGCGCCGGCGGCAGTGCCCCCCGCCGAGACCGCCCCACCGGTGCAGTTCGATTTATCCACCCGGGGCGTGGACCCGGGGCTGTTCCCCTTCCGCACATGGGCGCGGCTGCAAAAGGAATTGCTGTACTCCGCGCCGGAACTGCTCACCCCCGGGGATGCCCGGGGCGATGCCGCCCTGCGGCAGGCGCTGGCAGGGTATCTGGCTGAGTACCGGGGCGTGCAGTGCGACCCGGAGCAGCTGGTGGTGGGTGCAGGGCTGGAATATCTGCTGGGGCTGCTGGCCCCGCTGCTGCCCGGCCCTGCCGCCGTGGAGACCCCCGGCTACCCCCGCGCCCGGCAGGTGCTGGAAAACAACGGCGTGCCCTGCCGCTGCCTGCCGGTGGACGCGGACGGGCTGTCGCTGACAGCCCTTTCTGCCAGCGATGCGGCGGTGTGCTACGTCACACCCAGCCACCAGTTCCCCACCGGGGTCACCATGCCCGCCGGACGCCGGGCCGAGCTGCTACACTGGGCGGCCCGCGCCCCGGGACGGCGGTACATCATTGAGGACGACTACGACTCCGAGTTCCGTTTTGACACCCGCCCGCTGCCCAGTTTGCAGGGCATGGCGGGCGCAGACGGCCCGGTGGTGTACCTGTCCACCTGCTCCCGCAGCCTTGCCCCGGGCATCCGCATTGCCTATATGGTGCTGCCCCGGCAGCTGCTGGGCGCATGGCAGGCCAAGTACCGGCTGTACTCCGGCACGGTAGGGCGGTTTGAGCAGCAGACGCTGGCGCGCTTTATCACCGGGGGGTATTTCACCCGGCACTTAGCGCGGGAGCGCACCGCCTACAAAGCCCGCCGGGATGCGCTTGTGGCGGCGCTGCGCACCTCCTTTGCACCGGAAGAGCTGACCCTTGCGGGGCTGCACACCGGTCTGCATTTGCTGGCACAGCTGAAAGACCCGCCGCCGGACGCCGCCCTGCGGGCTGCTGCCCGGCAGTATGGGGTGCGCTGTTCCCTGCTGAGCGACTACGACCTGACCGGCACGGCGCACTCTGCCGCCGGGACGCTGGTGCTGGGTTACGGCTCGCTGCCGGACGCGGACTGCGCCGCCGCCGGGGAGAGGTTGAAAAAGCTCTGCACCGCCGCCCGGGAGGCATCAGACACCGTATAGTGTCCGCCTGCCCAGTCCCCGGGCAGGGCGTCGGCGGTGATATCCACCGGCTCGGCGCTGGTGGCTAAAAATTCCAGCGTGCGCTCCAGCGTTGCAAGGTCTACGGCGGTCAGGCTGGTCAGCAGGCTGCTGCTCACCTCTCGCAGACCCTGCGGCAGGGTGGTGGGCAGCAGTTCCAGCGCCTGCCGGAAAAACGCATCCCATACCGCCGCCCGGGCGGCGGCGCTGCGCCGGGGCGAAAGAGAAGTGTCGGCATCCAGCGCTGCTAAAAAGCTGTGGGCATCGGCGGCGGAGATACCCTGCACCCCGGTGCCTTTGCCGTACCGCGCCAGCTGCTCCGGTGTGAGCGCCCCGGTAAAACCCACCCGCACTGCACCGTACCGCGCCGCAAGCTTTGTCAGCACCGCCGGAGCGATGGCAAGATAGTCGGTATCCTCCGGCAGGGCAAACACCTCGCCCAGCGCCTCCCGGCAGCGGGCGGGGCCTGCGGCGGCGTAACAGTCCGCAAGGGGGACGTTCTTGCCCCCAAAGGGCACTTCCAGCGCGGCGGGCACCGCCAGCAGATGGATGCAGTTCTGCCCGGCGTTCAGGTAAGCCAGCACAAAGCCCGGGGTCTCGTCTGCCACGCACAGCAGCACGGTGCACTGGTCTGCGGCCTTGGGCAGACGGATGGGCACCCCGCTCTGGCTTTTTGCGGCCTGCCGCAGACTGCTGCGCAGCTGGGCGCGGCTGAGCAGCACCGTGCCGCCCACCAGCGGCAGCAGCACCAGCAGGGCGGCGCACAGCGCCGCCCAGAAGGGACGCCAGCCGCTGCGTTTTGCGTGTTTCATGTCTCTGCCTCCTTTTTGTGCATAAAGCATAGCCCACCGGGCGACCCTTTATGCAGAAAGGCAGGGATGCTGTATGGATAAAACAGAAAACCCCAACAAAAAAGACCGCGAGGAGCAGGAGGACTTCTGGCTGACGCTGGAGCCCCTTCCCGCACCCGACCCCGAAAAGCCCTCCGCACCGCATGAGGATTAAGGCTGCTGCATAGGATACGGTAAAAAAGGGGGGATGGGATGCCGGAGGGGTTCATGCGGGGAATCGAGGCTTTGAACGGCATCGTGTGGGGGCCGGTGGGGCTGGGGCTGCTCTTCGGCACCGGGCTGCTGCTGACGGTGCGCACCGGAGGCTTCCAGCTGCGGCGGTGGGGCTACTGGATGCGGCACACCCTCGGTGCTATCCTGACCGACCGGAGCGTCACCGCCCATACCGCCCGCGAGGAGCAGGCCATCAGCCAGTTCCAGAGCCTGTGCACCGCGCTGGCGTCCACCATCGGCACCGGCAACCTTGTGGGGGTGGCGACAGCCATCCTTTCCGGCGGGGCGGGGGCGGTGTTCTGGATGTGGGTCATGGCGCTGCTGGGCATGATGACCAGCTACGCCGAGAACGTGCTGGGCATCTACTACCGCCGCAAAGACCCGGCGGGCGGCTGGCGCGGCGGGCCGATGTACTACCTGCGGGACGGCCTTGGCGGCAAGCCGGGGCGGGTGCTGGCAGTGCTGTTTGCCGCTTTTTGTGCGCTGGCAAGCTTTGGCATCGGCAACCTGAGCCAGCTCACTTCCATCGCGGGCAACCTGAAAGCAGCCTTTGGCGTGCCGGAGGCCGTTACCGGCGCAGTGCTGGCGGCAGTATCGGCGGTGATTTTGCTGGGCGGGCTCAAGCGGGTGGCCGCTGTGGCAGAAAGGCTTGTCCCAGCCATGGCGCTGCTGTACATCGTGGGTGCGCTCACCGTGGTGGGGGTGCACATCACTGCCGTCCCGGCGGCGCTTGCCACCATCGTAAAGGGCGCGTTCGGGCTGCGGGCCGCCGGTGGGGGCATCGTAGGCTATGGGCTGTCCCGGGCGGTCACTTGGGGCTTCAAGCGGGGTGCTTTTTCCAACGAAGCGGGGCTTGGCTCCTCGGTGATGGTGCACACGGCTTCCAACGTAAAAGAGCCGGTGCAGCAGGGCATGTGGGGCATTTTTGAGGTGTTTGCGGACACCATGGTGGTGTGCACCCTGACGGCGCTGGTGGTGCTGACTTCCGGCTTTGTGGAGCCGGACACCGGGCGCATTGCCGCCGGGGCGGTGGGCAGTGCGCTGGTGGGGCAGGCCTTTGACGCCGTGTTCGGTGCACTGGGGTCCAAGCTCATTGCGGTGTGTATCCTGCTGTTCGCCTACTCCACCACTCTTGGCTGGAGCTGCTACGGCTGCAAGGCCGTGGAGTATCTTTTCGGCGCAGGGGCTGGGACATTTTACCGGGTGCTGTTCGTAGCGCTGATGCCGGCGGGCGCAGTGATGCGGCTGGACCTTGCATGGACGCTATCCGACACCTTCAACGGCCTGATGATGCTGCCGAACCTCATCGGCGTAATAGCGCTGTCCGGTACGGTGGTACGCATCACCCAGAACTACCTCGCTCGCAAGCTGCACGGCAGCGCCGCGCCGCCGCTGTTGTCGGCGGGTGAGACAATTTAAAATCGTCAGCCCCGCCCCTTGTCCCAAGGCGGGGTTTGTGCTATGCTAAGGGGTACAAGCGATTTTTTGCGCTGAGAGGAGGAACCCCATGGCCGCCGTAAAAACACGGAATACCGCTACCCTTATGACCGAGGGCAGCATTGTAAAAAGCCTGCTGCTGTTTGCCTTGCCGTTGATCTTCGGCAACCTGCTGCAGCAGATGTACAACACCGCCGACAGCATCATCGTGGGCAATTTTGTGGGCAGCAATGCCCTTGCCGCCGTGGGCTCCAGCGGGTCGCCCATCTACCTGCTCATCGGCTTCAGTCAGGGGCTTGCCGTGGGCGCGGGCGTGGTGGTGTCGCAGTATCTGGGCGCGGGCGACCACAAGGAGACCCGCGAGGCGGTGCACACCTCCCTTGCCATTGCGGTGGTCATGGGGCTTTTGCTGACGGTGGGCGGCGTTGCCTGCGGGCGCGCTTTGCTGGTGGCCATGAACACCCCCGCCGAGGTGCTGGCCGATGCCGTGACCTATATCCGCATCTACTTCGGCGGGGTGCTGTTCAGCGTGGTGTATAACATGACCGCCGGCATCCTGAACGCCGCCGGCAACTCCCGCCGCTCGCTGGTGTATCTGGCATGGGCGTCGGTGACCAACATCGTGCTGGACTTTGTGTTCATCGTGGGGCTGCGGATGGGGGTGGCGGGCGCTGCCATCGCTACCGACTTAAGCCAGCTGGTGTCCTGCGTGCTGAGCCTGCGCTTTTTGATGAAAAGCGAGGACGCCTGCCGGGTGGAGCTTTCCGCCATCCGGCTGCACCGCAAAATGGCAGGCCGCATCATCCGGGTGGGCCTGCCCACCGGCATCCAGAACATGGTCATCTCCTTTTCCAACGTGCTGGTGCAGGCCAGCGTGAACAGCTACGGTGCCGCCGCCATGGCGGGCTTTGCGGCCTACATGAAGATCGACGGCTTCAACATTCTGCCGGTGAGCAGCATCAGCATGGCCGCCACCACCTTTGTGGGGCAGAACTACGGTGCGGGGCGTCTGGACCGGGTAAAGCGCTCGGTGTGGGTCACCCTTGCCATCGGGGTCATCTACACCCTTTGCACCGGCGCGGCGCTATTGGCCGGACAGGACGCCATTCTGCACCTGTTCACCGCCGACGAGGCCGTGGTCACCTACGGCAAGCTGGCTATGCGGTGGTTCTGTCCGTTCTACTTCCTGCTCAGCATCCTGCACGGCCTTGCCGGTGCCGTGCGCGGCACGGGTGCCAGCATCCCGCCCATGGTGGTGCTGCTGGTCTCGCTGTGCCTGTTCCGGGTGGTGTGGATCCAGTTTCTGCTGCCCTTCTTCTCCGGCATCGAGGGCGTGTTCATCCTCTACCCCGTCAGCTGGGGTCTGGGCGCATTGCTCATGATCCTGTATGCGTGGAAGGGCAAGTGGATGGAGTATCATACATAACATTTTTACAAACAACGACCCGCCGCACTGAAAGAGATGCGGCGGGTCGTTGTTTTTCAGGTACTCCTGTCGGGGCCACTTACCATGCAAAGCCCACGGAGTCCATGTCGATCTTCTTTTCCATCAGCCCCAGACGGCTCTCGATGAAGTTGACAGCCATATCCGGCCACTGGGCGATCTGGGTGTAGTAGTCCACATAGCCCTTGGTGCCAGTGCCCAGACCCACACCGTGGGGCGCATCAGGTGCCAGATAGAAGCTGAAGTCCGTGAAGATATTTGCGCACTCCGGCAGAGAGGGCAGCATCATCGCACTCAGGCCATCTTTCTGACCCACAACACCAAAGACCGGGGGCAGGTTGGGGTTCTTCGTGAAGTTCAGACCGGTGACGAACAGTCCGTAGATGGGAATCGCCACATTCAGGTCAGCGCTCTCATGGTCCACAGCATCGCAGACGTAGCTGGGGTAGACCTTATCCGGGGTATTCGTAGTGCCGAACTGGTCGGCCACCACCTGCATCACATTCATGCCGCCGGCAGAGAAGCCCACAGCGATCATGATATCGGTCTTGCCGATGTGTTTTTCAGAGGCGTTGTGGCGGATGTAGCGGATAGCACGGGCCAGATCCAGCTGCTGATCCACAGCGGCGTAGGGGTTGACGCGGCGCTGCAGCACAAAGGCGTTGTAGCCGTTCTTGTTGAAGAACTCGGCCACCGGGTAGCCTTCCACCACGTTGTTGCGGTGGGTGCTGCCGCCGCCTGCAATAATGATCACGTTACCCTTCACCTTGCCCTGATCCCGCAGCAGGTACGGGTTCAGGAAGGGACGGAAGCCCTCGTTATCGTAGCAATTTTCCCAGTTGGTGGGCAGCGGAGATTCCACGGCCATCTGATCTCCCCAAATTTCCCAAACGGTGCTCTTGGGGTCCTTGATCTGGCGCAGCGCCTTGCGGGCATTGGTCAGAGCAACACACATATCGTAGTGAGAAGCATTGATGCCGGGCACAGCTGCACCGTCCACCTTCTCGTACTGAGCGCGGGACAGCTTGTGGAACAGCACATAGAACTTGTCAAAATCACCCCGGAAAGCAGCCGGATAAAAGGCCACCTCGCGGGAGAGGCGGAGTTCCTCTGCCACCATGGCCTGCACCTCAGCATCGGTATGCACACCAGCGTTTTCAGCAAAGGATGCGGGCGCCATGCCAGCCACTGCGCCCATGGTCACGGCAGAAGCGGCGGAAAGCTTCATAAAGTCTCTTCTGTTCATCATCATTTCTCCTTTTAAATGCAGACGGCTCATTTGTGCAGAGCAAAGCCGCCCAAAGCTGTGCAGCAAACGCCCTGCTGCCGGGCCCGATAGACATTCCAGTTGTATCACGCCATCGAAATCTGCACAAATCGTACCACAATACAATGCACTTGTAAATAGATTTTATTGTTTTTGTGCTAAATTGATATATTAGTATGTCAGTTCTTGTGAAAATCAACAAGCATGAGAATGGGTACAAAAAAGGACTGCCGTGCTGGTGCACGGCAGTCCTTTTTTATCTTATTACAGCTTTTCAAACACCAGAAAGCGGAAGGCGATGGTAGTGGTCAGCTGCGGCAGAGCCGCAAGGCGGGCGGCACCGTCGCGGGGCGTTTTCCAGTAGTAGGGGGTCATGGCGAACAGCGCTTCCAGCTGGGCGGCGGGCACGGTGATGGTACCCTGCACCTCACGCTCATCAATGGCGCGGAAGCCCGGGTACTCCACCTGCTGCACCGGGTTCTTGTAGGGCTTTTCGTAGAGCACAGCCTTCATCTGGTACAGATGCTCTGCCCCCGGCACAACGTAGATCATGCGCCCGCCCGGGCGCAGCACTCGGCTGAACTCCTCCTGTGCAAAGGGCGAAAAGCAGTTCAGCAGCACGTCTGCCCAGCCGGTGCGCACCGGCTGGCTGAAGCTGGACGCCACCGCGTACTGCGCGGCGGGCAGCGCCTTTGCCGCCAAGCGCACGGCGGGCTTTGCGATATCGAACCCGGCCAGCTGCAGCGGCTTTTCTGCCGCCGCGAACTGCTGCGCGATGCAGCGGTCGTACCAGCCCTCGCCGCAGCCTGCGTCCAGCAGATGCAGCGGGGCGTCCTTCGCGGCGGGCACGCCGTGGGCAAGGCACAGCTCCCCCAGCGCCTGCCCGAAAATGCCGTAGTATCCGGCGTTCAGGAAGGCGCGGCGGGCAGCAACCATCTCCTTGCTGTCCCCGGGGGCTTTGGTGCGCATACTCTGCACCGGCAAAAGATGCCAGTAGCCCTCCCGGGCGCGGTCAAAGCAGTGGCCTTTTTCACATTTCAGGTCATTCTCCCCTTGCAGCGCGCCGCCGCACAGGGGGCACTGCCACGGGGTAAAGGCTTCGTTCCGGCTCATACTTCTTCGCTGTGATCCTCAATGGGTGCGGTGGCACCGCCGTGGGCGTCCATATACTCCTCAAAGCTGGTGTACTTCTGCTGGGGCGGGCGGCGGCTGATGAGCATCAGCCCCGGGTCCTCGTCCCGGGCGGCGGCATTGCGGCCGCGGCGGGCAGGCTCGGCCTTGGCAGCGCGGGGTGCGCTGCCGGTGCGGCTCTGGCTTCCGGCATTGCCGCGCTCGCTGCGGGCAGGGCGGGCGTTATTGCTCTGGGCAGCGGGGCGGGCATTGCGCTGCTCACCCCGGTCGTTGCGGCGGCTGCCGCTGCGGTTTGCGTTCTGGTTATTCTGGGGCTCCTGTGCGCTGCGGATGGCAGGTGCTGCCGGAGCGGCAGGGGTCTTACGTGCCGGGCGCAGCGGAGTAGCCTCCGGGGCGCTGACAAAATGGGGGTCAAATTTGGGCTGGGCGTTGCTGCCCCGGGCGGGGGCGGCATTCTCGCGGCGGGCGCGGGGCGCTGCCGCTTCCTTGGGGGCGTTTGCGCCCCGGTTGTTGGCGCGGCGGTCGTTGCGGGCCCCGCGCTTTGCGTTGCTGTCTTGCATCAGTGTTTCCTCTTTTTTCGGTTTTGCAGGCACCGCGTTCTTTGCAGCCTTCGGCTCCTGCTTCGGCGCGGGCGCAGCTGCTTTTGCGGCTTTTGCGGGCGCAGTTTCGGCCTGTTTTTTCGGCGCTTCGGCCAAGTTTTCCGCTTCGGGGCGGGGCTTTTTGCCGCGCACGGGCAGCACCGGGCGCACCGGGGCGGGCACGCCGTCCCACGGATGACCGGATACCACCGGGATCTTGCGGCGGTTCAGCTTTTCAATGCCTGCCAGATACTCCTGCTCCTCCGGGGCGCAGAAACTGACGGCGGTGCCGTCCGCACCGGCGCGGGCGGTGCGCCCGATGCGGTGCACATAGGTCTCCGGCACCTCGGGCAGGTCGTAGTTGAACACATGGGAAAGTTCGCTGATATCAATGCCGCGTGCGGCGATATCGGTGGCCACCAGCACCCGGGTCTTGCCGGACTTGAAATCCTCCAGCGCGGTCACGCGGGCAGTCTGGCTCTTGTTGCCGTGGATGGCGGCGGCGGGGATGCCCTGCTTTGTCAGGTCTTTTGCGATCTTATCCGCGCCGTGCTTGGTGCGGCTGAACACCAGTGCGTTGACCACCGGCGGCTGCAAATTTTTGATGAGCCACGGCAGCAGCAGCTTTTTGTTGCCCTTTTCCACATAGTACAGGCTCTGCTGGATGCGGTCCACGGTGCTGGACACCGGGTCCACCTTGACAAAGGCGGGGTCATGCAGGATGCCGGCGGCCAGCTGCTCGATCTCGGCGGGCATGGTGGCGCTGAACATCAGGTTCTGGCGCTGGGCGGGCAGCTTTGCAATGACCTTTTTCACGTCATGGACAAAGCCCATGTCCAGCATCCGGTCGGCCTCGTCCAGCACAAAGATCTCCAAAGCGGACAGGTCGATAAAGCCCTGCCCGATCAAATCGTTCAGCCGTCCCGGGCAGGCGATGAGGATGTCCACGCCCTTTTTCAGCGCTTCCACCTGCGGAGCCTGTCCCACACCGCCAAAGATGACGGTGCTGCGCAGTTTCAGGTACTTGCCGTAGGCTTCAAAGCTTTCGCCGATCTGCAAAGCTAGCTCCCGGGTGGGGGTCAGGATCAGGGCGCGGACAGCACCCTTGCGGCGGGGTGCGTTGGCGGTGAGCCGGTCCAGCATGGGCAGCGCAAAAGCCGCCGTCTTGCCGGTGCCGGTCTGGGCGCAGCCCATCAGATCCCGGCCTGCCAGCACCGGCGGGATGGCCGCTGCCTGAATGGGCGAGGGGGTCTCGTAGCCCGCTTCCTGCACAGCGCGCAGCAGCGGGGCGGACAGATTCAGTTCTTTAAATGTCATGGTTCTCCTATTATTCTGTGATCTTCCGGCACTCGATGTAGTAGCGCTTTTCCTCCGCGTGTCCCATGCTGAAGGTCTTGCGGGGCAGCACACCGCCCATCACAACGCCGCGGAACAGGTCGCTCTTGGCGAAGGGCGGCATCAAAAACGCCACTGCGCCCTGCTTGCACAAAGCGCGCACAGCCGGCTCGTCATGCACATAGTCCACCTTTGCTTCCGGGTGGCGCTCGATATAATCCGAAATAAAATCGTCGATGGTGCCCACGGTCAGCGGCTCGGTGGGGTCCTCAAAGCTGAGCACATTGGCCATGTGGGGGCCCGCCAGCGTAAAAGGCTGCTTTTTGCTGCCGCCAAAGCAGCAGCCTGCCATGTTGGAATCGCTCCATGTAATGAGGCTCAGCAGTACGGTGGCGCAGTCCACGTTGAACAGTACCCGGTGGATGGGCTCAATCTCAATAGCCGGGGAATGCACGTTGCACACCTCTGCCAAGCACCAGCGGGCGGGGTGGTTTTCTGCCTGCTCCGGGGTCAGGGTCTTTTTCAGCTCCTCCCAGCAGGCCTTTGCGGTAGCCAGCGAGTGGTTGCCATCGCCCACGGCCAGCGTCAGCGGGTCGCGGCGGGTGGCATCGGGGTATTTCTTGTCAAATTCTTCCTGACTGCCCAGCACGGTCAGCGCATTTTCGATCTGTGCGATGAGGGCGGGGTCCTCCACTGCCCAGCCTGCCACATGGCCGCCCCCCAGCATCAGCTCGCCCTCGTATACCTTGGGCAGGCTGTCCTTGTGGGCGGCAATGGGCTCGATGAGGGTGCAGTCCGGGTCATCCGCCAGCATCATGATGTGGGGCGTTTCCAGCGCAGCGCCGGTGCGCACCTTCATGCGGGGCGGGATGCGGCTTTCCACGGTGCACTCGCTGGGGCGCACGGTGCATTTTTCGCCCCGGCGGTAGCTGTAAGCTTCCAAGTCCACACGCCCTACAAGACCCTGCCGCACCCGGCCGCTCTGCTCGGTGCGCTCTACATAGATAAAGCCATCCACCGCCCGGGTGAGCACGTTCTGGGCGTAGTCCTGCATGGTGGCGTGGATCTTTTCCACCCGCGCGTCGGCGTCTCCGTCCTCCAGATACACCTCCGGCAGGATCAAGTTCAGGGTGCTGGGCGCACCCGCAGCGGTCTCTTCTGCCCGCTGCCAATAGCTGCGGTCGCTGGTGAACTGGTCACAGGCAATGCAGCCCCACTGCTCCAGCGGCACCTGCTCCGAAGGCAGCAGGATGTGTGCGGGTGCAAAACAGGTAGTCGGTTTCATAGTCGTTTCCTCCCCTCTTTATTGCAATTCAACTTTTTTAATGCAACAGCAACAACGTTGAATTGCATATCGCAAATATGCTGTTTGAATGTTGCGCTAATTTTTGACTTGCGATAAAAGCCGCTTCTCAGCGGAACGCTGCGGTATCGTGCACCACAACGTGCTTCACACCGGCGTCGGCAGCGGCCTGCTCCAGCGCAGCGCGGCTGTCCGCATCCAGTGCGGTGCTGCTGGTGACCAGCAGATTTTCCATGCCAAGGGACGTGCCGGTGGTGCCAAGGGCATCGGTAGCGGCGGTGCACAGTGCGTCCGGATAGCTGACCCACAGGGTCACGCTGCCTGCAAAGCGGGTCTGCCATGCGGCGATATCCGCCGTCAGCTGGGCGGCGCGTCCCTCCCGGCTCTTGCCGCCGGAGGCACCGAAGTCCTGCTTGCGGGTGATGATATTGGGGAACTGCACCCCGGTAAGCACCACCTGCTCGTAGCCCATGCCCTGCACCTCCTCAATGAGGTCGCCGACATACTGCACCGCGCTTGCGGCAAAGGGGTTCATCCATGCCTTGCCGCCCTTGGCTGCGCTGACGTTGTCCAGCCAGAGGCTGTTGCCATCGTAGTGCACGCCCATGCTGCGGTCGGTGTACACCGACACCGGGTCGGTAAAGGCGGCAAGCTGCGCCGCCGGGATGATGCCCTCCTCCCGCAGGATGGCGGCGATATTGGCCGCATCTACCGGGTTTTCGGTGATGCTTTGAGCAGCAGCTGCCACCCCGGAAGCGTAGTACACCGTGCCAGCGGCGTCCTTCAGGGTGACAAGGGCGTAGTCTGCGCCCTGCTGCTTCAGCTGCCGGGCGGCGGCGCGGATGGCGGCTTCATCGGTCAGGGCGGTCACATCCAGCTCTGCCCAGCTGCCGCCGGTAATGGCCTTGCCGTCCAGCGGCTTTTCCTCCTCCGGCTCAGACGCTGCCTGCGAGGCGGCAGCGCTGCTTGCCGCCGCAGAGGAGGCTGCTGCCTCGGCGCGGGAAGCGCTTTCGGCCTCCAAGTCCCGGTCCTTGACCACGGTATACCAGGTGTGGGTGGCCCAATCCAGCACATGGGGTGCGGCAAACCATGCTGCTGCCAGCACTGCCACTACCAGCACCGCAATGCCGATGCCGCGCTTGACGCGCATTTCACGGCTGTAAAAGCTGCGGTGATAATGCTTGACCTTCTGACGTTTATACTTAGCCATGGTATCTTTTCCTCCCTGTCTGCATTACAGGATGACGGAATGTCCGGTAAAGCCATAGATTGCCAGCGCCAGCACGCCGATATACACCAGCGTGATGGGCAGGCCGCGGAATGCTTTGGGGATTGCTTTGCTGCGCAGGCGGTGGCGCGCCTCGGTGACCAGCAGCACCGCCAGCACATAGCCAAGGCCGCTGCCAAGGCCAAAGCCAAGGCTCTGGCCAAGGGTAAAGGACTGGGTGCGCTCCACCAGCACCGTGCCCAGCACGCCGCTGTTCAGCGCGGCCAGCGGCACGATGCGCAGCAGCTGGGCGCGGCGGGGCAGGCTGCGCAGCAGCCACAGCACCAGATGCTCTGCCAGACACACCACGGCGATGCTGGCGATATACACCAGCGGGCGCAGCTGGGCGCGGTTATCCAGCGGGGCAATGAACCACCGCCCGGCAAAGAAAGCCACCGGCGCCACCAGCACCTGCGTGATGCACAGCATCATGCCGAACAACGCGCTGCTGGTGCGGTCGTCCCCCACCAGCTGCACCATGCGGGACACGCCCAGTGCACGGGTAAAGACAGCGTTCTGTGCAAAAATGGCCAGCAGTGCATAGCTGAAAAACACTGCCGAGCTGCTTACAACTTCCTTCACGGTTCGCGGTTCACCTCCTTCTGGTAGTGCACGGTCAGGGTATCCCGCGCTTCCTTTTGCAGATATTCCTTGCGCTTTGCCGCGGCAGCGCGCCAGATGGCGCACAGGATGCCCAGCACGATAAAGCCGCCCGCCGGCATCTTAGCCAGCGGCAGCAGCGCCCAGCGCCCCACCGGGGCACCAAACACGGTGCCAAGGCTGAGCCACTCGCGCACCACGCCCACCACGAGCAGCAGCAGCGCGTAGCCCACGGTGATGCGCACGCCCTTGGAAACGGCCTTATGCACCGTCTCCTGCACGCGGCCGAAGCGGTAGGTCAGAAGCGGCTCCACCACCAGCATGGGCAGGTAGATGCCAAGGTTCAAAAGCCCGGTGCCAAACACGAAGTTCAAAATGGGATATGCCGCCAGGTACACCACAGCGGCGCTGGCTGCGTACAAAAGTGCACGGGGCAGCAGCTTTTTTTGCAGCTGCTCCGGGGTAGGCTCCTCGTCCCGCAGGGGTACAAGGCGGCTGAGCAGGCAGGCCAGCACGCGGGAGGGCACCAGCAGCAGCGTCACCGCCGCCGCCAGCATCAGGCCGTTCTGCCCGGTGGTAGCCACGACCACCAGCGGTGCCAGACCCATGCCCTGCATGACCACCGGGTTATTCAGGAACACGCGGTCATGATGGGCAAACTTTTCGGGGTCCTTTAAAATCAGTTCCGCAGTACGCTTTTTCATTCCGCAGCCTCCTTTCGTTCGGACGGCAGACGGTGCAGCAGACGGTACAGCCGCTCCTCGGTGCGGTCAATGAGCGCGGACACGCTGTTGACGGCCAGCAGTGCAAAGCAGACGCCGGTCTCGTACACGCCGAAATAGCGGAAGCCCATGGTGGCAGCACCCACCAGGGCGCCGTACAGGATGCGTCCGAGCCGGTGATGGGCGCAGGTGTAGGGTTCGTTGAGCAGGAACACCGCACAGAACAGCACCGCACCGGTGTGCAGCTCGTCCCGGATGCCCTGCAGGCGGGGCAGCAGGCTGCTGAAGAGGGTGCTGTCCGCCAGACCCACCTGACGCGGGAAGAAGAAGGCGATGAGCCCGCAGGTGATGAGAAAACTTGCCGATGCGCCGATGTGCACGTCCTTCTGGGTCCACAGCACGAGGCCGCAGGCCAGAATGACCAGCGCCGCACCGGTGCCCATGGGGGCAGCAAACTCGCCCAGCACAACGGCGAGGGCGTTCAGGTTCAGGATACCGCCGCTGCGCAGGGTATCCTCAATGGTGCTGCTCACCGGCACGGCAGAGGCGTTCCACAGGGGCAGCGGCGTATAGGGCTGCGGGTAGCGCACCACCTGCTCCGGCCACGATACCGCCGCCACGGCGTAGCCCACGGCAGCGGGGTTAAAGGGGTAGCTGCCGTAGCCGCCAAAGACCTCCTTGCCGATGAGCACGCCCGCCAGCACTGCCACCACCAGCACATAGATGTCCACGGTAGCGGGCATGAGCAGGGCGATGATCAGGCTGAAGCTCTCGTTGGAGAGATCTTTATTGGTGTACACCCGATGGCGCAGCAGCGCCACCAGACGGTCGCACAGGTTGCCGGTAAGCAGGGCGATGCCGCACAGCAGCAGCGGACGTGCGCCGTAGAAATAGCAGGCCATGCACAGCAGCGGCACACACAGCCAAAAAACGTGCTTGTAGTACTGGCCGGTCTTTTGCAGCTGCCGCTCCTGCTCTTGGATCAAAGCTTCATCCATATACAGCCCTCCTTACAGGCTGGCCAGTGCGCCCACAGCCGCAGCGGGGTCGGCCGCACCGAACACGGCGCTGCCCGCCACCAGCACGTCGGCACCGGCTTCTACGCACAGGGGTGCGGTGGCGGCATCCACGCCGCCGTCCACCTCCAGCAGGTAGGAAAGGCCGCGTGCTTCCCGCTCTGCCTTGAGCCAGCGGAGCTTGTCCAGCGCCGAGGGCATGAACTTCTGCCCGCCGAAGCCGGGCTCCACGCTCATCACCAGCACCAGATCCAGCTGCTCCAGCCACGGTGCCAGCGCCTCGGCCGGGGTGCCGGGCTTGATGGTCAGACCCACCTTGCAGCCCAGCGCACGGACGGCATCAATGGTGGCCTGAATATCATCTTCGCACTCCAGATGGAAATTATACAGGGTAGCACCGGCCTTGATAAAGGGCTCGGCGTATTGCAGCGGGTGGCTGATCATCAGATGCACGTCATAAAAGGCATCCGGCAGCGCCTTGTGCAGGCTTTTGAGCACCGGCACGCCAAAGCTGATGTTGGGCACAAAATGCCCGTCCATCACGTCGTAGTGCAGCATCTGTGCGCCGGCATCCAGCACCATGCGGCAGTCTGCACCCAGCTTGCCAAAATCAGCAGAAAGAATCGAAGGACTTACCATGGCCATAATATTTCATTACGCTCCGTTATTTTTAGCAATTTTTATCCCATGTGTTGCGCGTTTTGCAGGGTTCTGCCGGGCAAAAAATACGCGGGCATGGTTATCTTTTAGTTTACATGAAAACGGCCAAAAAATCAAACCCGCAGCCGTTTTTTTCACCGAAAAGTCGTAAATGGCGCAAAAAGTCCATTGCGCGGCAGCATCTCCATGTGCCGCGCAGCTGCCGCCGAAGGCTTGCCATTTTGCAGCAGCTTTCTTTGAAGCAGGATGATTTGGAATGGCCTCCGCGTTGCTCTGGCCATATTCAGCGGAAAATAGATTTTTAATTCCGCGTTTGTCGCACTCTGCGGAGTGCTCCAAACGCATTTTCACAAGAGGGGGTCACAGCGGTAAGCAGGATTTTTATTCCAACAACGCCAAAGCAGCCAGACCGCCCGGGCGGGGCAGTCTGGCTGCGGGGTCTTATTCTACCGGCTTCATGCTGGCGGGGTCCTCCACTGCGCCGGGCTGCCCGGCGGCGTCCGGCAGGCGCTTCATGCCGCCGGGATTGGGGGAACAGGTGGGCAGGGTGAACACAAAGCGGCACCACTCGCCCTGCTGGCTCTCCACGCGGATCTGCCCGCCGGCCAGATTGACCAGCACCTTGCAGATGTTCAGTCCAAGGCCGGAGCCGCGGGCGTGCAGACCGCGGGAACGATCCTCTTTATAGAACCGCTCGAACACATAGGGCAGCGCCTCCGGGCTGATGCCCTGCCCGGAGTTCCAGATGGAGATCTCGGCCTCGGGGCCCAGCTTTTCCACGCTGAAGCGGATGGTGCCGCCCGCCGGGGTAAACTTGATGGCGTTGTCCAGCAGGTTATACGCCACCTGATGGATCAGGTCAGGGTCGGCGTAGACCAGCACCTTTTCATCCATGGTCAGGCCTTCCAGCTCGATCATGCCATCGTTGATGCGCTGCTCTGCCGCAAGTGCCACGCCGGTCAGGGTCTCCCAGATATTGAACATCCGGGCGTTCACCTGATACTCGCCGCTTTCCAGCTTGGAGAGATCCAGCATATTCTGGATGAGCCGTGCCAGACGGCCGGTCTCCTCGCTGACCAGCTGCAGGTAGTGGTTCTGCATCTCGGGCGGGATGGTGCCGTCCAGAATGCCGTCCACAAAGCCCTTGATGGTGGTCATGGGGGTGCGCAGCTCGTGGGCGATGTTGCCCATGAACTGACCCCGGGAGTTATCGTTGGACTGGATGTTCTCCGCCATCTGGTTGAAGGTGCGGGCAAGGTCTGCCACCTCGCCATCGCCCTCCACGCCCTCCACGCGGACGGAGAGGTCGCCGCCGCCAAAGCGCTGGGCGGCATCGGTGACCTTTTGCAGCGGGTCGGTGAGCTGACGCATCAGCAGGCGGGTCAGCACGCTGGCGCACAGCAGCATCACGCAGGCAGACATGAGGAAGTTGGACCAGAACTGCTGTTTAAAGTCGGTGAGCTGCGCGCCGGAGGAGCACAAAAACAGCCAGCCGCTGAACAGGCTCTGGTCGTCGATGGTCTCCACCGCCGCGATATAGCTTTTTTCGGTCAGGGCACCGCCCAAATCGCCGAAAGCGTGGTAGTGCCGGGCGTCCGGGTCAGCCACTGCGTTGGCGCGCCGGCAGATATCCAGCGGCACGGTGGTGGTGGTAAGCTTGTCCGGGTCGGAGGCGATGAGCACATTGCCCTGTCGGTCGGTGAAAAACAGATAAGCCTCGGCGCTCTCGCCGATGATCTCCAGCTTGGTGTTCAAAGCGTCCAGCTCTGCGCCCTGCGGCATGGTCTCGCTGTTTACCAGATACTCTGCGGTGCGCTTGGCGACATTTACCACCTGATCCAGTGTTTCGTAGCGATCCTTCGCAAAATAATTCTTGAACAGCACCCACTCCGAGCAGCCCATCAGCACGATGCCCAGCACCATCAGGGTGGACACCATGGAGAAAAAGGCTGTGGAGATACTTTTACGCATTACTGACGCACCTCGAACTTATAGCCCACGCCCCAGACGGTTTTCAGCTCCCACTTATCGGAAGCACCGGCCAGCTTTTCGCGCAGACGCTTGACGTGGACATCAATGGTGCGGCTGTCGCCGTAGTACTCAAAGCCCCACACCTCGTCCAGCAGCTGGTCGCGGGTGTACACGCGGTTGGGGTGGGAGGCCAGACAGTTCAGCAGTTCCAGTTCCTTGGGAGGAGCCTCCACTACCTTGCCCTTGACCCGCAGTTCATAGCTGTTCATATCCAGCCGCAGGTTGTCGAACTCGATGACGCCCTCGGTACTCTCGGCGGCAGCGGAGGTAGTCTGGCAGCGGCGCAGCACCGCCTTGATGCGTGCCACCACCTCTTTTGCGTCAAAGGGCTTGACCATGTAATCGTCTGCGCCAAGCTCCAAGCCCAGCACCTTGTCAAAGGTCTCGCCCTTGGCGGTAAGCATCATTACCGGGGTGTTGCCCGCCTTGCGGATGCGGCGGCAGACCTCAAGACCGTCCATGCGGGGCATCATCACGTCCAGCAGCACCATGTCCGGCTTGACCGCGTTGAACTTTTCCAGCCCTTCTTCACCATCGTTTGCCACCGTGACCTGATAGCCCTCCTTGGTCAGGTACAGCCGCAGCAGCTCGCAGATGTTGGCGTCGTCGTCCACCACAAGGATCTTTTCGTTTGCCATAAGTGTTTTCCTCCCCTTTTATGCAGGTTTTTGCTGTATCTTCAGCCCTTCCGGGCGTTTTGACAGGCTCTTTCCTTTCTATTATACGGGACAGTTATGACAAAATAAAGAAGGAAGTGTAGTTTTTTTCACATTTCTGCCTAGGGTACACCTTACGCAGCCGCGCTATCGGCAAGAAACGTTTGCAGCAGAAGCCGCAAAATTTGATTTCTTGCCGATAACCCATCCCGGATTATTTCAGGATTCCTTATTCAAGATAGCCCCGCCCCCTTGCGCTGGCGGGGTTCATCGCGTATAATGGTAGATGTATCGTTATGCCAAAAAACGTGTAAGGAGCGTATTTTATATGAAGTTAGGTATCGTCGGCCTGCCCAACGTGGGCAAGTCCACTCTGTTCAACGCCATCACCTCCACCAAGAACGCGGAGGCTGCAAACTATCCCTTCTGCACCATCGAGCCGAACTCCGGCATCGTGGCTGTGCCGGACAAGCGGCTGGACAAGCTGGCCGAGATCTGGCAGACCAACAAAAAGACCCCCGCCATCGTGGAGTTCGTGGACATTGCCGGTCTTGTGAAGGGTGCAAGTCAGGGCGCAGGCCTTGGCAACAAGTTCCTTGGCCACATCCGCGAGTGTGACGCCATCGTGCACGTGGTGCGCTGCTTTGACGATGACAACATCATCCATGTGGTGGAGGACGTGACCAAGGCCGAGGCCGTGGACCCCATTGCCGATATTGAAGCCATCGACTACGAGCTGATCCTCTCCGACCTTGAGGTGGTGCAGAACCGCGCAGGCCGCATGGCAAAGGCTGCCAAGAGCGGCAACAACAAGGGTGCTGCCGCCGAGGCCGCTTGGCTGCAGCAGCTGGCCGACCATCTGAGCGCCGGTAAGCCCGCCCGCAGCTTCGATTTTGACCCCGCCGACACCGAGCAGCAGACCGTGCTGCACGAGATGGGTCTGCTGAGCGCAAAGCCGGTGCTGTATGCCTGCAACGTGGGCGAGGATGACCTGATGGAGGGCATCGAGAACAACAAGTACGTCCCGCTGGTGGCTGCCCGCGCCAAGGAAGAGGGCGCCCGCTACATTCCCATCTGCGCCAAGACCGAGGAGGACATTGCGGATTACAGCCCCGAGGAAAAGAAGGCATTTCTGGCCGAGATGGGCATCGAGGCCAGCGGTCTGGACAACCTGATCACCGCCAGCTACGACCTGCTGGGTCTGATCTCCTTCCTGACCGACGGCAAGAAGGAGTGCCGCGCATGGACCATCCGCAAGGGCACCAAGGCTCCGCAGGCTGCCGGTAAGATCCACAGCGACTTCGAGCGCGGCTTCATCCGCGCCAGCGTCATCGGCTACAACGATCTGGAAGCCAACAACTTCGACTACGCCGTCGTCAAGGCCAAGGGCCTGCAGCGCACCGAGGGCAAGGAGTATGTTGTGCAGGATGGCGATGTCATCGAGTTCCTGTTTAATGTTTAAAGGAGTCCACCATGATCTTGGGTATTATGGGCGCTATGCCCGATGAAGTAGACCAGCTGTGTGCAAAGCTGGAAAATGTCACCGTTGAGCCCTACGGCGGCGTGGAGTACCACAAGGGTACGCTGGCCGGGAAGCAGGTGGTGGTGTGCTGCGCCGGTATGGGCAAGGCCAACGCCGCCGCTACCACGCAGGTGCTCATTACCAAGTTCGGCGCAGAGAAGATCATCTTCTCCGGCATTGCGGGCAATATGACCAGCAAGATCGGCATCGGCGATGTGGTCATCGGCAAGACGGTGCTGTACCACGACGCCCAGCTGGATATGATCTGCCAGAACCCGCCGTTCCTGAAGGAATACACCGGCGACCCGGCACTGATCGCCGCCGCCGAGGCCGCCTGCGCCGAAGCCGGGGTAAAGGCACTGGTGGGCAAGATCGCCACCGGCGATCTGTTCGTGGGCGACAGCGAGACCAAAGCCGCCATTGAAGCCAAGTGCGCCCCGGACTGCGTGGAGATGGAGGGTGCGGCGGTAAGCCAGATCGCCGCCAAGAACGGCGTGCCCTGCGTCATCCTGCGCGCCATGAGCGACAACGCCGACGAGGACGGCCACGAGGTACTGGTGGTGAAGAAGTTCAGCATCAGCGAGTATGTCGCCACCGCCACTAAGATCGTGGCAGCGATGGTGGAAAAGCTGTAAACTTCCCCAAAACAACAACAGCCAGACCGGCAGTGCCGGTCTGGCTGTTTTGCGTTTATGTCAGTTTTTGGTCAGGTCTTTGGTATACAGGGCGCGGGTGGCGTTGAGCACGGCAATGACCATCACGCCCACATCTGCAAAGATGGCTGCCCACATTCCGGCAATGCCCAGTGCGCCCAGCAGCAGGCACAGCGCCTTGATGCCCAGCGCAAACACGATGTTCTGGTGCACGATGCGCAGGGTGCGGCGGGCAATGCGCATAGCCAGCGCGATCTTGGCGGGGTCGTCATCCATCAGCACCACGTCTGCGGCCTCGATGGCGGCGTCCGAACCCAGCGCACCCATGGCGATGCCAACGTCTGCGCGGGAAAGCACCGGCGCGTCGTTGATGCCGTCACCCACAAAGGCAAGGTTCTCCTTGGGCTGCTTTGCGGCAAGCAGCTTTTCGATCTGGTCCACCTTGTCACCGGGCAAAAGACCGGCGTGGTACTCGTCCAGACCCAGCTGCTGCGCCACCGCCTGTGCCACCGGCTGTGCATCGCCGGTCAGCATGACCGTCTTGCGCACGCCGGAGGCCTTCAAAGCGCGGATGGCATCGGCGCTGTGTGGCTTTACCACGTCCGAAATCAGCAGATAGCCCGCATAGCTGCCCTCCACGGCAACGTGCACGATGGTGCCCACGCCCTCCACGGCGGGCACGGTCAGCCCCAGCTTTTCCATCAGGCGGGCGTTACCGGCGGCAACGCTCTTGCCGTCCACCTTCGCGGTCACGCCATGACCGCCCAGCTCCTGCACGTCCGTGACCCGGGCGGCATCGATGGGCTTGCCGTAGGCAGCTTTGATGCTCAGGGAGATGGGGTGCTTCGACCAGCTTTCCGCCAGCGCAGCGGCTTCCACCAGTGCGGCGTCGGTCACGCCCTCGGCCGGGTGGATGCCGGTGACCTTAAAGGTGCCCTGCGTCAGGGTGCCGGTCTTATCGAACACCACAACGCCGGTGTTGGCAAGCTCTTCCAGATAGGTAGAGCCCTTGATCAGGATGCCGCAGGCGGAAGCGCCGCCGATGCCGCCGAAGAAACTCAGCGGGATGGAGATGACCAGCGCACAGGGGCAGCTGATGACAAGGAAGGTCAAAGCGCGGTAGACCCAGTCGCCAAAGCGGGCGGGCTGTCCCATGAGCAGCAGCACCACCGGCGGCAGAAGGGCCAGCGCCAGTGCGCCGTAGCAGACAGCGGGGGTATACACCCGGGCAAAGCGGGTGATAAAGTTTTCTGCCCGAGCTTTTTTCATGCTGGAATTTTCCACAAGATCCAGAATTTTAGAGACGGTGGACTCGCCAAATTCCTTGGTGGTGCGCACTTTCAGCAGGCCGGTCATGTTCACGCAGCCGCTGATGACCTCGTCCCCGGCGTTCACGTCCCGGGGCAGGCTTTCGCCGGTCAGGGCGGCGGTGTTCAGGGCAGAAGCGCCCTCCACGATGACGCCATCAATGGGCACCCGCTCGCCGGGCTGCACCACGATGACGGTGCCCACCTCGACCTCATCCGGGTCTACCTGTTCCAGCTTGCCGTCCTCGCCCTCGATGTTGGCGTAGTCCGGGCGAATGTCCATCAGGCTGGCAATACTCTGGCGGCTTTTGCCCACCGCCACGCTCTGGAACAGCTCGCCGATCTGGTAGAAGATGATAACGGCGCAGCCCTCCACATAATCGCCCAGCGCAAACGCGCCCACGGTGGCCACTGCCATCAGAAAGCACTCGTCAAAGGGCTGACGGTTCTTGATGCCCTTCAGCGCCTTGCGCAGCACATCCCAGCCCACCACAAGGTAGGGGATGCAGTAGAGCGCCAGCTCTACCGGCATGGGCAAGGCGGGCAAAAGCTTGAGCACGATGACCAGCGCCACGGCGATCAGAATGCGCTCAAGGGTCTTTTTTTGTTTCTTGTTCATAAGCAACGCTCCTCATTTTGCGGTGCAGTGGGTGAAAAATGGGTGGTTTTCCACAAGTTTTTCGGCAAAAAATGGGTATTCCACAGTTTTACCCGCGTTTTCCACACAGTTTTCCTGTAAAAAAGCGCTTTTCCACGCTTCTTTTTCGGTTTTTTCGCAAAGTGTGTTGAAAACCCGGTGGAAATTGTTGAAAAGTGGCGGATTTTTCCACAGAAAAACTCCCCCAGTCCACACCGACCGGGAGAGCTTTGCCGCACATCAGATATCAAAGATCTCGCAGTCGTCCTCGACCTTCTTGCAGGCAGACAGCACGTTCTCCATGGTGGCGTGGGGGTCGGCGCCCTCGGCAAACTCCACCTTCATCTTCTGGGTCATAAAGCTGACGGTCGCCTTTTCCACACCGGAAACGGTGTTGGCGGCATCCTCCATCTTCTGGGCGCAGTTGGCGCAGTCCACTTCGATCTTGTAGGTCTTTTTCATAATAAGTACCAGCCTTTCTTTTTGTGCGGGCGCGTGCCCGGTCATTCTTCGATATGGTCCATCCCCATGGAGAGGATGCTGCGCACATGGTCATCGTCCAGTGCGTAGAAAACAGTTTTGCCCTCCCGCCGGAAGCGCACAAGCTTGGAGTCCTTGAGCACCCGCAGCTGGTGGCTGACGGCAGACTGGCTCAGCTGCACGGCGTCCGCGATATCCTGCACGCAAAGTTCGCTGTCATGTAAGGCATACAAAATTTTGATGCGGGTGGAATCACCGAACACGCGGAACAGGTCTGCCAGTTCGTACAGCACCTCATCGTCCGGCATCTCTACCGGCTGTTTTTCTTTTTCCGGCGCGGTCTGTTCTAGCCCGGTCATGCTGTCCTCTCCCTTCGTTTCGACATATGAGCATCTGTTCATGTGTTCATGATAACACGCAGACAGCCCCCTGTCAAGCAAAATCCGCAAAGTTTTTTACATTGCCGCAAAATTGCTGAAAATCGCCGTAAAACGCAAAAAAGATGCAATTTAAATTTGCAAATGGGGTGCAGGTTGGACAGGCAAAACGATTTGGAATGGCTTCCGCTTCTTCCGGGTTGCGGCACCCAGCATCCGCATCGTGCCTTGGGCGGCACGCGCGTCTTGCTGGCCGCTGCCCCAACAACTCCTCCCTGTTTCCGCCGCTGGCGGCGGTCGTCGTCGTTGCTAGCCATTTTCAGCGGAAATAATATTTATATTTTCGCGTTTGGAGCGACCGCGTTTGCGGAGCGCAGCGCAGCAATGAAAGCCCCAGTGGGACTTTTAAGCGGCAGAGCGGTCTGCGTTAGCAGATGGAGGGGCTTTGCCCCGACAAGCTCTGCGGAGCGCTCCAAACGCTATTTTCACGGGAGGGGTCGTAGAGGGAAACGGCATTTGCAGCGCCGCTTTCTGCGAAAGCGCAGCGCTGCGGGCGGGCGCTCGCTCCCCCTTGGGGGAGCTGTCGCGCAGCGACTGAGGGGCTATAAATGGAGAAGCGAAAAAAGCG
>OJQG01000056.1_pt1 | contig 77119 bp, 86 predicted proteins | sample 1598701 | NCBI WGS metagenome assembly OJQG01 (sample SAMN03922504, study PRJEB24848) | human gut metagenome | isolation source: stool sample | host: Homo sapiens | place: Germany | collected 2011-11 | reverse complement strand
TGCATTTTTGCCATAATATCTCCTGTTTTTAGCCTAAGTTCCGCCGGAACTTGGACTGTTGTTATTTTATGTAATTATTGATTAACTCTTAAAATCACTCAGCACATCATCATACTCCTGATCTGACAGAGATACGCTCTGCACCGCATTGTATGCGGCATAATCCGGATAGGGAATGATCTCCGCTGTGCTCTCATCCGTCTTGCCGGAAACGAGGATAACACCTGTAATCTCCACCGATACAAGATTGCAGATACCATCGGCAAAATCAGCATCAGAAAGATAGTATTCGCGTTTGACCGACAGAGTGCCGGGACGGAGTCCATGCCTGTCAAAAATGACCAGCAGACTACCATCATCAAGCCTACGGCAGTTCTTGTACCCGTGCCCGTCAAACTCCGCAACAACACATCCCGACAGGACTGTACGGTAAGTGAACCGGAAGGGAGTATTCACATCCCCATTCAAGTTCTTCTCTATGATCTTAAAATCGGACTGATAATTAATTTTCATACCTATAATATTGATGTTACATCATCTATCTCCTCGGCTGTCAAGATGCCGGAAAGGTCAACACTTCCACCGCCTCCGGTTGTTCCTGTAGGACTCCATTTCCCCTTTATCTTGCAATCATATATAGGACCGGGTATGGTATCCCCCACGACAGCCCAGTCGCCCACAACTGGAGATGGGACAGCAGCATGCAATGCTTCTTCCGTAGAAAACAATCCCTTGTTGCGGACACTGTTCTGCTTGACCTTATCAATCTCGGTAGAAGTCTTACTAAAATTGTAGTTAAGCCGATCTGCCGCCTCACTCCAAGTACCTGTTTTATTTATCGAATTAAGTTCCATATCACTTCATTTTATTTGGGCAATTGGTTTTGATCCCATACAATCTCAGAACCTTTAACCATAATTATGCGTCCTCCCATTATCTGGGTCTGATATATATAACCGTCACTTCCTTTTTGCTCGACAACCATACTGTCCGGGCGGAAATACAAAACATCATTACTATTCGGGTCAAACATAGAAACCATGGGAATCAACCCTTTCAGTCCGTATATGCATGATATATCTATCAGGGAGGCGTTCGTATTATCACGCATCTCTATTGAGGGGATTCCATATTCATTTTCCGGCTCAATGCTTATTGTATAGCCATTTGAAGACTTGACTTTTACTTTTCCAACAAATTCAGGATTTCCATCTGCATCCCATTTGATGTTCCCATTGGCAAGCTGCCCGGAACCATCCTCATTCAACAGTATCTTGCCATTGGCTATTTCAACTTTTCCCCGGAAATATCCGCCCAAAGCATAGATATATCCACGAAAAAAAGCATTACCGCCATGAGTAGCGACAAAGTTCGCCATATTCGCCCATTCTTCATCCGTAGGCTGGTAATTAGGATCATTACGAAACCTCATTACGGTTAATATAGCCTGTTGAAGCGTGCCACCTGCCCAGAATGCCACATCATCATCGTCATTGTATATGCCGCTTACTCCGGCAGTGACCTTCTGTAACTTGCCATCCTTGTAGTTACCTAACTGAATCATATTGGCCAATATCAAACCGCCAAGGATATCCACAGATCCATCCTTAATCGCGCTGGCGATATAATTGATTGACTGAAAACCGGCTGTTGCCTTGTCGTTATCCAAAATGGACGGTTTCCAGTCTGTGGCAATGGTTCCTCTTTCTAACTGAAGATCACAAACGGTTGCGGTACCACTGATGAGAAATATACCACTGCCATTGAAGGTAATCTTATGGGTATATCTCTGATAAGAGGATGTGAGAGGCTGAGAAACACTGAAAGAGCCGCACGAAACAGACACAGACGTACCCTTTGCTTTATAACTGATAACATAACTTTCTCCTTTAATCAATGATACAGATTGGGACAAACTACCGATTGCAGCAGAGTACCTGGAGCCGGCAGCACTATCTGCGGATACGGTAGCCACACCCGTCCAATACTTTAATTGCTTGCTATATAATTCGGTATCAGCAGACAATTGAGTATCAGAGGACAATGTCTCACTTTCATAATCCCCGGTAAACCCAGAGTTACGCAACAGATTGACACTTCCGACAGCCGCATTGTCTATCGCATCCTGAGCCTTTTGGGCCAGATCGGCAGCCGCCTGTATCTCATCCGGAAGACCTTCCATATTACGCCATCCAGTGGAACCTTGTTCGATATGAAACATACCCTTGATATCAACACCTTTATCGTGAGTATATTCCATGTAAGTGGTCCGATCCTTCTCACCAATGTATGCATTTCCGTACACCTTCATCCGGGCTTTGCCGGTAGATTTGTCAAAATCAAAAGAAATGACATCTTTCCCAGTCAAGGTAAAATCATTAATACCCTGATACATGATGATGGACGGAGAAACTTCGTTCACCGAAGAGAGAATTATCGCCGCCTGTCGGGTCATATCGGTCTTATGACCTAACCCCACGATATCATCACCTGCCACCGGAACATCGTTCTCGACATTAGGATCACATACGGTCTTGGACAAGTCTATATAGTTCTCACCCACTGCTGTGACCAACCGCCAGTAATAGCGGTTGCCGACATGATGAGAAACGCCTGTCTTGATATTGCACTCCTGGGCTATGGCAAGAGATCCCGGAGTAAACTGGTTCTCTATCTCAATTCCGTCTTCCTCTTCCTTGAAATAACAACGGTAAACAGCATCCAACTCATCTACACGGTTGCATTTCATACCTGCATGGGAAATCACCTGCTCGCCACCCACATACGTTTTCTTCTTGACCTCAAGTTCATCAAAAACGGCTTTGACCTTGACATACAGATAATCGACAACAGCCTGTGACATACCGTTCTCAAGCACAGTAATTCCACTACCGTTTTTACCAATCAAAAGACCTTTCAAAAACGTGATCAGCTCATTGGCAGTGTCTTCTTTATCTTTGCGTAAAAAGTATTTGGTGAGCTTTTCTATATCAGAATTATCCATGTTTTCTAGAATCCCGATAAATATGCGCCCAATTCTTTCAGCTGTATTCTCTCCTTCTGTAGATGCATTTCTTACTTGAAGAGCCAGTTTCTTTAATATGTCAACAGAATCGCTCATTCTCCTATTACACGAAAAACAGTTCTATTAGATTTTAATTTCCCTTCACCGTTATAAAGTGGCATACCGCATTCTTTTAGGTAAAGCACGCATTCTTTCAGGTAGCGGTCAGCTATACTACATGCATCGCTATACACCATCATCTTTTCCTTGAATACTGTATGACTGCTATATTCACCTTCCTTGTTCACGAAGCCGAAACGGGATACATTTCCATCTCCATTTTTGACAATACAGGCATAGGTATAATAAGCCAAAGCTACGCGAAGTCCAGTGATGATTATCTTCTTTTTACATTTAGTTTCATAAGTACCTCCGTCAAGCAGTAGCTGGTATTTTTCAGGATTTTTTTTCACGTCAAGGAACAGTTCGTCTCCCAACGCTGATTTGATGTAGATATTCTCCGACTCACGGATGTAGGTTTCTATCTTGTCAGGATCGAGATGTACAGACATTCCGCGAGACAAAGCCGATACCTCATCTGTTGTTATTAGATACTGCTGCATTTCGTACATACTTTAATGGTTCCACACTATAATCATTAGAGGGGTTGACTACTTCATACCAATAGCTGAATATACGGCTAAAGGTACGCTCTATTAAGCGTTGTTGCTTGCTTACGATAGAATTGTAATACTCGAAAGCATCTTCCAAAATATTGCCTGAGAATCCGACTTTACCAATACGGATGCAATACCATGGCTCTTGGCCATAAGCTGAATAAATACGTTCAACCACACTTGCGTCAGTAACGGTAAATTCTTTGTCGTAATTTTGTGAGTTCAGATTTATTATTTCAGGTTTTTCCTCATCGCTTTCTAAAGTAACTTCCATAATCTTTCCTGCATTCGTATCACCTTGCAACTGGATGAGTGTATTTGAGAAACTGTCGTCATCGTCTGTATCTTTCACTTCGTTGCCTTCTTCGTCAAAGGTTATGTTCGATCCCTTTTTGGTGAATACCATAGCGCCAGGGAAGAAATTATTTCGTACATTTCTGTACTTGACATTGGACAGCCCTTCATCGGTACTCATTTCTGTAGCCACCCGGTCACCTTTCCCGACAGGATAAGTATTTTTCCCGGCCATTGACACCCATAGGATTTGACCTTTGTAGTATTCAATGCCTCCGGCAGCTTCTATTTGAGCCAGTATCACATCTTTTTGAGGGTTAAAAACATCTATATAGTCGATGTTTTCTTTCTTGACCTGCAGAGTTTTCCCTTTACGTGTCTTCTTTCCGCTCCAGTCTGGATGTACTGCTATTTTTGCCACATAACCGTTTTCATCTTCTTCTGTCAGACGGCAATTTTCAAACGGTACGTGCTGCATCTCCACTATCTCACAGAAAACATTGTAGTTAACATGGATTGCTATTCCATTGAGTTCGGACATGTCTTTACATAGTAACATGTGCACATCATCCAATGTGTCACCTTTTCGATTGACTACATATTTGGAAAAAGCAACCTCACGGAATCCGTTTCCTTCAATGAAGTCAGCGAAACGGTCTGAGCATTCAGATGCAGTAGAGCTTGCAGCAATGATATTCTTTAATGTCTGCGGATATAGGTTGTCCTGTCCGTAGGCTTGAATTCCTAGATTTTGTAAATAGCTTGTATCAATGCGGTTACTGCTTTTCTTTTTTAGATCTCTTACTCTCATATTCGCGAGGTTTACGTTCGTCCTTTATTTCTTTTATTCAACTTTATCTTCGCCTTCTCCATTCATTGCGTTCACAATTTCAATGGCCTTGCTTAGATGCAGATTCAGAACTTTTTTACTGATTTTCTTGCCGTTGATTTGGAAATCTTTCAACGTGTCAGCCACGGATTCTTCAGAAACTCCGTCTTGTAATGATTCTACCATTGAATCAAGCAGGCTTTGATTGTATCCACATTTGTTAACACGTTCTTTCCAGTCCGTAGGTACATGGGCGAAATAAATTTCACCTTTCGGATTTTTGGCAAGGTACTTTTCAGCAACTTCATCAGTGAGGTTGTCATTAGTGTACATTTTATTGCTTCCGAACTCCGGTTGAAGCAGGACACCATTCTTTAATATATAATTACATTTTTCTTTCATACGGTTATTCTTTTTGATGTAAACAGTCATTTCGATTACAGCATCGCGATAGCAGTCGTTACACGATGTCTTGGTGAATTCTTTTCCTAATACTTCCTTGTACAATCTTTCTATCTCCGATTTATCAGAAGAGGAGTAGGAGGGAAGTTCTCCTAGCTCCTTTAATTTATCAACCACTTCTTCTAACTCCATAATCATTCAGTTGGTTTTGTCAGTGTTTCAACAAGCGTTTTTGTCGCATCGTAAGATGTTTTGTACAAGAATAATGCTGATTTGGGAACCTTGGTTTCTTGCAAAGAGATATTCCATCCCCCTTCCGTTTCTTCGGAATACTTGTCATTGCCGATCTCTGCGGCTTTCAAACCTTGGTAGTAACCGTAAACCTGGAAAGCTGAATCTCCCGGATTTTCGGTTTTATTTAACCCTTTGGCTTTATTTTCCAATACAACGACAAAATCACCGTTAGCAAGCCCGTCAATAATGTCATTGCATACATCGGGGTCATTTGCTAATACAACCATGTTCACTGTGTTAGTAAACGTGTTACGATAGGTTCCTGTTGCCAAGGTTGTATTGGTACCAGTAAAGGGGGTTGCACCGAATACCTGTACCTTGTAACCTTTTTTACCTGTTTTCAGTGCAAGAGTTTCGATCACATTCTTACGGGTTGCGTTGAATGTAACCGCACCGAAATCCACGTCTGCGCGATTCATTATCACACCTTCCTGTTCCAGCCCGGGAACGATAGGATCATCGCACGATGGTGCGATGTCCTTTTTGATTGTTATATCACATATTGCCATATTTGCTCTTTTCGTTAGTATGCTACCTGTACCAACTCATCTTCGCCAATCATGGAGCCTAATTTTCCTGTTGAATAAATGTAGTTCTTGCGGGCTTTCTTATCAAACCAGATATCCAAGTCCGACATCGGTTCGGTGCCCTCACATCCATACATCAAGTTCTCAGGAGAACATAAAACAGCACGATGCGGTAAGTTAAGTTTGGTTTTGTTGTTCTGATAGGCTTGAATAAATCTATCCCAAATGGAACATTTAACGATGGTTGTTCCATCGTATTTGCTGACCTCTACACCGTCAAATACAACTTCCCAGGGCATGATTACCTTGTACTTTTCTTTCATATCGTGAGTCAGAGCATCGCACATTGACTTGGTGGCGAAAATTGCGCATCCGTCTTTTTGGAAAATCCGGCTGTCGGCATCTTGCAACATCGCATCGAATATTGATGTGGCAATGCCTGTTTCTTTCATCTTTGATTTTTGTAATGCATATGATTCTTCTGCGTTGGCTGCAATTTCAGTGTGCTGTCCGGTATTGTTGGTACAGATGGCAAACAGACGTTTGAAAAAACCGTCACATGTTTTAAATAGTTCGATGTTTACTCCGTCAGTGATTTGACCACCTCCAGTGACAGACGCTGCTGATTTATCTCCAAACCATGTAAAACGCCACATCATTTTCATCATAGCTTCAGACAGCTTCGGCAGTACAATACCGTCCATATATTCGGTCGATGTCAGGTCTCCTATATTTGTTCCCGTTTTAAGGCAGTACTTGGCAATGGTGTTTTCCAAGTCTGTATAGCACATTTCCAAAGGAATTTGCCAATCCCCGATTTCCCATTCCTTTTGGGCGGCAGCGATAGCCACTTTTTTATATTCAGGGTCGCATCCGGAGCCGGCTATTCCGATATCTTCCATTTCACCGATAAAACCTGCTTTTTTACCGTTAGTCACATTGGGCATAAACGTCATAAAACGCTCCATGTCCTCGTTTTGAAAGACTGTTAACTGAATAAGGCCTTTCAAGTCTTTTACAGCCTGATTATCAGGTGTAAGTTTGTCAAAATCTAAAATAGGCATTTCCCCTCCTTTTATTACTTGTTGTTTCTTTTTTCTCTTTCTTCACGAAGTTTTCTCTGAATGGGCGTTTCATTTTCTTCTACTCCTTTTATACCCTTGTTGAACGTTTGGGTACGAGCTGACACTTTATAAGTACTACAATGTTTTGCCAGCCAGTTTTCGCCCCCGGCCATACGGACTGCGTTCAGAATCTTGTTGTCCTCAATGGTACGGGCATTCGTCTTTAGAGAAGCATTCTCAGTTTCCAACTCTTCTATACGGGCTTTTAAAGCTCTCACTTCATCCTCTTCCAATTCATCAGGATCTTTAATTTCTGTAATAACGCCATCTGTCACAATGATAGTCTTTCCGTCAGGCATGACATGTTCGCCATCGGGACTTGCTGTATCTCCCACTTGGGGTTCACCTTCATCTCTTTCCACGGTAAGCGTGTTACCTTCGGCATTTGTCAATTCCATAGATACGACCTGTACGTCTTCAATTTTTTGATAGCCGCATTTGGCCAGCAGCCTGTCTATGATAGTCTGCTTCACTGTTACTTCTTTTTCTTTGTTCATTTTTTTGTTATTAAATGTGTAAGTTCTCCCTTTGGCAGTTGTAGGCATAAGAACGGTCGTGATAAAACCTAATTGTTTGGCTGTTTCACCACCAAACCAACCGGCTTTATTCATTTGGGCTTCGATAACTGAGGCTTCCGATCCTGTGCGTTCTACATACAAAGCTAGCATCTTGTTTTTTTCACTCTCCAAGTTTGATTTTATTGATTCTAGGGTTTCAAGATCAAGATCTCCATCGTATGAAGCCATATAAGGCTTGTGAATAAGAAACTTTGCATGTGGATAAGCAAAACGTCTTTCTTTTGCAGCGGCCAATAATATCACGGTTGCCATGGATGCACATCGTCCTACTGCAGTACAGCTGATTTGCTTTCCTGAAGCACGTAAGGCGTCATAAATGGCATACCCTTCAACGGCATCACCACCGCATGAATGTATCTCAATATCAATAACGTGGTCATTTGGATCTATCCAAGATAGGAAATTTTGAATATCGGGAAAAGACAATCCCTCTTCACCAGTTAGATACCAATTTTCCATTTTGTCTTTATCCGCAACAATATCTTTGTTGATGTATAATTTCGCCATATATAATCTATTTTGAAGCAAAGGTAAAAAACGGTATATGGCTATAAGAATTTCAGAACATAATAGCACTGACACGCTTTGTCAGTAAAAAAATAGGGGGAAGAATAATCTTCCCCCTTATTGAATTGAAACGTCAACGGACAACCTGTCAATGACTCTATAGATGGTCCTTTCTGAAATGCTGTATTCATCTGCCAGGTACTGCATGATATATGCCTTTTTATGACCTTCAGCCGTAAGACGGGTGTAGTCTTTATACATTTCTAGGTATTTAATATCTGATGCATCTAATGACATTTCAGACATTATCCTAAGAGTGTTCCTGTTTATATATAATAGTTCGTATGCTTTCATAAACTACCGCTTTCTTCTATGTATTTAATTCTATTCGCAACTGAAGTAAACTCTTCTACAGAAACGACAGGGGCAGGAGCCATCATCATTCCTTTGGCGACTGCTCTGGCCAGCATATCTTCGCCTAAAGTTTGATTATTCGTTGCTGTTACATTAATAGGTACACCTCCACCCATCATATTGAAGGATGATAGGATAGGGGCGAACATGGACGTAGCTTTGGCAGTTATAACGGATTCTCCATTCGACAATTGTGCCGGAATACTGTCGCTCGTTCCTGTCCCCGGTCCTGTAACCAAACCACCTTCTGCAAATTTAGCACTTTTTACTATCTTAACAGCATTTGCAATGTTAGAAAGGATTGTTGCAATACCTGATGCCATTGTAGCTATACCAAGAATACCTTTCCCTGATTCTGCGGATACCATTTTTGCGATCGCCTTACCTGAATTGATGGCGATCTCTGCCAAAGCCAACATTTTGCTTGCCATAGCAAATCCTCTGTCAGACTCCCCAATTTGTTCTGTGAGAGCTACAAGGCCATTTGTCACCTGTTCCATTGCTTCATATTTAGTTTGTTCTATTTCAATCTCCTTATCGCTCAGTTCTTTTTTGGATTCCAGATAAGCATTCTGTGCTTCCAGCTTGCGAAGATTGAATGCTTCTATACTTTCACCTTCCATTTGCTGCAGGCTATCGAGCTCGGCTTTCTTTTGTTCCATCCTTATACGAAGAATTTCCTCTTCGTTATCATATGCTTGTGCGATTTCCGTTTCAAAGCGTATGCGCATGGCTTCCTTTTGCTTGTTGATAATATTCTGCTCATGAGCTGTTGCCAGTTCGTCTATCTTGGTATTGTACTTTGCTTTAATGGCCAGTTTCATTTCTTCGGTCTGTTCTGTGCTGGTAAGTTCTGCCTCTTGTTGTGCTTGTAATTGTTGTATCTTTAACTGGTATTCCTGTTCGCTGCCTTCCTTGACCGATTCCAATTGCAGGGATATCATTTTTAAACGGTTCTCCAGTTCTTTTTTCAGCTCCTCATCGGACAGCTTGCTAAGCTCCATAGATTTTTGTTGTTCCAAAGCCTTTATTTTGGCGTTGATGGCTTCACGAGCCTTGGCGGTAAGGTTCTCTTCTTGCTTTAAACTGATTTGCAAATCCTCAATCTGCCGGGAATAGTTCAATTCAATCTCTTTCCGTGCTTGTTCTCTCTTGTCTTTCACCAAGGCAAGCATAGCATCTTCTGCTGCCCTTACTGCTTCCAGTTCTGTTTGCTTTGCTTCCTTTGCTTTGTCTGCACCTTCCTGGCGGATAGAGTTTAGGGTATTTTGCTGCTCTGTCTGACGGGTGTAACTGCTTTCTTCCAATTCACTTAATCTGTTTACTTCTTCGCTTAATTTCCTAAGGTCATCAATAGTGCTTTCCGATATACCGATTTTTCCAATAGCTTCATCTGCTGTAATTGCTCCTTTTTGCATGTCCTCAATGGTCTTAAGGGCTTCCTTTGTTACTTTAGTATATCCGAGCATATTGGCAATTCTTGCTTTCGCTAAGTCTGTTTGGATTTTTAAGTCCTCTTTTTCCATTGCTGCAGCTTTTTCCGCAGCTTTGATACGTTCCTGTGTGGACAGGGTCTGGTCATCTGCAGCTTTTTTCAGCTTCTCAATTTCAGCTCGGTTAGCGGCACGTGACATGGACAGCATGACTTCCCTCTTGTCTATCTCATTCAAGACTTCTGCCAGCTTCCACGCCTGTTTGGTTTCATTGACTATTTCATCACCGATACCAGCGAATATGGATTTGGCATCATTCCCCGCCTGTTTGAAGTTCCCGGTAAACAGATTCACTAAAGCACTTCCCAACTTGCCTGCCCGGTCTATTAAGACATTTACAGTGGCACCCAGAGCCCCCATTATTTTATTGGCTGCTTCCACGCCCTTCTGTGTTTTGGTGAACCATGATACCAAAGATCCTAAAGCTACAATTAATACTCCAATACCAGTTCCAAGTAGAGCAACTTTCAACAGTTTCAAAACTTTAATCCAGCCGGTTGTGGTGGTCGAAACAGTAAGCATTTCTGTTTTTACTCCAGACAAATAATTTCTTACTCCACCCAAGGAGGTCACCATTACATTTATCTGCTGCACGAACGGGATATTGGCATTGGCGGCTTCCATTATAGCTTCCTTGTAATTGCCAACATTTCGGTAATACCGCTGTGTCTCTTCTTCAGCGCCCTTTAGAGCATCAGTAACCTCATTAATCTTATTTTTCAATTCTCTGCCGCTAGCACCTTTACGTTCCGCTTCGGATAAAGCATCGTATTCAGCCGTTAGGTTTGACAGTTTGGCACGGAGAGAAACAAGGCTGTTTTCTTGTGCCTTCTCCTGCTTGAGCTGATTTTGCATTGTTTTCGTTATAACACGTATCGAATCATTACAGTCGTTGATATAGGCTTTAGATGCCGCCATTTCTTCATTGTACTGCTGCCTTTTTATGTCTCCAGCCTTTAACTGTTCCTTCAGTTTCGCCTCTGCTTCTTTGGCTTTGTCGATTTTTGTCTGATACTCGGCTATAGCTTTGATAGCCTCATTATAATTCACTTTGATATCAAGTATCTTTTCTACTTTGTCTGCCATAATTAATCCAATTGAAAAAGTTTACATTCGCAAATACCTGTTTTCTCTGCTTTTATTGATATGACTGCGTAATATTTTCCATATTGGGCCAGATAAACAGGTACAGACATATCCAAGTTTCGTAATTCATGATCTCTGATTTCTACCAGCTCGGTAATAATCTTAGGTTCTCTGATATATTTCTGATAAGATTTGTAGTTGTTTTCAATAATAGTGTTCCAGTCCAGACCGTCAAAAGTTGCTGTATTGTCGTTCTTTAGGACCAGTAGTCTGGGATCTGTACTTTCGTTATATTGTAAAGCTCCGTCAGATGTATAGGAATATATCGGGATAGTTGCGATTCCACCTTTCATTTCAGACGCTGCGAAAGGCAATGTCAGCGTTTCCTGTTCATATTCCAAAGTCTTATCGTCAACGTATATGATTCCATTGTATTTGTTTTTGTCGTCATTTTTCCATTTGTATACATTCCTTTGAGAGAATCCGTCAATTTTGAAAGATATATTTTTAGGACGGTTTGCACTATATGAGGCGATAACTCTTTTGGTCCAGTTCAGAGCTTTGGTCTTATTTTCTATGATGGTATCAATAGGAACGAAGCTTACGATATTTCCATTGCCGGGAATGGCAAAAGTTCCACAAATAGATGCTATAGCTTTGATAAAGTCTATCTGTTTTATATCAGGTAGGTTTGGAACATAATAGAATCGGGAGTTTGCTTCATCAGTGTCTTTCAAATAGACAGTATCTCGCATCGTTATTTTGACATAGCTTCCTTCTTCTATTGTATAATTCCCCAATTCTGCATAAGGATCGTACAGTATAGCGCTGAGTTCCTCTGTATCTCCTGGATTAAACTCCCCATCTATAGCGAAAGAATACCTGTATTGATTTTCTTGTAATAAGGATATACTCGGATTACACCTGAATTTCAACTTGCTGGTTATGGATTCTTTGTTCCGTATATCGAAAGAAACACCATATTCACCTGAACTTTGCGGTTCCTGGCTAGTATTGACTATTATATTGATAGTTCCAATAATTCTAAGGGGTACGTTCTCTTTCTGCGGCTTGAATCCGATTACTTTGCCTGACGAATCTTTTGTTATAGCCACATAATAGTCAGATCCACTTTCCACAAATTGGAATATTTTGAGAATCCATCCTCCTGGAATATTATATGGAGATATTCCGTCATTTGTTAAAGTTGTAGTGCGAGCTTCGATTTCTTTTGGTGCGCTATTTCTTGAAAGCAATGGAATAACTAAAGTTTTCAACAGTTCGTAGTGTTGTTCTTGGAATTTAAAGGTGATATCGGCATCAGCTTCTATTTTGTTCAAAACCCACATAGCTGTAACCACAGGGTGATACCAGGCAGCCGGCTCATCATTTTTAAAGCCATAATCAATTTTAGGTATTCGGGGCGAATTGTCTCCTTTCTTCCAAATGATGTAATCTTCGTTTTCTGTCCTGCCGTACGATAAATCCTGCAATGTCTTGTTGTCATTTACAATTTCTGCAAATTTAGAAACATTGCCCCATGTCATGGCTATATCTATGGTTTCGGATATTTCTATAAGAATGACGCTGGCGTCCGGTATGATTTCAATCCCATTGCGCAAATAGCGTCCTTTGTGGTTGATACGAGCATATTGTGCTGAATGGGATGGGAGATGCGCATAATTAATCACATGACAGTTGTTGACTGTCAAAGGTAGCTTGATGGAGTATGTGTTGTTGCTTGTGATCTTGCTTACATCGCTAAAAATATTACTTCTAAAATTCAATGTGATATTGGTACTTTCATTAATATCCATTGCTTTGTTATCTATGAATAGTAGTTGTTCTGTCATAAGCTCTGCACGTTAGTTTCAGGTAATATAATGTTCGCTTCAAAGTCTTGCAGTGATACCCGCTGTTTGACGAAATTTCCCACAGACACATTTACGGCCATCCATCTGGCGTTACCGTTATCATCATAGCCCATGAACATATCAACAACAGGAGATGTGGCCATTTGGTAAAGGAAGTCATAAGTTATGCTGTCTATTAATGGAGCGCATACGGGAAGTGTCGTTTCTTCCATTTTCCTTTGCTTTCGTCCGCTACCTCCATGGTATCCGTTCTTGTAACTGTAATCCTGCATATTGTTTCTGATGAACTCTCCGTCATTGGATACCTGCGAAGTCTCGTCTCCTTGCATGAATAGCCAGTAACACCACATTCCATGGCGGTTGATCCATCTCAAGTATATTCCACAGTCTGAATTGTCAACCTTACAAGTGATCTTTGTGGCCATATTGAGCAGCCCTCGGAAGGTGAAATCAAAGGTGTGGTCAAAAACAGATGCTGCCGTATTACTTCCAGGTAGATAAAATTCCACCCTGTCTGAAGCATCTATTCCAGCAAGAATGATATTCCATGCATTTTGTCCTGATAATGCGATAGGGGAGCTTTCGGAACCATCTATAGTTACTTTTACATTCCCTGATGTTGCAGAGTATAAGCCTACAGAGAATGGGTAGTTTTTGAACCATGTCAGCACTCGGCTTCCATTATACTGCTCTCCAACCTTACTGGCTCCCCACAATATGAATACGTTGAACTGGAAGCTGTTTTCAAGTGTTCCTGATTCGTTATACATATCAAGCTCTATGCTAAACAGACGTCCTAACTTACTATCTTCGGCGTGAGTTGACTTGTAATCGACTTCTCTGTATTCGTCAAAATAGCTCTGCGTATAGAATGATAGGTCAAAGAAGCAGGAACCACCGAACGTCGCTCTGTTCTCTCTGTCTGATGTGGCTGTGGTGGTGTCCGTTACCGTTGCAGTAACAGATTGATAGTTTCCGCCAAGGATATTTATTATCACAGGATTAAAGCAGAATCCTATTTGGTCAGGATATTCAATTGTTGTATTATCTATCGTATGTGTTCTCATTGTCGAAATTCAGATTTATATGTTCAACTTCTGTTTCATATATAGCCGATACCCTGCTAGCTATATTGTCCACGGTATTTTCTAGATCACGGGAATAGATTTCCTCATGTTTCCTGTTTCGGTATAGTTCCGTTCCTTCCTTGGCTATCTTTCTAGCGACAAGGTAGGCGAAGGAATCGGGCTTCTTTACTTGTATACCCTTATCTTCCACCCATTGGCGGATAATCTTGTAAAATCCTTTCGGAACTTTCCCTGGTCCACGTCCGGTTTCTAGTACCGCGAATGCCTGCCTGCCCCACAAAACGCCTCCGTCCTCCGACATTTCTACTTTCAGACTGCCCTTTGTCCTTCCACTGGCTACTTGTCCGGCTGCTTCATGGTTGGCTATAATTCGCTTGCGTAACGCTTCCAGCTCTTCACCTATTATCCTTAGGGTTCCGGCTTTAGTTTCTGCTGCCATATACAATCTCTTTTACGCTCTTGTTGCAAATAACAGTACCCATTATCTCTTCTAACTTAAGTTGGATAACTATTCCGGTTACATTAACATCCAGCTTGTCATAGAAAACAGAATAAGGGATATCTCCTGATATTTCTTTGAACATCCCACTCCTGTTCAATAGCAATATGAATTCCTTGGCTTTATTCTTGCATCCTTCTATCACTGCATCATTTTCTGTGCCATCAAAATCGAACTTGGTTTTATCCATGAATGCCATCATACAGTTGGGGCAGTCTCTTAACTGCTGTCTGCCTAGATTAAAAGTTCCGCTTACAGGAAGGAGATTAAGCACTGCCGGCAATTTAATCTTGTCCAGTCTTATATTGGCTGTTTGCCAGTTGTCAAAAAGGTAACTTACACCCTCCATGGAGTCTACTATCTTTTTAATTTTTTGCTCTACCGTCATTTCTTCTTACTTAATATGTTTCTTAATCTACGTTCGAATCTTACTCTTTTGGCGTCCATGTCAAGACATTTATATACTCTGACCCATGGCACGCTGTCTACTTCTGCATGATCAGTGATACCCATGCGCTGCGCATAGTAATCAATCATGCCGAAAGGTCCAAAATTTAGCAATTCGGATCCTGCTTGCTTCTCTTCGGGTGTGGGTGGTACATTAGTCGACGCGAATAGTTTATTTATTCGTTCAACTTCTTTGGCCACCCATTGTACGAATCCCAGTACATCGGTAGCTGGAAGTTGGGATATATAACGTTTACTCAGCCCCATCAGTACAGTACAGGGAACGAACAAGATATCGTGTTCTGTTTCGATGGATTGCAGTTGCATCAGTTCTCCCATATTTATGTCGTTTAGGGTATCTGGTGTCTTATACTGCCCTAGTTGATAAGGTTTTTTCAGTTCATCCAACTTGGTTCTAATGACCTCGGGTTCGGTGGCAATGCTGCTTATTGTCAAAAATTCTTTTACTGTCATATCTTTCCTATTTTTGCTTTTGGTCGTTTGGGTGTTGGTTTGATGCGGAATATCATTGCCATTATCAGCATATCAAGGTAATCTGTGGAATGACCTAATATTTCTTTCATTTTTTCTTTGCTGATTATTCCTTTCTTCCGTGTGTCTGCATCAATATGTGCTTGTTTGAGAACTGACAATTCTTCAATGATCCGTTCTCGCTGTGCTTCCGTGCATACGATACGAAGCAATCGATTGTTAATCATCTCAGCCAGTTTGAAGGCACACTCTGATTTCAAATTGTCAAATTCAGGATTAATAGGTCGTGCTCCTCCATGAAACTCCTTGATACCGTTCAGATAGCTTTCAAGATAGTTCCCCAATCCGTCGGAGTCCGCAATCATCTTACTACGAGGAATAGAGCATTCTATCATCATCCGCTTCAGGTCTGTTTCAATGGATTTTCCAGTACTGTATTCCTGATCCAGTTTGATAAAACACACATTCCCTTTCCAATGACCGGCGATAAATCTGTCTCGTCCCTTCATTGCAAGGTCTGCAGAACCGGTAGATTCACCTGCAGGAGCAATGAACTCATTCGTGAATAAGTCACAGATAGCGTCGTAGTTACACAGGGCAGTCGGGTCATTATCATACTCCCAATTGCCGAAATATAGGCGTTCCTTTGTTACCCGGTCTTTTGTGTTTCGAAGACTTTCGATGTAGTCTTCTGTTGCCCAAGGATTATCCTGCACCAAAGCTTGGATAAATGCATAAGGAGCTTGTAATTTGTCTTCTTTCCAGGGCTTGTAGAATTCACGGTATAGCCAGTTTTTCTTCGGGTTGCAGGTGATAAGTATCTTTCCGGGTACATGATATACATCGTTCATGTGGCGGCCGATACGGGTTTTCAAGACTTCGAAGGCAAGGTAGTGCACTTCACCAGCTTCCTCTATCCATCCTCCTGTATATTCCTTAGACCCCAATCGTTCATACATCGGATCTTTCACCGGATAATACGTCAAGTCAATATAAACGATTTCACTTCCGTTGTCGAAGGCTATCCCTTCATTTGTTGTCTTGTATGCCGTGAAGCTGTGAGAAGATGCTACCTTATTGAAGGTCACGGTAACGGACTCACGGCTATCCTTCAAATTATTTCGGCCAACAAACCAGCGAGTACCGGGAAGATAGTAGGCACATTGCATCAGCCATTCACAGCCTAGCCATGATTTACCACCACCTCCGGCACCACCATACAATAAAAATTTCGTTTTGCTGTCACGAAGAAAATTGTATGCCAATCGCTGTTTTAAGTTAACCTTTTGCTCCATATCACTTCAATTTGTCAGCTTCGGGAGTATAGGGAAGAAAGTCAAATCCGTTGAAGGGTTTGCCTTGTGTTGTATGATCCACTTCCTGTTTGTCGGACAACCCTAGCTTTCGGGCTATAATGTTTGCATTGAAAGCGCCAACACAGGCTCCTTCAAATTGTTGAGTCTCGATGGTTTCTTCCACCCGCGCGATGACGTGCAAAAAATCTTCATCATTTTTTTTCATGCATTCACTTCTGAAGCTACTCCACCAACGTGATGAAGTACCTAGATAGATACATAATCCGGTGAGAGAGTAGGGGCGCTGTGTAGGTGAAACTTCTTGTTGTGTTTGCTGTTCATTAACAGTTTCTGTTCTTTTACCTTTTTTGCGTCTAACAGGCATGGTACGTTGTATAGCCTTTCTTGTTGTCCATGGGTTTTCATCACACCATTGGAAATATTCGCACGCCGCCTCCCATAACGCTTCAGGCGTGGCGAAGAGTTTATCCCTGCCATGCTTGCTGCGTAACATCCAAAACTGATTTCCTTTAGGTGCTGCCATTGTTTATAGTGTTTTAAAGATTGGTATAATTTCTTTGTCCAAATCCCATTTGCGATTATTGGGAAGAGGAAGTGTGAATTCATATTGCAACGCTTTCAGATAATCACTCTTACTTGCGCTCCTTCCGTTGGTTGATGCTACTTGAAATGACGAACCTCTTAACTCTTTTTCTGGGCTTATCTTCATTCCTTTATCGAATATGTTAAAATCCTTTCCGATGTAAGCTGTGTTTAATCTGACGATGTCAGCTGTGGAATGATAATGCTGGAAGTACCATTCACCAAAACGGAAGTTGGCTGTGAAGTTCTTTGCGTCAAGAAATACGGCTTTAGAACGATGGTCGTGTGTTTCCTTGCGTTCAGATGATTTCTGGGCGAACAGCAGCGGAATGCCAGACCAGAATATCATTCCTCCGGGCTTGCATAATGCTGATAACGAAAGTAAGACATTCTTTTCATCCTCTTCTGAGTTCACAGAGTTCAACACGCTATCGCACACAACCACATCGTACAGCCCGTAGTCCGACAAGGTCTTGCATATGGAAGCACAGTCTTGCCTGATTTCCTTTTCATCAATGATGTCCGCTCCATCTTTGCGGTGGAAGAATTCAATGGCGTCAATGAGATAGCCTTTTTTCTTCAGTATGGTTGCGTAATCCTTTTGTCCGGCACCGAAATCGAGTATGCGCATATCCTTGGTGATGTATGGTATAACCTGCGTTTCATACAACGTTGAATGGCTACGCTTGCTTGGAACCCCGTTCTTTTGCCGTAGCCGTGCCTTTTGGGCAAAAGACTGTATATAGGTCTTTCGTTCCAGATGGGAATACTCGAACACTCCATATTCCTTAGAGAAGTATTTGAGCGCGATTTCTTCTTTCCCTTCTGGAAGGACATATACAAGTAGGTCCATACCTAATAGTTTTACCGTTTTGGCATATACTGTTGAGATGATCACTTTCCCGGTATGGTCACATACGGCATTTGCAAACTGGCCGTAACGGAGAATCATTTTCGTAAGGTCAACAACACGTGAGTTGTTTCCTCCTTTGGAAAGAATGGAGATATCTTTGTTGGATACAGTATAAAATCCTTCTGTTCCTTTAGGAAGACTTACATTGATTTCTGGTTGGATTTCCGACAACTCACATTCCGCATAGTTGTGAAGTTGGTTGAACCTTACTTCATCGGTGGAGTTTACACCGTCAAGAATAAAGGCTGGAACATGGGTATACCCAAGCAGCTTCATTGTCTTTGTACGTTGGTGTCCTGCCATGATACGTTTATCCGATTGACGTATGATGATCGGTTTGATAATGCCTAATTCCTTGATGGATTTTTTTAAATCTTCTTGTGCTTCATTAGTGAGCAGGCGTGGGTTATATTCTGCCGGGTTCAATATTGATATGTCTATGTATTCCATCATAAGCCAAGTAGATTATTAACAAAACCAACCATTACACCGTTCTCATCCAAATATTCAGAAGCCCGTGCTTTCAGTGCTTCCAGTTCGCTTTCACTGACTGGAATCTTATACCCCTCAAATACTAAATATTTGATATGAGCTCCGGCTTCATAGTTTGCGTTCTTGAGTACATTATGACTGTCTTCTATATCTTCTGAAAAATCTGTCGGATCAGGAAAGCTGATGCCTTCCATACCCCAATTAAGCAACTCGTTACAATCCCAGTCAAACAACTTGGTTATGTCCCATTGTCCGTTGTTAACGTTATCACGTATGATTAGCTCACGTTCCCTTTCCTCGGTCAGGTTGGGAATAAGAACGGTCGGTACTTGTTGCATACCTAGCGATATACAGGCATCATACCTTTGGTTTCCGGCTATAATGATCAATTCGCCAGTACGGTCTGACAGGATGATCGGTCGGGCTTCGAAATAATCCGGATTGTTTCGGATTGACTCTTTAAGTTTGTCTAGCTGTTCATCCGAAATAGTTCTTGGATTGTTTTCCAGTTTCTTCAGTTCCTCTAGTTTTCTGTAAATAATTTCCATAATTGCTTTTTTTGCGTTACAGAAACGAAGGTACTTAATAAGGGAGCTAAGGGGAAAAATGAGGAAAACAAAGTACTGACACGGCTTGTCAATACTTTGTTATGTGTGTTATAATTCCTTTGTTGATATCAATGCCGAATTGCTGGTAAGATAAAGAATTACAGGAAAGTATTTCACTGGTAACCTGTAAAGTCTTGCATTCTTCTTTGATGAACGTTAATATGAAAAGTGGGAAAGATAGATAATGCTTTTTGCAGATTTTTGGAACGGAGTAGAAACGTGACTTTACTTGTTTTCGTTTTCATTTCCATTGTAGCTATCCTCTGATAATCACATATCTTCCGGCGGCTATTTCACTTCTATACTCGACAGAATAGCCCTTGTCTATAAATGCTCTTATGACATTATCGTGCGCCAACTCCGAAATTTGGTGTCTGTCTTTAGCGTCACTTCCAGTATTTTTTGCCCAACAATGAGGCCAGTTATTTCCCCATCCTACGCCATAATGAAAGTAAACACATTCACCTTTCTCTTTGATTTCCGAGAGGATGAAAGATGCAAGTGCGTCTTCCTCGGATTTTCTTCTATTTGATTTTGGTATTTCTATTGTCAACATACTGATTTATTTTTAGCGTCCAACCATTTGTCCCGTCTTTCTCTACACGCCTCTAAGGTAGGCGCACAACAAGCAAAGAATTCACCACTTTCAGTACGGTAGTCGTACTGGTACATTCTCACTCTTTTACCTCTCAACCTGGTGTTTTGTAGGTGGTGTAATTTTCTTTACCGGGTTGACATACGCTGCAACCGTTTACATTTATTGAGTTCATAATTCAAGTAATTGTTTCGTTTTATCCACGTCTACAAAATTCGTCCACCCTGCTTTATGCAGTTTTATAGCTGCCTCTCTGATTGTGATTTTACCACTCTTGACACTTTCTTTCAAAGATTCTAATACATTCTTCATTCTTAATTCATTTTTACGTTCAATCTTTCTTCACTCGTATAAGCCACTACAAGCCCTGTTTCATCATGCTGTATGGTGATGTACTTCTCGCCTCTCTCTATGGTAGAAAAGTCGTATGGTGTACATAGCTTACCCAATACCTTGCCCAGTTGTTTCATTAGTGGGGCTTCAGGGCTGATAACTAAAACTAAATCCGCTTTCATAATCGTGTATATTGTGGCAGCTCGAAAGCTACCGGATTAGAACTCAACCAATATCAATCTTTCTAAAGAACCTGATGCTTTCACCCACATATGATTATGTCCGAAACCATAATCGAAAAACAGTTTAAAATAAGGGTATCTTACTATTAAAGAGTTCATACAGCCTCTTAACTCGTCTTCTGACATACAAGAAGTTATTTCATTGATAATTTGAACGAAAAGGTGTAAAACTTCTGGTTCATTATTCAATAACGGTTTTTCTATAACTGCTTTTAAAAATATATTTTCTTTCATATTCTTCTATATTGCGCAGGGCTTTCGCCCTGTTGGTTAAACTTATAATATTGTAATCTCTTTATTGCCTATCTCTGTATCTACATTCAGAACCTCGTACTTTTGAGCCTTGTAGTTATAAACGACTTCACAAGTATTGAAACCTCTACCATCTTCTCTTTGGTCATAAACAGTATTTATATGCTGATACATTTTATTGCCTAACATGAAGTTTATTTTACCTGATGTACAGAAGTAAAATGCTACTGCATACTTCAATGTTTTCTTTTCATCAACCTTCTTTGTTGCCATATCTTATATATTTTAATTGTTATTCAAACTATGTTTTTATTATTATGATGCAAATATCAAATTTTATTTTGAATAAAACAAATTTTGATAGAAAAATTTTCAAATTATTTTTTGATACTATTCTTTATATATTCTATGTATAATTTGAAAACTATTCCTATCTTTGCATCAAATTATAATTTGAATATCATGCTAAGAGTACAAGAAATCTGCAAACAGCAGGGCATTACCATGCAAGACCTTGCTAAAAGAATGGGAGTGACATATCAGGCCTTGTATGCCGCAGTGTCCGGCAACCCTACCATTGGGAAGTTAGGAGAAATTGCAAAGGCATTAGGTGTAGGAATAACTGACTTGCTGAATGAAGATAAGGAAGAAAACACTGTTGTTTGTCCTCATTGTGGAAAAAAAATTAAATTAGAGAAAGGAGAATAATATGGACTATTTAATAATTGGAATACTGTTCTTCATAGGGAACATTGTTTGGAGTGTTATCTTATTGTGTTTTCAGTCTTACGCCAAAAAGAAAGGAGAAGATTTGGCAACAAAAGAAGATATTGCAGGGATTACTAAAGAAATCGAGTCTGTAAAAGATAGCTATAATAAATCATTGGAAGAACACAAAATTGAACTTCAAAAAGAATTTGAATCATATAAGTATATCAATGAATTGTGTAACAGCATAGATAAGGAATTATTAAGAAAGCTTGTTACTTGCAAAAGGGAAATGGAAAATGATTTTAGAATACATCGAGACAACGGTGATTATGGTTCTTGCGAATCATCAATCCAATCATTATATGATTACTTAAAAAATTATGATGTAAGATATAAGCACAATGAAAACGTAAAACTAATTTTTGAACATTATGAAATAATTGAAGGACTACATGAAAATTATGAGGAAGGATGTGGTCCGTTTGATACACAACAGTACATAAAGGAGCTTGGCAGAATCCATAGTTATGTTAATGGACTGATAGCTATTTTCTTACCAAAATTTTCAATAAAGCCGGAGCACTAAACCCCGGCTCATTAATTGATTAGCCCTTTGAATTTTAACCGATTTACGATTTCGATGTAAAGATACTCTATATCCCCACTAAAATCCCCATAATTCTGATAGAGAAACACGACATCAGCGCAGTTGTCGGAAATTGTACTCTTGGACTGAACCCCAAGTACCCTTGACATCTCTTCGCGTAACCCAGCTGTCATTTTCCCACCGGCAAGCGAACTTGGAGAAAACAGGTACAGGATAATGAAAATGAACTTCTCCGCTGGGTAACACTGTCAATATTCGGTGGACATCCTCTCTCATTCAGTAACTTAACAAATATTTTATAGATTTCATGGATAAGGCTTTTGTCTTTCAAAATCGGGGTGGTCAAGGCGTTTTCTTCCTCTGAAAGTTCTGATTTCTCAATTCTAATCTTTTTAAGGCGAATTATTTTGTTAAAATCCAGTTCCATAACACGATTATTTTAAAAGTAAATAGTATATTTGCATCATAATCGTGTAAGGAAGAGCTGATTCATGGTCGTGCGTGGGTTGGCTCTTTTTCATTCTTCCCCATTCGTGCTGACGAATGGTTTCTTTTCCAAATCATAGCAGGTGATATATACCCGTTTCCCATTGACATCACATAGAGCAAGGGCATATCCTTTCTCCAGTATTTTAACTGGCTGATTGTCGCAATAGGACAATACTTCCAACCGGAACTCTTATAAAATGACGTACTATCATTTGATTATCTTTAGTTTGTTATACCAGTGTGAAGAGAAAGGGAACCACCCGATTAGGAATGATTCCCCGAAAATGGTTACTTTATATAGTTTGCTCATGAATTTTTCTTCTTAAGTATTTCAACACATTCTTTTATCCCATCATCGAAACCTTGTTTATAGCCTTTAGTATATTCCCCTATAGTGTATACCGCCATTGACAGAAAAAATAGAAGGATACCTACAGGCTTATACCAACCGGGAAGCGAGATGGAAAACGGCTTAAATGTAATTGTGAAATCTCCAACCCATAATAGGGCGATAATACATATGATTGTAAATATAATTGTTTTCATAATCAACATATTTTTCCATTCAACTTAGGTCTTAGTTCATTGTATCTCATCTTCTGCTCAATATGCCATAGCAGGTCAAATCCGATTATTTCAGCTATGCAACACATTTCTTGCAGGATTCCTACAAACAGATATCCTATAGGGTAATTGTTCTTGTCATATCGTGCTATCACTCGTGTGACGTCATAACACCATTCAGTGAATGTGAGCGCCTTTCTGCTATTGATGTGTTCCGCGCTGTTGCTGATAGGGAATGATATGCTTGAAAGGTTTATGTCTATCAGCCCTGCCATATCCATCAGTATGATACAGGCATCGGAAAGCTCTTCCTCGACGCTGCCTTTGATTGTATCTTCATAGGCTACAATAAATCCCTTTTCCTTTGGTATCATCGTGTTGTAACCTTTGCATATAAGGCTATTCTCTGTCATGTCTTTATATCTCTTCACGTTAGCGTGCCTTCCTTTCCTATCCGCTTCCACAGCTTTCATAAGCGCTCCAACGATAAGGCAAAGGCAGTGTTCGTTACTCAATTCTTTATCATGGAAACCGTGCTCACAGGCGGTCTTATAAGCACGATTCCGTAGTTCGTTCAAATTAATATTGTTCATTTTTTATCTGTATGTTTTACTCATATTTGTTCCGTTTTACGTTATTTATTTCTTCTCGCCCTGAAACACCAATAGAATTCTATTACAAAGCATCAATCTGTGTAATTCTTTGCGGGTTTGTTCAATACTGTCAGTTTCGATGTTTACGTTGTGAGTATCACGGACTGCCTCAGTGACATACTCAATTTTGGTTATTAGGTGTTTCATTGGAATAATTATTTTTCTATTTTAATTTATATACTTGAAGAAAACTTATATATTTGTTCTCAAACTAAAAGAATTAATAACTATGTACGCTATCATAACTGAAAATGACTTATCACAATGGAAAGACAAGACTGGGAAATTATATCATCATCCCAAACGGCATTTGAAATCTCTTGTACCTGGAACTAAGGTTATTTATTATAAAGGTAATCTTAAAGATAAAAAATATGAGAAATACCGCTTGACATCGAAAGCTCATTATTTTGGAATTGGAGAGATTGGCAAACAATATCCTGATCCTAATTCTACTAAGAATGATTATTTCTCTGAGATAATAAATTTCCAAGCATTTGATAGTCCAATTTTTACAAAGGATAAAGATGGTCATTATTTAGAAACCATTCCAACTTCACGCCAAACAAACTATTGGCGAGATGGGACAAGACCCATAACCAAGGAAGTCTATGAAAAAATACTCTCTCAATCTTGTATTTCAATTGTGATAGATCAAAATGAAGAATTAACATCCCATGTAACAGAGGGAAAGCAAAAAAAGACTTACTCAACTACATATGAAAGAAAACCTGAATTACGTCAACAGGCACTAAACATCCATGGTTATACATGTATGGTATGTGGATTTAATTTTCTCGAATCTTATGGAGAAGTCGGTCGTGGTTTTATTCATATCCACCATATAAAACCTCTTTCTGAAACTGGAGAACAAATTGTTGATCCCCAAACCGATCTAATGCCTGTATGTCCTAATTGCCATTGTATGATTCACCGGGGAAAAGACCGTGTTTTAGCAATTGAAGAACTAAAACAGATGTTGAAAAAGAATAAACTCACTCCATAATATATCTTGAATCTACTGGTTGTCTGACTTATTATAAACATAATAGGCCAGCACCCAGTTGTAAATAGGATTTTCATAATAACCTTTATTATCAGTATCGGTTTTCTCAGCCCAGATAGAAGGATGATTAATAGAACAACCTACTCTCTCAACACTGCCAATGATTGCGCCAGTCTGTTTATTAATACCCACACACATCCATAATACAATTATCTATCGCATCGGCTTGAACATCATTGAATATCATGTAAGGTTCTCTGTCAGGCTTTAAGCTTGCATGAATCAGTATCTTCTGCCCAATATATTTATCAGGACAGGGCCAAGTACGGTTCTCAATGTCTTTAATACCATGAACTATCAAAGAGGCCCACGGCTGTTTTATGGTTATTGCTTTCATCTTATTATTTTTTACTTATATTTGTGCCAAGTAACTAAATGGTACGCATTGACGTTAAGGTTCAAATCCTTGTTGCTTTTTAATTATTGTTTAATTTTTAATAAATACTTTTATGAAAATAATACCGACAAATACTTGTCGGCTCATTTCAGAACGTATCTCAGAAATTTTCAGAAATTCTCAGAATAAAAAGCCGACAATAATTAAAAACAAATTTGGCTTTAAACTCAATTTAGGAATTATCTCCTTTAGGCTATGCCGAAAGGAAAGCCTTGTTGAATTTTCAACTCAACTGAATTTGGGGATTTTTCAATTTGAGTGGAGTAGAGAATGGAGTAGTTTAAGTGGAAAGAATGCCACTCATTGTGGAGGCGCAGGTTCGACACCTGCTCTCCATTCTTTTTTATCCTACATTTATCAAGTCAAACAATGTGGGTGCGCTGACCTCCATCTCCGCCTCATACAGATATGAAAGACTGTCTTTCCAATAGTCATAATTTAGTTCAGTAGATAATCCCTTACGTTTCAGTCTGATGGCACAATAAGGTACTGTGCCGATACCTCCGAAGGGGTCAAACACCAACTCACCCTTGTTTGAATACCGTTCAATCAGTCTTTCAACGATATCGAGCTGTAAAGGGCAGATGTGGTTCTGCCGTTTCTTCTGTGACTGCTTGGTATTGAGTGTGCGCATACGGGTGACATCATCCCATATCCAATCTTTCTTGCTTACAGGGTCAACGGCCATAAATGTTTTAGGCAGCTTTCCGTATATTTCCAATTCTTCAGCGAATGATACATGTTCCTCGTAGTTATATATATGTTCACGTTCGTAGTTCCTGAACAGATGGCGTATCTTATCTATTCCGGCTCCTTTCATGTCCTCATAGCTCAATAGAGAGTTACCAGAAGATTTCCAACTTGCATGGGCATCTATCTGCCAACGGGCAAGCGAGTATTCATTCTTATTCTTTGTCACCGGCAAATCAGCATAGGCTCGTGAGGTATCAGAAGGCAACTTTCGGAAGAGAAGAACATATTCCGGGCAACCGATACCCATCTTTGAACCGTCCTTGCACATCTCTGTATATCCAAGCCGATAAGTCTGGTTGTTCTCCCTCACCACATCCGTATCCACTGTAATACGCCCCATGTAGCGGAACCCGTGCTTCAGATAATGGAACACTGTCATTTCGCTGAACGGGTCGATGGTGGGCATACCGTCACCCGTAGCGTTGCCGAACAGTACACGGTCCTTTACATGGATGCAGGCCAACCGGCCGGGCTTTAAAATACGCATAAGCTCCGGGGTGAGATAGTCCATCTGCTCAAAGAACTTGCCGTTGTCTTCATTATGCCCGAAGTCGTTGTAGGTAGGCGTATATTCGTAGTGGTTGGAGAACGGGATACTGGTTACAATCAGGTCTACCGAATTATCTTCCATCTTCTGACATTCAAGTACATTGTCATTATTGATAGCTTTCCACAGTTTGCCGGACTTTTCTTCCCTGCTGGCAAACATCCACCGCATCATCTTTTCCTCTGCCTGTAAACCGAACAAACCGTTCTCACGAACTATATCGGTCATTTTGGCTACCATCTGGCGGTGTTGCGCCCACTTCTGCATGAAGCTCTTGTATATCTCTCCCTCACTTTCCGCATAGACCAGATAGAGGTCAACCGGATGCTGCTGCATAAATCGGTAGATACGGGCTATTGCCTGAAACTTGTCATTGAAACGGTAGTCAATAAACATGATTGCCTTGTGGCAGTGGTACTGGAAGTTCAAACCCTCACCAAGCATTTCAGGTTTGGCGGCCAGATATTTCAGACGGCCGTCTTTGAAATCCGCTATCACTCTGTCGGCTTCCTCATCATCTTGCGAGCCATACACAGCCTTACATCCGGGAATTGCCTTGCAGAGTGCCTCACGTTCAGCCTCCAAGTCATGCCATAAAAGGAAATGGTCGTCTTTGTTTTCCGGGCGATTGATAATCTCTACCACACGGGCAATCTTTTCCTGCATGTTGTCCCGACGTTCCTTAGCTGCATCAGCAAGGCCTAGAGCAGCCTCACGGAACATTTTCACCTGTCCGTCACGGTCGGCTCCGGCAGTGGAATTATCCACACTCACGACTTCTTCATGTACCCGTAACTCTGGTAACTCATATCCTGTATCGGGATAACCTAAATCAGACGGTTTGGTGAGGAACAACGCCCATGTACTTACCCATAACCAGAATTCCTTCTCCTTGTGGGGATAGAGGGTAAGATTGTTCGCCTTCGTGCTGTCACGCTGGAAGAACCTTGTAAGTGCCTGCCCGGTATCCATCACTCCAAGGTAGCCGGCATAGTGTATCAGCTCCTTGTATCTGTTGGGTGATGGCGTGGCTGTTGCGACAAACCTGTACGAAACTTCTGCAAACAGAGGAAGAAACTCCTGATAGGTCTTGGTCCCGAATCCACGTAACACGCTCGCTTCATCCAATGAGGTAACGGTAAAGTAGGAAGGTTCTATTCTTACTCCGTCCTCGCCGTCACGGACACGTTCATAGTTTGTCACCATGATATCGGTCGGACATTGCTTCACCTCCTGCATAGTACGTACATAGGTCACTTTCATGCCCAGATGCTTTTCGGCCTGTGTCAGGAACTCCACTACTACACGCTTGGGGCAAACTATCAACCCTTTGCCTCCTGTGCGGTTCAGGATCACCCGCAGTATCTCCAACTGGGTTACGGTTTTCTGCATACCAAAGCTGGAGAATATCGCACGGCATCCACCGGATATTGCCCAACGAACTGTATCCTTGACATGGGGATATAACGACGGGGTAAGTTCATCAGCCTTAACTTCAAATCCTGTCTGATGGCTGATTGCCATCTTGTCTTTCAAAAATTCTATATAATCTTTCATTATGCTATTCTTTTTTTGATTAAACTCATGTTCTTTTCCACAAGCCTTATAATGCGGTCATGATACTCTGATGTTCCGTTGCATACGGCTCTTGACTGTACTATCTGAAAAGATTTAAGATTCACTTCGATGGTTTCCACATGTTTTTCTCCGGCTATGGCTGTCATGATCAGGCATTCACTGCGTCTGTAATACCTGTTGGCGTATACACAATGGTGCATGGCTTTGCCCTCCTTGTAGAACTGGGTTACGCTTTCAAGCGGACGGATGATTATGCCGTCGCCTTTGATTTCCATGCCGAAGAATCTTTCCATCCGGTTGTAGAATGATGCTATATCCTCCTTGAGCTGCTTTTCTTTTTGGATAGCCTTTATTCTGTCCCTTTCCCTTCTTTGCCTTGCCTCAATTTCATTTTTCTTTCTTAGTAATCTGTCGTGCTCGGCTTTTAAATTTTTGGGACATACGTATTTGGCGTTATGCAGATCCTTGTGGAAATAGGACAGCAGGCTTATATAGTCATTCCACATGCTTGCATCTCTGATTATATAACGGTTGCGGTTGCAGATGTTGAAGGACGGTTTATATCGGAGCTGGTAATAGCCCGTTTTGTACATGTGCTTTAACATATCCGTCTGTCCGGTCTTGATACATAATTCCGCATCATTGCCACCTTTCAGAAGGTCTCGTACAAGTTTTGAGGGGGGTACATCGGGGAAACGTTTCCCGATTCCCCGCTTTCTCAATTCCGGGATCAGTTTCTTTCTTGGATATATCCATCCCCATATCGCATATAGGTCTCCACGATAATTCCAGCTGTAACTGCCGTATTCACCCTTTATGCTCAGTGGTTCCGAATATATCCATCCGCTGCTTCCCATATTCATCGGTTTTGCCATGATGGTGCGTTTCCCCTCGACGGTGATCCATTCCTGAACCACTTCAAAGAAAGTATAGTGAATATAATCCTGTCTGCTGTTCAAATCAAAATTCCTTTTTCTGACGTACTTGCAGCATAGTATATGTCTTATGATCTGGAACTCTCCGGCGGTCTGTAAGATGGACATGTACTTTTTTTCCTCGACTTTTCGTTTCCGGCTGACCTTTACGTCCAGTTTGTGGTGGCAGTACGGGCATTCGGTTGTATCACCGAGCAGGGTGGCTCCCAGCTCGCTATTGCTTGTGTCTATCCATGTTCCGCCGCACTCGGAACACCATAGCTCATCCTTGCACCTATATGCTTCGTGGGTGAATATATGTTCTTTCGCCCATTCTTTTTGTACTTCGGTAACGGTGGACAGTTTGCTGCTTAGTCCGGTTACACGTTTCTCAAGTTTCGTTCTCGGTTTCATGATTAGAACAGGCTCATTTGTTGGACATTATCATCCGCTTTCTTTCGGACGTTTTTCTTCCTGAGTGTCTGGTATTGTTCTTCCGCCAGCTGTGCGATTGCTTTGTCACGTGCCGCTTTCTTATCTTCTTCGGTGAGTTCCACAGGTTTGGCGGAGGATGATACGGACGTTTTCTCTCCGGCAGGCAGCCGGTTTATTTTGATATCGTCCTCATCATAGTAGTGCACTGCCATCCCGTAGACCTCCTCGTCTGAAATCGCTACGGCGTTACCACGCTTCCTGGCTTCACCTATGATATAACTACAGCATTCATCAATGCTTTTCTTCTCATTCGCATATTTGGGGGCGAACAGTGAATCTTCTTCCGCCCGTTTGTCCAGATAGGCTTTGATTGCCTGTTTGAAACTTTCATTACTTGCCATGGTTACTTAATTTTGAAGTGGTTGATAATATTTATTTGTGATTGATTCTGATGTTATACTCGCATAAGAATTTTCCTATATCGTCGCTTGCTATATTGGGAGGTGGTGCATTATCTCCGTATATAGCCCGTATTGCATCCTCATTTCCCCCGTATGCCTTCCAATAGGTGTAGGCAGTATGGTTGTTGGGAACGTTAGGAAAAAGTTCTGTGAAGGCGCTGAAATCGTTTTTAGCTTTTTTTTTGAGCTCCTGAATGTTTTTTACTCCCTCAATCATGGCGCACGCTGCATCTTCTATCCGGGTGAAACCTTTTTGGGATTGTTTCATGGCGGTTTCATTGGACAGTTTGACGTGCTCGTCTCTTCTATCCCTGCAAAAGTCCGATAGGGCTACTATAATGGACTGGTTGTTTATCCTGTTTCCCCAGACGAACTGTCCACGGCTCCCGTTTTTAAGCTGTGTGAAGAATATGCAAAGCTCGGCCAGATTGAGAAAATAATAGCTGGCCAATATGCTTAGCGCCGTTTCGGCAAGTTGTTGAGGTGCGATATCAATGCCTGCGTATCGGAGGATTGATTGCAGGTGCTCTGTGATAATCCTGACTGATGTGGCGTTGCCGAAGACAACATTGATGTCCGCAAGGGTGGGAATACCCTCAATCCTGATTGCTTGTGCTAGTGTCAGGTTACAATTCAGCTGGGCTTGCGTGCCGGACCAGTTGTCAACCAATTGGGAGGCTGTTGATCCATTTCTCAAGGTCTGCTGGAGCGGTGTCAGTGTCTCCGGCTTTTTCCTGGATTGAGGTATCTGTCCTGGGGACATTATCACAGTGATCTGTTTTTGAAGTCTTGTTTCCATTTTGAAGTCTTTTTTCGATTATCCAAAGGTTAGCCCGGCTGTCCCATCGTTCAATTTTAGCCCCGTTGGTGTTTTTCCAGCTTAGCGCATCGAAGTGGTAGAAGAATATCTCCGCCTGCTGTTCCCAGTCCGGGAGCTTGTCACGGAAGTAATCTTTCACCTGTTCCAGGGTAGGGGCTATAAATTCGGTTTTTGGTTTTGAAGGCTTCTTTTTAGGTTTTTCCTGTTCGGGCTTAAATAACTCGCTAGAGTTATTATTATCTTTACTCTTAAGTCTTATATTAATGTTAGCCTTTTTACTTAAAGGTTTACTTAAGTCATTACTTAAGAGTTTACTTAAGGGTTTACTTAAATCATTTAAGTAATAAACGGGCGATTTCGCATTTTTCTTACCTGACTCAAACTGTAGTAAACCTTTTTGCTGTAATCTGTTCCTGACTTCAATTACGGTTGGTTCTGATATACCGGTTGCGAGGACGATTCGTCTGTTGGGACACTCAAACGGATTCTCCCAACCCCGACTATTGCACTCGTTCAAAAGGAAGAAGTACAAATAAACTTCGTTCGAGGAAAATGCTACACTCTGATGTGTCTTCCAAAATTGGTTTACGTAATCTATATAAGTCATTGTAGGTAAGAATTTACTTCGTTTATGAACTCCTGTAGTGAATGGCAGATAACATACTTGTTTTGGTATCTCTCTGCTTCTGTCTGCCACGTTCGTTGGTGCTCGCTCTGTGTACCCTTCGGTGTCTTCATCTCTATACAGAGGGAAGCCCATCCCTTTTTGGGTATGAGCAAAATCAAGTCTGCTACACCTCTCACTGCTCCTTCATACTTCATCCGTGCTCCTGTCTTGGCATCACGTTTGCCACCGTTGGGCACTGCAAAAAGCATACGAGCCAGTTTGGGATATTGTAACCGGAACCATACCAAACAATCATGTTGTATTTGGCTTTCTGATAATGGTGTTGTCTGTTTCCTCATATTCTTCCGTTGAATAGGTTCATTGCCATATCTACCACATTCTCCTTAACCACATCATCCGTCCCTGTCACTCCGTTGGCTATTCCTTTTTTGGTCTGAATGACATCATACATATATTTGTCGATAGTATCCTTTCCAAGATAGTAGTAACAGTTTACGTTGTTCTTCTGTCCGTTCCGATGCGCTCGGTCTTCTGCCTGCTCACAATCGGAGAAAGTCCATGGGAACTCGATAAACGCCACACGGCTGGAAGCTGTCAATGTAAGACCTGTACCTCCTGATTTGTAGTTAAGGATGATCAGCTTGCAAGAAGGGTCGTTTTGGAAGCGGTCTACCGCTGTCTGTTTTTGAGTAGCATTGTCTTCGCCTGTAACGGTGACAGCTTCAGGGAATATCTTCTTTAATTCCTGTACTACTTCTTTCAGGTAAGCAAAGACTATCAGTTTCTCACCTCCGTCAATCACGTCATGGATGAATTCGGAAAAGACTTTGATTTTTCCCCTGGCTGATATGGCTTTCAATATTCCCATTTTCACCATTACTTCGCCTCTTAATGCCTTGGCCACCTTTTCATCGTCCGCATTCTTGTAAGTCCGGAGATACTGTATCAGGTCGGCTTCCGCTTTGTCGTATTCTTTGCGATTGGATATGTCCACCTCTATATATTGGCGTGACTTGTCCGGCAACTGAGTGAGTACCTTGGCCTTTTCGCGCCGGAAGAAGCAGGTCGATGATAACCTCCAGTTCAGTTCTTTCACATTGCTTGACTGTTTAGGTCCATCGCAGAACCTCTCTACGAAATACTTGTATCCTCCGAAATCCTCTAATCGTCCCATTATCTTGAGTTGTTGTATAAGGTCTGTATTGTTGTTCACTACTGGGGTTCCCGTCAGTTCCAAGATATATTCTTTGCCTTTACATATTCCTTCTACGAACTTGGATTGCTGGGTCTTGGTGGATTTGCACTTGTGTGATTCGTCAATGACTACGGATTTGAATAACGATATTCGTGGATCAAACTCAATGGATTTCATGGTAAACCGTGCATCCTCCTTTACTTTAAGTACAAAAAACTTTTTCAGTGATTCATAATTTGTTATGAATATGTTGCAGCATTTAGTCTCAAAGAAACGGTGCCAACTGGCTTTATTGCGATCATCCAGAATCATGGCATTTTTTCCGGCAAATTTCTTAAATTCACGTTGCCAGTTTATTTTCAATGCGGCCGGACAAATGACAAGGCACGGATACGCTTTTGCTATCGTAACCGTGCCTATTGCCTGTAATGTCTTTCCCAGTCCCGGTTGGTCCCCGAATATGCACCGCTTGTGCTGTAGCGCATAAGCGATGCCTTCTTTCTGATATTCGTACGGTTCCAACAGCAATCCGTGTGGAACCGTAAGTTTTGGAAGGTCGGGAATAGTATAGTCATTATACTCTCTTGTTGTCACTTTGTGCTGTACCCGGCTGCATATCCTTGTCTGTACCGCCCAATCTGCCATCATCCTCACGTATTCCTTATCTTGTAGAGATACCTTCCAAGCTTTTTCGTCAGCGATATAGGCTGCCCGGATATTCTGTTTTACACTTGGAATCCGTTTGACTAGCTCCACTAATCTTGGATGATATGGGAAGGCTAGTTTGAAGCAGTTGGGGGTAGTAGTTACGCAAAATGGGGACGGCGGTATCATGATGCAAGTTGTTTGACTTTACGTGGTTTACGTGATTTAATTTTCTTTCCGTTCATTATTATGTCAACCCCTGCATCATTCATAGCCTGCTGGAATTCCGCAACCTCTTGATTGAAGTCTGTACCGGCTTCTGGAATGGCGTCCGGTTGTACGTCTGCGTTCGCCGTGTCTTCCTCAAACGGAAGTTCCTGTTGTACAATTCGCCATTTTTTGTTGAACAGATACTCTTTGACTTCGAACTCACAGGATTGGATTTCCTGCTCCAGCTCGAAGGCATTGATATACGATTCATTCTCATTATTGAACATGGTGAACGGAGCGCATAGGTTCAGAACTTTTCCTGTTTTGAGAAAACGTTTGGCTATCAGAGTAACCCCTTCATTATCTCCATCTCCGCCAATGGAATACCCTGTAACGTCAAGCACCTGTCCTATGATATCAGGCACTTCATCTACTGATTCTATACCGTCCACTTCTTTCTGTTCTGTAAGCAAAGCGGCGTGGGGATTCAGCTTGCTGAACGCATTGATAAGGTCTGATGTTACCAGGTTCTTGCCTTCTACGGTGGTTGTACCATTCTCATCCTTGTAGGTGACCACCAAGGTACTGTCCTTGGTGATTTTAGCTTTTATGATCTTCATTATCTTCTATATTTATATTCGTTGACAAATTCGTTATAATAACGGTCTTCCGGAAGGGGAAGTGTTATTCCCAGTTCCGTGGCTGCATCTGCTTTGACCTTATTCAAAAAGTCCGTCATTTGCAGTGTGTTCAGTTTCGATGTGCTTCCGGCTATGACCGTTTCTTTTCCTTTGATAATGGTTGTCCTTCGTAGATATAGGTTGCAGTAATAATCGTGTACGTCCTGTTTGTCCGTTCCTGTTTCCTGTTCGATACAGGTAAACCAAAGCCACATTAGGGCGTTTTGACTTAATGTGCGCGGCTCTGTGTAACGTTCGATAATTAACCTGTAACGACCGTTACGGAGCTGCGAGCACATGAAATCAAAGGACTTGTTCAGTGTTACCACACCTTTTTCTTTTATAAGGATAGCTTCTTGTGCCATTATTCCAGTCCGAAAATCTTCTTGTCCGTGATAGATTCTCTATTAGCTTCCAAAAACTCTATGAAATGTTCTACGTGTGCCGTGAGCAGTTTCACTGTCTGTTCGTGATTGTAAGTATAATATTCCGGATATTGCGTACCACTGATAAGCGGTGTGCGGCTGGTACCGCCTTTCAGCGCATAAGCCGTAAACTCAAATGCCTTTATGCTTTCCATCTGACCGGAAGCAATTAGGCAATAAGGGTAGACATGGCGCTGCCACCCGTGGGCGTATTTGCCGAACTCGTATTTAGATGTGGATTTTATGTCATAAACAACATCCTTTCGGAGTTCGTCGATAAATCCGTATAACTCCACATTTCCGTACTGGGTAGGAAGAATGGCGGATACATAGACCTGACTTAATGAGCCTTTGAAATACTCTGCCTGTTCTATACACCATTGTCTGTCAAAAAGGAAATGCCGTGCAGGTGCGATATCCGTTGCTGGAAAAGCTACTTGTATGGTATTGGTTTCCTTATCGCCAATGATGGAGTAGGGGGAACGCTCTGTCGGCACGTGATTTTCGCAATGGACATAGCAGTCAATGATAGCATTGAAGGCTGTTCCCTTGTCGGCTGCTTCACTCTCAAACGGTACACGGTTGATAGCATCCAGAAGGTCTTGCTTCAGGCTCTCTTCGATTTCTTCCGGAGAGCGTTTATACTCTCCGGTTTCATTATCAATGTTCCAGAAGTTTTCCACTTCTTCATCAGCTCTCAGATACTTGTCGAATTTGTCAAGTAATGAGGGATAGATTCTATAACTAGGCTGCTTCATATATTTTTTTGACTTTGTCGAATTTCAATCCTAATTCCTTGCATCTTTTATTCAGTAGCATACCTGCTTGTAATTTGCTGTCGAAGATATGCTGCAGGCTCTCCAGTGATTGTTTCACTTCGTTGGCCGTGTCCGCATCCGCTACCATGGCTATCTGTTCCTTGATAACTTCCATAAGACCTTCATATTCGGAGGACAGTTCTGCCTGTTTTTCCTGATAGGTCTGATAAGTGTTTACAATCTTTGTCATAAAGTCGTTCGGTCCGGTGATTGTACCTTCTGCATTAATGATAACTGGTATCTTTATGCGTGCCGGAAGATTGCAGGTATTCTTACCGTAGAATTTCTCGCACGGATCAAAAGAGATGGTTCTGTCCTTACCTATGGCTTCCATATAGCCTACAAGATCAAGTTCTTTAATCAGGTCACCGGCAGAAGAACCTCCGATTTCCGGGCGTATCTGTTTGTCTTCTCCGTTCTTTTCCTCGCGTTCATGGGCTACGAATATTACTGATTTACCCATTAGTGTGACTTGGTTTACGAAGTTGATGAACATATTCTTTCGTACTCCATATCCTTGCAGGGACAGTGTGCCATCCGCTTTCTTCATTTTGGGATTGTTTTTCATTATATATTTATCCATGAAGGATAACATTTTTCCTGCCGTATCAATAACGATGGTCTTGTATTCGGCAATTTCTCCGCTCGTAAGAACTTCATCCACCTCTTCCCATTTGGAAATTTGTACGGTGTCTACACGGTGGGCTGCATTCACACGGTGAACGCCACCGTCAAAGTCCAGGAGTAGTGGCTGGGGAGAGCTTAACGCCAGTGTGGTCTTTCCCATACCAGGTTGTCCGTAGATTAATGCCGACAGGGCATTCTTAACTGTCAGTTCGTTAGGTTTTTTGATAAGTCCCATAATCAATAATTTTTAGTGGTTAATAAATGAGTTAAAAAAAATAGTTCCCGGATAGTCGGCCAGGACACACCGGGATAAATAAGGATATAGAATATAACATATAAAGAGGGCTCTCACCTCACGCTGTCCTTTCCAGCGGCTTTGGGTTAAATTATTATCTAACAAATTGCTCTCTGCTTCACTGCCTTGAAGTCTCTAACATGGCTACGTTTATAAGGGTGTACGGCTCCCTCTCTTTGGGTGTGGGTAATACAGGATTCGAACCTGTATCTGTATTCCTCCTGAAAACAATCACAAACCGTCTGAACGTAAAGAAAAAAGTGAATACCGCTTTTCCATTAAGCTAATTACCCGTGTGGCTTATGCCACTTTCTTTTTTAATTTTCTAGGCTTCCTTGGCATTTTGACCTGTGCATAACGCAGGACATCACTGGCATTGCAGAACCATTTCCCGTTTTGTGCGCATGTAGGCTTGTCGGAACGTATTTTGTTTTCTTCGATCAGTCTGATAAGCCTTCCTATGCCTCCAACTATTTTGGCCGCTTCTCTTTTACCGAATGTATGGGTGTCCATGATGGCTAGGATGTCTGCTAGCCGTGCTTCTGCCGTTCCATCAAATAAGATGGATGTCCGTAGTTGGTTGTTAACTGTATAGTTCATAATCTGAATCTGTTTTTGTTCGTCTTGTTCTTGATACTTGGGTGGTTCTTGTCTTTGCTCTGCTGCATTGTCTCATGTCGGGATGAAAATCCAATGCGGCAATGACAAGGAACAGGATGGAGAAGAATAGCTCAAGCCCGTGTTTACGTATCTCTTTTATATCGAAGTTGATCTTCATGCGCTCACAGAACATGTATAATACAAGCTCGGTATCTTTGGAAATACCCAGCTTTTTGTATATATCCCGCTTCTGTGCTTTGATGGTCCATTCCGAGCGTTGCAGACTGTCGGCTACTTCCTTGTCGGCCAAACCCTTGCAATATTGTTCGGCGACAAGATGCTCGCGCTCTGATAGCGTAATCATGACACACGCTGGATTTTGAACTCTCCGCGCTTGCGGTCAACCTCTCCTGTTCGTTTCCAATCGGCATTTTCTACACACATCTCCAATCTTAGTCTGGAAATGGTTGTGTTGACGGAAGATATCGCACGCACAGGGAACACAACGATATCACCTACCTTCATCGCTCTCAATGTGGCCGCCCAATTTTCTGTTACTTTTACCATATTACTTCAATTTAGCGAGTTTAACAATGTTGTCTAGAGCATTAATGCTGCTTTCGTGTCGTGCCTGTAGGCGGGTGAACGAGTCGAACCACATGTCGCTCTGTTCCTTGACTTCTTTAAGGTCTTGTTCCAGTTCTTGCACACGTCTTACAAGGTCTTCGTGTGTCATGCTTTGTAATTCTTCTACTGTTGTCATAGCTTTATTTTTTTTGATTTTCAATATTGTCAAGTTCGTTGCTTATCACTAATGATGTTACCGCGAAGGCGGTGGATGCTATCCAGAACCATACGCCCATATCGCACATGGTAATAAGGAGTATCGCGTATGATACTGCGCATAATATTGATATTGCTTTCATTTGATTGTGTATTAGTTTTGTTCCCCCAAACCAATCCGATTGGCGGCATCACGCTTTTATTGGGGGATTTACTTAACTTTGTGGTGTCAAACAAAAAATTAAGTATTATGAACAAGTTTGTTGAAATCACCGTGGATGGTGAAAAGTGCATCATCAATGCAAGTGCAGTTCAGCTTGTAAAGCCTACCGATGAAGGTACATTGATTTTATTTCAAAATGGAGCTAAAATCCATACGGAATTTAGCTTTCAGGAGCTGTCAAATATTCTTCTGAACTAAAATTTCTTTCTTGTATATCGGGATAGTGAACAACTTTATGACAACGGTTTTGTTGATTATCCCGGTATCATCTTTTCCTATAAATCCATAGGGTGTAGGACGTATTTTTACTATTTTTTCAATTATTGCTTTCATTGTCATAAGTAGATATTATTAGTTTGTGCCCCGATAACCTCTCTCTGGTCTTCCCACCGGAGTTGTCAGCTACTGTTCTTCACTGCATAACCGTTCGGGGCATGATCGCCCTTACTTCGCCCGGCTGCTTGCATCGACCTTGTTACAGGCTGCTTGCTTCGACCGTTAGTTCTCGCGTCCTCTATGCTGGGATTGAGGGTAAGCGCCAGTATCGCTTTCTGGAACGGATTGCTAAGGGCAATCACTCCATGTAGTTCCTGCCATACCTTTTACGGATTGTTTCCGGTATCGAGACCGGACAGGATAATCCTGATTAATGTCCTTATTAATCTCCGCAGTACTGGGAGCCTAAATATCCACGGCTGTTGGAGTTGTAGCAGTCTGACCATTCGGCTTTGAAAGTGACTTTTTCTGCTTTGACCGGAGTGAACACCTTGTTATTTCTTTCTTCCTGTTGTCTTGCCAGCTCTTCCTGCATTGTAACATTCAGTTTTGCCAGTTTCCATGTTGATTTCAGAACTTCACCGAAGGTCTTGCCTTGTTTCTTGCCTACATACTTGTAAGTTCTGTGGGCATCTCTCATAATCTGTCGTAAATCGAATCTTTTCATTGTCTTACCTCTTTTTAGTTAGTCAATATTTTTGCACTTCCGAACTATTTTTCGTTCCTTTGTGCTGTTGTTTATTGTTTGATGTTGCAAAGATAGATTTAATATCTAATTTATCAAACAATAAATCTAATTATATTTAGATATTAACTCTAATTAACTCGAATATATGAAAGGTCTAAAGGAGCGGTTATTATACTTTATTGAGTATAAAGGTTTACCAGTACAGATGTTTGAAAAGATAGTTGGACTAAGTAATGCAGCAGTTTCGAAGATGGGTGATAATACAAGACGTTCAACGATAGATAAAATATCTAAATCGTTTCCGGAATTAGATGTGAATTGGCTTTTAACAGGTCAAGGAGAAATGTTGTCTTATGGTCAAGATGCAGAATCTATTTCAAATAAAGTACAAGAGCCTACATCCCATTATGGTAGGAAAGAACTAAATGAAAGAAATGGTTTCACCACATATCTTCTTCCCATGTCAGCTATGGGAGGAACGCTTACGGGTTTTGCGGCTCCAGGCGCAATGCTCCAAAATTGTGAGGCTATAATTTCACCCATTGAAGATGTAGACTTTGCCATTACAGTATATGGAGATAGTATGGCACCTGAATACCCCTCAGGTTCCCGTATTTTGATAAAGAAGATAAACCCCAATATCTTTATAGACTGGGGTAAAACATACGTTTTGGACACTGCAAATGGGGTTATAGTAAAGGAACTTCATGAGTGCAAGGGTAAGGAAGGTTATGTGAAATGCCATTCGGTTAACCCGGACCCGAAATTTTCGGACTTTGACGTTCCTTTGTCAGAGGTGTACGGCGTGTATCGAGTACTTATGTGTATGTCGGCAAAATAACAAGTGAAAGCAATCTGTATAATAAACTTTTAATATAAAATACTATGGATTTTAAAGATGCAATTAAACAACTCGCAGACAGAGTTGGAAAATTAAAAGATAACATTCAAACAGAAGAAGCAACAAAGAACGCTTTTATCATGCCTTTTATAAATGCTTTGGGATATGATGTCTTTAACCCGTTGGAAGTATTGCCAGAAATGACTTGTGATATTGGTACAAAAAAGGGAGAAAAGATTGATTATGCCATAATGAAGGACGATCAGCCTATCTTGCTTATTGAATGTAAACACTGGAAGCAGGATTTGAATCTTCACGACAATCAACTATTGCGTTATTTCAATGTTTCAAAGGCTAAGTTTGGATTATTGACTAATGGTATTATTTATCGTTTTTATACAGATTTGAAAGAACCCAATATAATGGATGATAAACCATTCTTGGAAGTGGACATAACGGATTTGAGGGATAATCAAATTGAAGAGTTGAAGAAATTTCATAAATCGTACTTTGACGTAGACAATATACTAAACTCAGCCAGTGAATTAAAGTATATGGGAGAATTGAAGGCTATCATTCAGGAGGAATTTTCCTCACCGAGCACTGATTTTGTGAAAATGTTTGCGACTAAAGTATATGAAGGAAGAATGTTGCAAAATATAATCGATCAGTTTACCCCTTTGGTAAAACGTGCTATTTCTTCACATATCAATGATATCATTAATGAGCGTTTAAAAGGTGCTTTAACCGTTAGTGATTCAAAAATTGAGTCGGCTCAACCGAAGCAAACTGACACTCCGGCTGAAGAAACTCAAGCAGAAAAACAACCAGAATCAAAAGTTGTTACTACAGAAGAAGAACTTGATGCTTATCGTATCGTTAAGGCAATCTGTCGGAAAAAAGTGGAAATATCTCGTATAGTATATCGTGATGCCCAAACATACTTTAGCGTTTTGCTTGATGACAACAACAGAAAGCCTATTTGCCGTATGTATTTCAATACAGCTACAAAATATGTGGCTACCATTGATGAAAATAAGAAAGATGTAAAACATGTTATCGAAAGTCTTGATGATATTTATAATTATGAAGATGATTTCTTTAAGACAATTGATATGTATGAACACAAAGATTAATCTTGTTTGGATAGGAATTTATTTATGCTCAATGCTTTAGGAGAATATTAGACATGTATAATATTAGTATATATACCCAAAAACATTAACAAAAACACAGAAGAGATTATTAGATATGTATGTTTAAAATATTTTAATTATGAAAATAATATCATTATTCAACAATAAAGGAGGAGTTGGAAAGTCGACTTTAGCTTTCCATATTGGATATACTTTGGCTGAAATGGGGCATAGAACTCTTTTTATTGATTTAGATCCTCAATGCAATTTAACAATATGTTGTATGAATGAAGAGAGGCTCCACCGAATTTGGGAAGAAGAAGATCCTTTTATAGATGATTTTGAAGATGCATTTGTGAAAAATCCTGATATTACTAATACGCCAAGAAGTATTCATTTTCTTTTGAAACCTGCAGAAGATGGACTTAGTGACTTGAAAAACACACCTCCTGTGTTAAATTTGGATAAAAATTTAGATTTGATTCCTGGCCGTTTATCAGTGCATAAATATGAGAATAAAATAGCAGAAAGGTGGAATGGTGCTTATCAGGGAGATAATCTATCTATTAGAACTATAACTAATATCAGAAATATATGTGAAAACTATACAGAACTTAATGGGTATGAATATATTATTATAGACACATCACCTAGCTTAGGCATTTTAAATAAAGTCATAATATCAATAGTTGATGGGTTTATAATACCAGCTCAACCTGACATGTTTAGTTTGTATGGTATACGGAACATAGGTAATTCTTTAGATATATGGCAAAAGGATTTTAATACCATATATACACTTATTTCATCGGATAAAAGAAGAAAATTTCCAAGAAAATTTGTCCAATTCTTAGGGTATACAATTTATAATTGTAAAAAATATGGAAAAACAAGAGGGGAGTCTGGAAATGAATATGATTTAGCCCAGGCTCATTATCAATATGTTCACCGTATTCCTGAGGTTATTCTTGAATTTATTAAAGAGAATAATAGAGAAAATCTTTCTCAAGAAAATATTTCTAATCCTATCGGTGGAAAATCAATAATGCATTCTCATAATACATTTCCAGCGATGGCGCAGGCTTTGAATTGTCCTATGTGGAGAATCCCTGAAAAATGGACAGAACTGAGTGAAAATAGCCCTGAATACATTGGCTTTTTAGTGGAAAATGGTTTTGATTATAATAGGGGAAATAATGGTAAGTTAAGAGAATTGAAAAGAGCATATATAACGTTTGTTGAAGATCTTATTACTAGAATTAATACGCTATGAATGAACAAGATATAAATGATATTGTAGAATATTATAAAAAACATATGCATTTGATAAAGCCTTTTAAGGCTACGGTAGAGAGTTTTTTTAATACTCATCCAGAGTTAAACTGTGAACCTTTTCCAATAATTCATTCTGTAAAGTCTAGGATTAAAGATCCTGAGCATCTTAGAGATAAGTTAAAAAGAAAGCAATCTTCTCAGAGGGTTATCAGTACAGCTAATCTTTTTGCACAAATAACGGATTTAGTAGGAATACGTGTTCTTCATTTATACCAAGATCAATTCCCAATAATTCATCAAGCTATTTTAGAAAATATAAATAATGGAGAATGGGCTTTTGTAGAACCACCTATGGCATATAGTTGGGATCCTGAGACAAAGATTATGTATGAAGAATTAGGTTTAAAGAATGAAATTAGACCAACATATTATACAAGTGTTCATTATGTTATTAAACCTAATAACCAAAATGCAAATCCGATATGCTGTGAGATTCAAGTGAGGACGTTATTTGAAGAAATATGGGGTGAAATAGACCATACTTTAAATTATCCTCATCCGACAGAAAGTATTCCATGTAAAGAACAATTAAGAGTACTTTCTAAGCTTGTTTCTACAGGAACAAGACTTGCCGATTCTATTTTTCGCAGTCATGAAGATTATAAATGTAGAAAACAAAAAGATGGAAATCGTAATACTTAATTATGATATATGAATATCATAGACCTACATAAAGACAATTACAGCACCAACGAATAATCGGTCGGTTTGTAACATGAATCTTTTTGAGATATTGGAAGATACCCAAAAAGAATTGAAGCGATTGGAGGCTCTAAATCTGAATACCAAAAGCTATCAGTCTTATGCTGACATGATTATGGCTCATAAATTCTCCATACAAGAAATATATGAGTTCTTGAATGGAGCACCTATAGGTATTATATCAGAACGGAGCAGGGAGCGCATCAAACCTCTTCTGAAGCATCTGGGGGAGAAAGGAGGAATAGCATCTTTCTTGAAAAGCCGCTCTTTGATTTCTTCGAGTAGCATTTCGGTTTCTATCAACCTATTCATTAAGTCGGATTCATATTCGACTGTCAAGTGAGGATTTACAATCGTACCGATAATGGTAATTCTATGTCGGATATTCTCTATCTCATGAAGAAGAGTGTGCGCCAAATGAATTCTTTCTAACATCATGGTTGTTTAATTTGAATTTTGACAAAGATAACCAATATTTAAGTATATGATTCAAAAAGTATATGACTGTTCATGTCAGTGGAAAAATCAAGACCACTGCCAGCTTTCACCTTCATGCAAAGGGTGGGGATGTCGATTTCTGTCTACGCCCATTGAAGAGATTCCAGCAACAATCCAGGAGAAAGCAAAGCTCTTTTCCAGAGTGTACCGGGAAGCGAAGCAAAAGGGAGTGCTGGAATGTCCGCACTACCGATCAATTTTCATAGATGAGGTGCTGGCCAATTTGCCGAAGGGTGAAGTGTGTTAAATAAATGGTTTATGTTATTGTTTATTGTTTGATTTTCGTATATTTGCAATAAATCTTAATTTGAATGGGAAGTTGGAGTGAACAACAGGAAGTAAAGAAAGAACGGAAAGAAAAAGATAAAACTAGACGAGATAAACTCGCAGGATATTTTTTCAACCTTTCCCAACTGACTTTTGTTGCATTGGTATTAGGTGGTGTAACTCCACTATATACTAATATTGAAGTAGGAATAAATTGGTATATATTAGTAGCCGGAATTACACTGACCATAATTTTAGCCAATATTGGAAACTTAATTTTAAAATAACACAATATGGAAATGTTAGCAGCAATATTCACCGCAGGCATTATAGTAGCAGGAGCATTTTTGATTTGGCTCAAAACCAAATCTGGGAAGAAATGGCTCGCAAGCTTATAACCCTTGACATATACAGGGTTATTATAGGTGGAATCTCTACCATCATTTTTATTAGAATAGGAAATACAATTTTAAAATAAAGTGGATTATGGACATGTTAAGTTTAGTATATACAATAAGTGCTGTTGTAGGTGGTGGATTTTTGGTGTGGCTTAACACAAAATCCGGGAAAAAATGGCTCGCAAATCTATAGTGTACTTCTCATTGGAAATTGAGGGTATTATGGATGCATTAGGTTTTAGTCTGGCAACAAAAAGTGGTTGGCTGGTCTGTGCTCTCTGATGCCTTACAATTTTGGTTAATGTATGAAAAGGAAATCCCTTGAATGTTTATGGTCGTTCAATTATAGTAGTGAGTTGAACGGCTTTTTAGTATTTGGACGTTAGAACAGGGAAAATAATGAATAAAATAAAATAGAAAATCAAGATGATTTTTACTAAAACGAATCTTGGAGGATTTTGAATGGGTAGATAACCTTCTGCTTGTCAGTATAGTAAGCGCAGATCAGAGTTCATACTGGCAGTCTAAAGGTGGCGAGTTCGAGTCTCGCATGCTCCACTTTTTTGATGATAAAATGAAGGTCTGCGAAGCAGGCCTTTTTTAATTTAAAGACTATAGATATGTTAATTTATAATACAACTTATCAAACAGGCATTGACGATGCGCGTAATTTTGTCATTTGGCTTAGTGAAAGCTATATTCCCGAAGTGGAAAAGACGGGAATATTGCAAAATCCCCGTCTTACGCACATCCTTAGTCACAAAGAGCAGGATTCAGAATGTTTTTCATTGCAATGGGAGGTGGAAAATACAGCGGCCTTGCATCGTTGGCATACTCAGCAAGGGATGCATCTGAATGAGGAAATGATGAAGATATTTAAAGATAAGGTGGTTGGCTTTCCCACTTTGATGGAGGTGATTAAGTGATTCAGCCGGTAAAAGAGAAAATCATTCTGGGTATAGATCCTGGAACAACCATAATGGGGTATGGCCTGCTGAAAGTAGTAGGTACTAAACCGCAGGTAATGACTATGGGGGTCATTGATCTTCGTAAATATGGTGACCATTATTTAAAACTGCGCCGTATTTTTGAACGGGTGGTTGGTATAATAGAAGCTTATTTACCTGATGAGTTAGCTATTGAGGCGCCTTTTTTTGGAAAAAATGTGCAGTCGATGTTAAAATTAGGGAGGGCACAGGGAGTGGCTATGGCTGCTGCTTTGAGCCGTGATATTCCTATAACAGAATATGCGCCGTTGAAGATAAAGATGGCGATAACCGGTAATGGGCAAGCCAGCAAGGAACAGGTCGCTGATATGTTGAAAAGGATGTTACATATACCGGAGAGTGATATGCTGCCTTTTATGGATGCAACAGATGGGTTGGCGGCTGCTTATTGTCATTATTTACAAATGGGCAGACTGACATTGACTAAAGAATATTCCGGCTGGAAAGATTTTATAAATAAGAATCCTGATAAAATAAAAAGATAAGATTATGAATGTGAGACATGTTATTTGGGCATCAATTGTTTCTACTACTATTAGTTGTCAGTCTGTGAAAAAAGAATATAATTCGTTTGATGAATATCCTGTCCGTGAAGATGCGCTGACTGAAATGGAGTACTCGCCTGCCGAAACCAAGTTTTCACTTTGGGCTCCTACAGCGGAAGAGGTGCGTGTCCTTTTATTTGAATCGGGTAATGAAGGTTCAGCTTCTAATACTTTTCCAATGGAGATGGGAGAGAACGGTACTTGGAATATTTCAATAAAAGAGGATCTGAAGGGTAAATTCTATACCTTTAATGTGAAGGTAAACGGGAAATGGTTAGGAGACACTCCGGGAATTATGGCAAAAGCCGTAGGGGTAAATGGTAAGCGGGCAGCTGTGCTTGATCTCCGTTCTACAGATCCGGAAGGATGGGAGAACGATGTGCGTCCTCCTTTGAAGAATTATGCTGATATTACGGTTTATGAGATGCATCATCGCGATTTCTCTTTGGATTCTGTTTCCGGAATTCAAAATAAAGGCAAGTTCCTGGCTTTGACGGAGCAGGGTACTACCAGTTCTTCAGGCGAGAAGACAGGTATTGACCATCTGAAAGAATTGGGAATTACCCACGTGCACTTATTGCCGTCGTATGATTATGCCTCGGTGGATGAAACAAAACTGGACAAAGCCCAATATAATTGGGGGTATGATCCGCAAAATTACAATGTGCCTGACGGTTCTTATTCTACAGATCCTTATAAACCCGATGTCCGTATCAGGGAATTCAAACAAATGGTACAAGCTTTACATAAGGCGGGAATCAGAGTGGTGCTTGATGTGGTGTATAATCACACTTTCAATACAGACGAAAGCAATTTCGAACGTACGGTTCCCGGTTATTTCTATCGCCAGACGAAGGACGGGCAATGGGCAAATGGTTCGGGATGTGGAAATGAAACGGCAAGCGACCGCGCCATGATGCGTAAATATATGATAGAATCTATTCTATATTGGATTAATGAATATCACATAGACGGCTTTCGTTTTGACTTGATGGGGATACATGATATTGAAACCATGAATGAGATACGTGCGGCTATTGATAAGATAGATCCGTCTATTTTTATGTATGGTGAAGGATGGGCTGCCAGTTCTCCTCAATTAGAGGCAGACAGGCTGGCGATGAAAGCCAATGTGGAAAAGATGCCCCGTATCGCCGCTTTCTCAGATGAAATGCGTGATGGATTGCGAGGTGGTTGGGATGATGATACTAAAGGAGCTTTTCTAGTAGGGGAGCCTGGACACGAAATGAGTATCAAATTTGGAATTGTGGGAGCCATCGAACATCCGCAGGTTATAAGTGATTCTGTGAATTATAGTAAGAAACCTTGGGCTTTACAACCTACCCAGATGATAAGTTATGTAAGTTGCCACGATGACATGTGTCTTGCCGACCGTCTGAAAGCTACCATGCCGGATGCTTCGGTAGAGGAACTGGCGGCTTTGCAGAAGTTAGCGGAAACATTTGTCTTTACTTCACAAGGAGTACCGTTTATATTTGCAGGGGATGAGATGATGCGTGACAAGAAAGGAGTTCATAATTCTTATAATAGTCCTGACAGTATTAATACGATAGATTGGAAAAATAAGACCGCACACAAAGATGTGTTCGAATATGTGAAAGGTTTAATAGCTATGCGTAAAGCACATCCCGCTTTTCGTATGGGGGATGCCGATATGGTACGTAGGCAATTGGAGTTTTTACCTGTAGAAAATACGAATGTGGTTGCCTTTATCTTGAAAGACAATGCAAATGGTGACTCATGGAAAAATATCATCGTGGCTTTGAACAGCCGTGCAGAGCCTGTCAAGCTGGACATTCCGTCGGGTAAATACACTGTAATCTGTAAGGATGGTAAAATAAACATGAAAGGCTTGGGACAGGTTTCAGGTGATGAGCTTATGGTACCGGCACGTTCTGCCATGATTATACATCAATAGAAGGCTCAAAGAAGATTAATAAAGACTTTGTCATACAGACTAAAACACATAATACGAATGGAAAAGACATGGAGATGGTTTGGGAAGAAAGATAAGATAACGCTTCCCATGCTTAGGCAAATCGGGGTGGAAGGAGTCGTGACCGCCCTTCACGATGTACCTAACGGTGAAATCTGGGCTTTGGAAGCTATCAAAAGTTTAAAAGATTACATTGAATCTCACCAATTGCACTGGTCGGTGGTAGAAAGCCTGCCGGTAAGTGAAGCTATCAAATATGCCGGTCCTGAACGGGATCAATTGATAGAAAACTACAAAGTAAGCCTTGCCAACCTAGGTAAAGCGGGTATCAAGACCGTATGCTATAACTTCATGCCTGTCATTGATTGGATACGTACCGATTTGGAACATCCTTGGGAGGACGGAACCAGTTCTTTGTACTTTGACAAGATCCGGTTCGCCTATTTTGACTGTATGATTCTTCAGCGTGAAGGGGCGGAGAAAGACTATACCGATTTGGAATTACAACAGGTGCGTGAATTGGATAAGACTATAACCGAAGCCGAGAAAAACGAATTGGTCGATACCATTATAGTCAAGACGCAGGGATTTGTAAATGGTAATATAAAGGAGGGAGACCGGCATCCGGTAACCATATTCCGCCGTCTTTTGTCTTTGTATGATGGGATAGACCGTGATGCCCTGCGTGAAAACTTACGTTATTTCTTGCAGGCTGTCATGCCGGTGTGTGATGAGTACGGTATAAATATGTGCATCCATCCGGACGATCCCCCTTTCCAGGTATTGGGCTTGCCGCGTATTGTGACCGGTGAGGAAGATATCAACTGGCTTCTCCATGCGGTTGATAACCCGCATAACGGGCTGACGTTCTGTGCCGGTTCGCTCAGCGCCGGATTGCATAACAATGTACCTTTGTTGGCACGTATGTTTGCACACCGCACTCATTTTGTACATTTGCGCAGTACCAATGCGTTTCCCAACGGGAATTTTATAGAAGCATCTCATTTGGGAGGGCGTGCTCATGTGATAGAGTTGATCCGTATTTTTGAGAAAGAACGTCCGGGTGTCCCGATGCGTGTGGATCATGGGCGCATGATGCTGGATGATGCCGGCAAAGGATACAACCCGGGTTATTCGTTTCATGGCCGTATGATGGCCTTGGCTCAGATAGAAGGCATGATGGCGGTTATCAACGAGGAATCAAAACTTAAATCCTAGATTGACGTACATACTCACTTTATTGGCTCGGTTTGCATAGTTTAGTGATGCCTCTAAGGGGCCGAACATACTATCCAAACCGTAGCCTATACCACAGCCGAACATGGTATCCTGTTCCAACAGGTACCTCAGCTTGCTTGCACTCAGCGCATAATTGCCCGTTAACGTCAGATAATGCACACTTCCCATCCGTTGGCGGAATTTCATGCTTCCTATCAGTAACGCATTCTTTGTTAATTCCACATTGTTTATCCCGACAAATGGTAGTTGCTGTTGCAGGAAACGTCCTTGCACATCCCCCCCCATCGCATTGAGTTTGGAGTAAGGAATATCTTTCCCTATCAGAAAACGTCCGTATATGGCAGGCAGTATGGAGAATCTGCGTGTAACGGGAATCACTCCCTGGCAATAGCCTTTTATGGCAGAGAAAGGAGCGTGGTCGTCATATTTGGTGAAATTATCCGTATAAAGTGAATAGGACGCTCGTGCCGATATGCCTTTGGTAGGGAAATATGCCTTGTCGAAAGTTTCGTAATGCATTTGTGCGAAATAGCTGAAGAAGTGTTCTGTTCCTACGTCAAAACCTTGGTTCCCTTCCTGGTATAGGAATTTGTCATAGTCATATAATTCAGACCTCAGCCCCACGGCAAAGCGTATGTTTTTGTACCAAACATCCGAAAAGGATAACTCTCCCAAATGATAGCGGTAGGTAGAGTTATGTGATTTATCTCCATGATGGTAAAAGTTTATATCATTGTATTGGAACATATATGCCAGTCCGATGTTCTTCAATGGAGCCGGTTCGAATCCATAATCTATGCGGGCGGCATAACGTTTGCCCAATCGTCCTGTCAGTGACAGCGTAGTGGGTACTTTTCCCCGGAAATTGCTGGTGACATTAATGAGCAGACTGGCTGTTTCTTCCGAATCAAAACGGATTCCTACGTTCAGCTTATTCTCATATTTCTTGCTTAAAAGAAAATGCAGGTTATAACCTCCGCCGGGGGCTTCGGGCAGATTGTAAGTGGCGCTGGAATATTCCAGATTGGAGCATAGTATGGCTGTTGCTTCTTCTATGCGGCGAAGGCTTATTTCGGAGTCTTCTTTCAAATCACAGCGCTTCAACAGCCACCGTTTGTCTTTTTCGTCCAATCCGTCAAAGGTGATTTCTTTTATATACACTTTGCGGTTGGGGGAGTACGGATAGCTGGGAAGGGGTTTCGGCATATAGGTACTGTCCAGCCCCAGTTCCTGCTTCAACTTTATCAAGGAGTTTTTTTGTGCCAATGCCGCTTCTTCTCCCCGACGAATCAGTGTGTCCACCGCACTGGGGGTGAAACTGGCGGCAGAATACCCCTCCACATCCACCTTTATATATGTATCGGTTTCTTTCAGATTCTTTTTATAAAGTTCCAGTCCCATTAAATTGATGAGTTGCCCCAAGATACTGCCGGTGCTATTCAGTTCGTTGGCGGGTTTCAAGTCATTTTGAACATCCACTCCTATAATAATGTCCGCCCCCATGGCACGCGCTACATTTACAGGGTAGTTGTTTACCACACCTCCATCCACTAGAACCATACTGTCCAGCCGGACCGGAGTGAATACTCCCGGTATGGCCATACTGGCCCGCATGGCCGTAGCCAATACACCTTTGTGAAAATTTACCTCGTTGCCATTTACAATATTTTCGGAAACACAGGCGAAGGGAATAGGTAACTTGTTGAAATCGATGGAATCATGATATCCTACGGTCAGCTCACTGAACAGGTTTGCCAGGTTCTGTCCCTTTATCAATCCTCCTACGGCTTGCGTTTTGGCATTTTTACCGAATGGCAGGGAAAATACATATTTTTCGGAAGCCTCCCGTTCCGCCATATTCTGTTCGCTGCGTGGTATTTTGTCACTCAGCAGAAAGGACCAATCCTGCCGGCGAACCATGCTATCCATCTGTTCGGGAGTATAACCGATGGAATAAAGTCCGCCTATAATGGAGCCCATACTGGTCCCTACCACGTAATCTATAGGGATACCCGCTTCTTCTATAACTTTCAAAGCACCTATATGTGCCATTCCTTTGGCTCCTCCGCCGCTGAGAACAACGCCCACTTTTTTTCGGGGACCAGGTTGGGCCGTTGTGTGAACGGAGATACAAAGTAACCCTGCTGCTATTAACAGGGTCGGGAATTTCATTTTTTTCATTTTACTATAAATCTAGTTTAAGTTAAAAAACAAAAACAGTGCAAAGATGGTCTAATCTTTCAGCTTTCACAAGTGCTGATTGTCATAGATATTGGTCTATTTTGCTGCTGAGGTTTCAAAGATAGGGAATTGTACCGGAAAAAAGAATTTTGTATATCGCTTTTTTGTCGTACCTTTGTCTGTGTAACGAAAAAAAGTATGGATAATTTTGCAGCAATAGACTTCGAGACGGCAAATAATGAACGTACCAGCATATGTAGTGTAGGGGTGGTTATTGTGAGAAATGGTGAGATAGCCGACCGGTTCTACAGCCTCGTTCATCCCGAACCGGATTACTATTTGTATTGGAACACCCGTATTCATGGATTGACACAGGAAGATACTGCCCATGCTCCTGTTTTTTCGGAAGTATGGAAGCAGGTTGCCCCTAAAATAGAGGGGCTTCCGCTGGTTGCGCATAACAAAGCCTTTGATGAGGGGTGTTTGAAAGCCGTGTTCCGTACTTATTGTATGGATTATCCTGATTATGACTTTTATTGTACCTATCAGGCTTCCCGGAAGCTGAAAGGGTTGAGAAACCACCAGTTACATACGGTGGCCGGTTTTTTTGGTTTTGAATTGGAGAATCACCATCATGCGCTGGCTGATGCTGAGGCGTGTGCATGGATTGCCAGACAGATTCTGTGAGTTATAATTAAAGATTTATGATTTCTGAAACCCATGATACAAGAAGATACTTATAAAACCATTACAGACATTGCCGAAGGCATATATACGGAGAAACGGAGTAAATTTATAGCTATTGCCATTCCGGTACGTACCATAGAGGAAATAAAGCAGCATCTTGACACGTATCAGAAGAAATATTACGATGCCCGCCATGTGTGTTACGCTTATATGCTGGGGCATGAAAGGAAGGATTTCAGGGCAAATGATAACGGAGAGCCTTCGGGTACTGCAGGAAAGCCTATTTTGGGGCAAATAAATTCCAATGAGCTGACGGATATCCTTATTATAGTGGTCCGTTACTTTGGAGGTATAAAATTGGGAACCAGCGGACTGATTGTCGCTTACAAGGCAGCCGCTGCCGAAGCAATAGCTGCTGCTGATATAGTGGAAAGAACAGTGGATGAAGAAATCACCGTATCCTTTGAATATCCTTTTATGAATGATATCATGCGCATTGTGAAAGAAGACGAGCCTGCCATCTTGGAGCAATCATATGATATGGATTGCCTGATGAGGCTCCGGATACGTAAATCCATGATGGGAAAACTCCGTGCACGTCTGGAGAAGGTGGAAACTGCCCGTATTATTGAATAACTCTGTCGGTACGTCGATATTTTTGGGGCCATATTCACTGCGTTCACAGCAGATGAGAAGAATACGGAATGTGGCTGTAAAATGTCTTCCCCATATCAAATGAAACATATTTGTAATATGGATGAAATATTACAGATATACCGAACCTATATCTTTGCAGCCGTAAACAAAGAAAGTCACATTAATAAAAATGAGAAATACACTTGTAGCGTCTGCTTTTACAATGCTGAGTATTGCAACTGCTTCCGCACAGCTGACTATTCCTAAAGAATATCTGCCGGAAGTACATGGAACGATCCGCGGTAAATATGAACTTCAAACCACTAACGGAATGCAACGGTTCCAGGTACGTAACGCCCGTGTCAGTCTGGACGGGAAGGTTCTTCCGGTAATTGCTTATAAGGCTGAAATAGACTTGTCCGATGAGGGAAGCATCAAGATGCTGGATGCATATGCCCGCTTTGTTCCCAATGATACATGGAATGTCACACTAGGACAGATGCGTGTGCCTTTCACCATAGACGCTCATCGATCTCCCCACCAACAATATTTTGCCAATCGTTCGTTCATAGCCAAACAGGTGGGGAATGTGCGTGATGTGGGTGCTACCGGAGCTTTCTCTTTAAAGAAGGGACTGCCGTTGAAGCTGGAAGGCGGACTGTTCAACGGCTCCGGACTCACCAATCAGAAAGAGTGGCACAACACGTTGAATTATTCTGTTAAGCTTCAATTGATGCCGTGGAAAAATTATAACTTGACTTTGAGTACCCAGAAAATACATCCCGATAAAATCAGCATTTATATGTATGATATCGGTACTTACTACGAGTTTGATAATTGGCATATAGAAGCCGAATACCTTTATAAAACTTATGCGAAAAACTCATTTGATGATGTACATGCTTTCAACGCCTTTGTCAATTACGACTTGTTTATCAAGAAAGGCCTGTTCCGGAAAATTTCATTTCTAGGACGTTATGACAGTATGGGAGATCATAGTAACGGTAATGCGGATGAAGATGGTAAGCTTTACATTACCGATTATTCCCGCCAGCGTGTGACTGGAGGTGTGACATTAAGCTTTGGAAAGGCTTTTCAAGCGGATTTGCGTCTTAATTACGAGAAATATTTCTATGATAAACTATCTTTGGCAAAAGAGTCCGAACAAGACAAGTTTGTGATGGAATTAATGGTACGGTTCTGAAAAAAGCAGGGGAACACTCCCTGCTTTTTTGCTGTTTGTCCTTCTTGTCTTTTCCTTTTCCATCCCTGCCTTTATTCCGGAACTCACCGGCATATCCGTGATATTTCTTCGGGTAACAGGTTTTTCCTCGACAGGCAGTGCGCCTTCTTCCGCCAAGGGGGCAAGTCTATCCCCACCTCTCTTTCATCATATCTTCCAGTTTCAGCAGCTCATCCCTGTATTGTGCAGCTTCTATAAATTCCAGCTTCTTGGCAGCTTCCTGCATCAGTTTCCGGGTACGTTCTATCGTTTTCTCCATCTGTGGCTTGGTCATATACTGAACAATCGGGTCGGCAGCCGTTGTATCGGAAGATGGCTCGATGTATGCCTTGGGGCCTTGAGTGGTTCCGGTAACTTCGTTGCTGTTGTTGCCCAACAAGGCAGCATTCCGCGCACGCTGTATCTGTTTGGGGGTGATTCCATGCTCTTCGTTATATGCCAGCTGTTTTTCACGACGGCGGTTGGTTTCGTCTATCGTTTTTTTCATGCTGTCCGTCATGCGGTCTGCATACATGATTACTTTTCCATTGATATTGCGGGCGGCGCGTCCTGCTGTCTGGGTCAGCGAACGGTGGGAGCGGAGGAACCCTTCTTTGTCTGCATCCAGAATGGCGACCAAAGACACTTCGGGCAAGTCCAGACCTTCACGAAGCAAATTCACACCCACCAGTACATCATAAACGCCCTGACGTAATTCATCCATAATCTTGACGCGTTCCAAAGTGTCCACATCGCTGTGGATGTAGTTGCAGCGGATGTCATTGCGCAGCAGATATTCGGTCAATTCTTCTGCCATGCGTTTGGTAAGCGTGGTCACCAGTACACGTTCTTCTTTCTCGATGCGTTGCTGTATCTCTTCCATCAGGTCGTCAATCTGATTCAGACTGGGGCGTACTTCAATTACCGGGTCCAGCAGTCCGGTAGGACGGATAACCTGTTCAACGATAATGCCTTCACTTTCCACCAATTCATAATCGGCAGGTGTGGCACTGACATAAATCACTTGTTTGGCCAGTTCCTTGAACTCTTCAAATTTTAGAGGACGGTTGTCAAAAGCCGACTCCATCCGGAAACCATATTCCACCAAATTGGTTTTTCTGGCCCGGTCACCACCATACATGGCACGTATTTGCGGTACGCTGACATGGCTTTCGTCTATTACAATCAGGAAATCATCCGGAAAGAAGTCCAGCAGACAGTAAGGACGGGTACCTGCATTACGCCCGTCAAAGTAGCGGGAATAATTTTCTATGCCCGAACAGTGCCCCAGTTCGCGAATCATCTCCATATCGTATGTCACGCGCTCATAGAGCCGTTTCGCCTCATACATTTTTCCTTCCTCCTCGAATTTGGCCACCTCTTTCGTCAAGTCGTCCTCAATCTGATGAATAGCTCTCAACTGGCTCTCTTTGGTGGTCATAAAAAGATTGGCCGGATAAATTTTGTATTCATCAAAAGTTGCCAGACGGATTCCCGAAACAGGGTCTATCTCTTCAATGGCATCAATTTCATCGTCCCAAAACATAACCCGGAGGAGATTGTCGCTATATGCCAGGTAAATGTCTACCGTGTCACCTTTTACGCGGAAATTCCCGCGATTCAGTTCTATGTCGTTACGCACATACAGGCTGTCCACCAAGCGGCGTAAAAATACATTCCTGTCCAGCAGTTTGCCTTTTTTTATCTCGATTACGTTATTATAGAAATCCGACGGGTTCCCCATACCGTAGATGCAGGACACGGAAGACACCACCACCACGTCCTTCCGTCCCGACAGCAGGGCAGAGGTGGCAGCCAGCCGCAATTTGTCAATCTCTTCATTAATGGCCAGATCCTTTTCTATATAGGTGTCGCTGGACGGCAAGTATGCTTCCGGCTGGTAATAGTCATAATAAGATACATAGTATTCCACAGCATTATTGGGAAAGAAACTCTTGAACTCTCCGTATAACTGGGCTGCCAATGTTTTGTTATGGCTTAATATCAAGGTGGGCTTATTGATGTTTTTAATTACATTTGCAATCGTGAAAGTCTTGCCGGACCCGGTGACCCCCAATAAAGTTTGTGCGGGGACTCCTTCCAGCACCCCTTCGGTCAGCTGGGCGATAGCTTCCGGTTGGTCGCCGGTGGGTTGGTATTCGGAAATCAATTCAAAATTCATAATAGCATGTTTGGTTTAATGAGATGTAAAAATACAGTTATTTCCTTAGATATTATCTATTCATCTCTAAAAAATAGACTCTTGTCGACTTTTTAGCATTTAAAAACATGGAAATATTGCATTATTCGGTGGAAAGGCGTAAATTTGCGCAATTATTTGAATAAGATGAAAAAATATATCATTATAGCTCTTGTCTCCGGTACGGTTCTAACGTCTTGTGGAGAGTATAACAAAGTTTTAAAAAGCACGGACTACGAATACAAGTACGAAGCGGCCAAAAGTTACTTTGGCAAAGGGCAGAATACTAAGGCGGCCACCATTCTGGAGGAATTGATTACCATCATGAAGGGAACGGATAAGGCTGAGGAATCACTTTATATGTTGGGTATGACCTACTATAATCAGGGTGACTTCATCACAGCTTCGCATTATTTCACCACTTATTATAATACTTATCCGCGTGGGGTCTATACGGAACAGGCCAGATATTTTTCAGGAAAAGCATTGTTCCTGGATACTCCGGAACCTCGTTTGGACCAGTCGAGCACCTATAAGGCTATTCAGGAGTTGCAGATGTTTATGGAATATTTCCCTACCAGTAGCCGTCGGCAGGATGCACAGCAAATGATTTTTGATTTGCAGGACAAGCTGGTGATGAAAGACTATCTGGCTGCGAAATTGTATTATGATTTGGGCTCTTATACAGGAAACAGTACTTATAGCACTACCGGTAACAACTATTTGTCTTGCATCGTTACCGCCCAGAATGCTTTGAAAGACTATCCCTATACCAAGATGCGCGAAGATCTTTCTATCTTGGTCTTGCGTGCCAAATATGATATGGCGAAAGCGAGCGTGGAAGAAAAGAAAGAAGAGCGTATGCGTGAAACGATAGATGAATATTATTCTTTCAAGAATGAGTTTCCCGACAGCAAGTATACTAAAGAAGTGGAGAGCATCTACAAGGATGCCAATAAGTACGTAAAAGAATTTAATGAATAAAACTAAATAAGAAATTATGGATTACAAAAAGACAAACGCTCCAAGTAATACTGTTACCCGTGACATGATGGATTTATGTGCAGACACAGGTAACATTTATGAAACTGTTGCTATCATTGGCAAACGTGCCAACCAGATTAGTGTTGAGATGAAGAATGATCTTTCAAAGAAATTGCAGGAGTTTGCCTCATACAACGATAACCTGGAAGAAGTCTTTGAAAATAGAGAGCAGATCGAAATCTCACGTTATTACGAAAAGCTTCCGAAACCGACATTGATCGCTGCTCAGGAATATGAAGAAGGCAAGGTTTATTTCCGTAATCCTGCTAAAGAAAAAGAGAAACTACAGTGATTTTTCATTTGGGGCTGTGCAAAAGGTCTTTACCGCAGGTTATGCAGATCGTTCTATTTTGAAACATGAGTCGTTTCGTGTGGAAACTGTATCAAACTGAGTAATCTGTGGTACATTTTGATGCACCTCACATTATATTAGCCCTGTTATGCTGAACGCAGTGAGGAATCTGATAACCATTCACTTTGTGTTTTCAGGTTTTTCACTGCGTTTAGAATGACGGGTTGTATGATTAAAATTAAAGAGACTATGATACAACGCATTCAATCTGTTTATTTACTTGTTGTTACCATTTTGATTATTATTTGCCTGTGTAGTCCCGTAGGCTCATACATAGGAAGTGATTATAGTGTTTCCGCTTTAACAAATCTGTGTCTTACTATGGCGGATGGTACTAAAGATTATGCTCCATGGGCCTTGTTTGTGATTTTGCTGGTTGTTGCGGTTCTTGCTTTCGGCACTATCTTCTTGTTCAAAAAACGCATGTTGCAAATCCGTCTGACTATTTTCAGCACCATTTTGTTGATCGGGTATTATGCCACATTGGTCACTTTTATTTTTATGTTGAAAGAAGAGTCTATGACATTTTCTCCTTCATGGACTGTGTGTCTGCCGTTGGTTGCCATCATTTTGAATTGGCTTGCCATCCGCGCCATTGGTAAGGATGAGGTATTGGTTAAAGCATACGACCGTTTGAGATAAGCTGAGGGAATTATTATGTATGATATAAAAAGCCTGCAAGATTCATCTTGCAGGCTTTTGTATTATGAGAGAGAGTCCTTTTTTTATTTAGTAATATCTATCAGATAACTCAGCCGTATGCCTATGAATGAATGGGCTGATCTTTCGAAGAAATCTCTTTTCGAGTTCTTGTAAAAGTCGCTCAATCCCATGTAGTAACGTCCTTCCAGCAGGAAATGTCCGATACCGGTACTTACTTCCAGACCGGCGCCGGCTGTGATACCATAATCAAATTTATTCTCCACCTCTTTACCGTGTTCCGGTCTTGTTGTAGAAGTAGTCCAGTTTATCTTTTCGTTGTCACCCAGGAAAAAGCCGATTTGTGGTCCTGCATTGAAAAAGACCTTCACTCCCCGGTTCAATGCATCCTTGCCGAATGCCAGATGTGCCATGAAAGGGATTTCCAGATAATTCATGGTGCGGCTGTAAGAATTGCCGGAATCATCTTCTATCTTTTCGTCCCATCCGCGTTGTGAATAGTTTATTTCCATTTGCACGCCACACATCATCTTGAAATATTTCTCGGACATATATCTCATGGTAACCCCCATAGACATGGTGTTCAAGGTGTTCAGTTTGATTTTCGGGTTGAAGCTGACGGAACTCATGTTCAGACCACCATTGATGCCGACGGCAAAATTATGACGTTCTTCACCCAACTGTGCAGCTGCCGGCAATGCAAAGAACAATGCCAGTACAAGCAGCCCGAAGTTCTTATACTTTTTCATTATTCAAAATCAAGTTTAATCAGTTCAAAGTCCTTGGTAAAATGAACGAAGAACACTTTACGATTGATAAATCCACCCCAGTTGTTTACGCGTTCAAATTTAAATCCGGTCTGGATAGGGGTGACAGCCACCTTGTCCAGTTTGTCTTCCAGTTTGTTGCCGTATTGGGACAGGCCCTTCAGGAAGAAATATCCTGTATCGAATCCCAGCATACCATATTTAGGGAATGAGTTGAGCATATCCTTGCTGTACCATTTGCGGTAAGCCGATGAGAACTGAACGGCTTCCGGAAATAAATTGTTTGTGTAAAACGAAGAATAGAAATAGGTGTCCAGTTCATAGAAACTGGCCAGATGGTCGTTGGTATAGGTCTGCCATTCCGGATAGCCGAATAACTGCATACGGTAGTCGGGATTGTCACGGGAGGTCACAATCAGTTGTGGTAACAGTTTTATCAATGCCACGTTGGTGCCGGAAGTCGGGATGAATACATTATCCATACTATGGTTCATCGCGCCTTTCAATGATTCCGGAGTAATATTTTCCCCTTTTAATTCGGTAAAAGGAATGCGTTTGGTTTTTAACTCCTCTTTCAGTCCTTTTATAAAATCCACTTTGTCTTTGTCACCATCTTCTGCATCCAGGAAGATAACATTGGCGGTTGTAAACTTGCGGGTAAAATGCTCGTAAACTTCCGAGTACAGATAAGATTGGGGAGTATTTATCTGATAGATGGCGGGATTGCTGAAAACTTCATTCCCTTTGGAGGTAAAAGGTACTACCAGCCGGATATTGTTTTTCTTGGCGAATTCCGCAACCGGTTTCACCTGGTCGGGATAAGCCGGGCCGAAGATAATATCCATGCTCTTCAATTCACTTCTATCCAGAATGTTCTTGATGGAAGAAGTATTGTTATGGGTATCGTATGAGTACAGGTCGATGGATACTCCTTTTTCCTTCAAGCTGTCTACTGCCATCAGGAAGCCTTCATAGTATTCCACCATACGTGTCTGTTCGTCACGGTTGCCCTTGCCGTCTGTCATGAATGGCAGCATTACGGCAGCTTTGATGGTAGATATTTTGCGTGCCTCCTTCTTGCTTTCATTAAACAGCTGGTCGTCCGTGGGGATTACGGCAGGCGTATTATCCACAGGCGTTTCAGTCTTTGTATCCTTAGGATATGGAATACAAAGGAACTTTCCTTTTTTCAGTTTTTCGGTACGCAGTTCAGGATTGGCGGCAATCAGTTCGGCTTCTGTAATGCCATACAGGCGGCTGATGCTGAATATCGTTTCCTTGCGTTCCACTTTATGCATATCCCTGCAATTGGGTTTCAGTGGGGTGGAAGTGGTGACCGGCTTGGTAGTCTGTGCGGCTTTCACCTCGTTCATGATTATCTCCTCGCTGTCCGTCACCTTGGCGGGAATTACGATAACCTGTCCGATACGGAAATTCTCCGCGCTCAGTCCGGGATTTGCCTGGCAGATGCGTTGTGCGGTTACTCCATAGCGTTGTGTCAGCTTGTACAAGGTTTCACCCGACTGGATGGTATGGAACATCTGCTGTTCCGTTCCGATGTTCTTTTGTGGAATCTTCAATGTTTCACCGGTTTTAATTTTCTGGTCGCTGCCGGGGTTCATTTTAACGATATCACCGGTAGTGACATTATACATGCTGGCTATGGAATAAAGACTTTGCCCTTTGGTAATGGTGTGCAGGAAATAGCCGGAAGACTGTGTTTGAGCCATCATTCCGGTGCTGCTGGCAGACAAGGCTGCGATAAGATATAATGCTCGAATAAATTTCATTTGCAGTGTGTTGATTAAACTGAGTGGCAAAAGTACAAAAAAAACTGTTTTATTCACATTATATAGAAAGAATAGAAAATATTATTAGGCTTTTTAATTAAATATTTCGTCGGGAAGCATTAATTTTGCAAAGATTACGCAGAGTAAGAAGATTATGAGTGAAGAAAAAGAACTGATTAATGTATACGGTGCCCGTGTACATAACTTGAAAGATATAGATGTTGAAATTCCACGGAACAGCCTGACGGTGATAACCGGATTGAGCGGAAGCGGTAAATCGTCTTTGGCATTCGATACCATCTTCGCCGAAGGGCAGCGGAGATACATTGAGACCTTTTCCGCATATGCCCGTAATTTCCTGGGAGGGTTGGAGCGCCCGGATGTGGATAAGATTACAGGACTCAGCCCGGTAATTTCCATCGAACAGAAAACGACGAACAAGAATCCCCGCTCTACCGTGGGGACTACGACAGAGATATACGATTATCTCCGTTTGCTCTATGCCCGTGCAGGGGTTGCTTATTCTTATCTTTCGGGAGAGAAAATGGTGAAATATACCGAAGAACAGATCATCGGTCTGATTCACCGGGATTATCAGGGTAAGAAGATATTCATGCTTGCCCCCTTGGTACGTACCCGCAAGGGGCATTACAAAGAACTTTTCGAACAAGTGCGCAAGAAAGGTTATCTGTATGTCCGCGTGGACGGCGAGGTGCGCGAAATTGTACACGGCATGAAGCTGGACCGTTACAAGAACCATGATATCGAAGTCGTGATAGACAAGCTGGTCGTATCGGAAAAGGACGACAAACGGCTGAAACAGAGTGTTGCCACTGCCATGCAGCAGGGTGAGGGGCTGATTATGATTTATGATGCCGATACCCGGGAGGTGCGCCATTACAGTAAGCGGTTGATGTGTCCTGTCACCGGACTGTCTTATAAAGAGCCTGCCCCTCATAATTTCTCGTTTAACTCTCCGCAGGGAGCCTGCCCCCGTTGTAAGGGGCTGGGGTATGTGAATCTGATTGATGTGGACAAAGTGATTCCCGACAGGAATCTTTCCATTTACGAAGGAGCCATCGCTCCTTTGGGCAAATATAAAAATGCCATGATTTTCTGGCAGATAGAGGCCCTGCTTGAAAAATATGATTTTACGATCAAGACACCGGTCAAGGATATGCCGGATGATGCGATAGACGAAATACTCTATGGCTCGGATGAGCGTATCAAGATAAAGAGCACCTTGATTCATACCTCTTCCGATTACTTTGTAACTTATGAAGGGATTGTGAAGTACATCCAGATGATGCAGGAGAAAGATGCATCGGCCACTGCTCAGAAGTGGGCGGAACAGTTTGCCAAGACCGATGTTTGTCCCGAATGCAAGGGCGCGCGCCTGAACAAGGAGGCGTTGCATTTCCGTATCCACGACAAGAACATCTATGAACTGGCAAGCATGGATATCAACGAACTGTATGACTGGCTGCAACAGGTCGATCCTTTTCTGGAAGACAAGCAGCGCATGATTGCCGCCGAGATTTTGAAGGAGATCCGTACCCGTCTTAAGTTTCTGTTGGATGTGGGACTGGATTATCTTTCACTGAACCGCACCTCGGTATCCCTTTCGGGAGGCGAGAGCCAGCGCATCCGTCTGGCAACTCAAATCGGCTCCCAGCTGGTGAACGTGCTTTATATTCTGGATGAACCGAGTATCGGATTACACCAACGGGACAACCTCCGCCTTATCAACTCCTTGAAGAAGTTGCGTGACACAGGTAACTCTGTCATCGTGGTGGAGCATGACAAGGATATGATGCTGGCGGCGGACTATGTGGTTGATATGGGACCGAAGGCGGGCCGTTTGGGTGGGGAAGTAGTATTCCAAGGAACTCCGAAACAAATGCTTCAGACAGAAACACTTACCTCTAAGTACTTAAACGGACAGATGAAGATAGAGATACCGGCCGAACGCCGCCCCGGTAACGGGAAATCCTTATGGCTGAGAGGGGCGAAAGGAAACAACCTGAAGAATGTGGATGTGGAATTTCCTTTGGGAAAACTCATTTGCGTCACAGGGGTGTCCGGCAGTGGCAAATCCACGCTGATAAACGATACCTTGCAGCCCATCCTGTCACAGCATTTCTACCGTTCTTTGCAGGAACCTCTGCCCTATGACAGTGTGGAGGGACTGGACTATATAGATAAGGTGGTGAATGTGGACCAGTCGCCGCTGGGCAGGACACCGCGTTCCAATCCGGCCACCTATACAGGAGTATTCTCGGATATCCGGAATCTGTTTGTCGGTCTGCCCGAAGCGAAGATCCGTGGCTATAAGCCGGGGCGTTTCTCGTTCAATGTAACCGGAGGACGCTGCGAGGCTTGCGGCGGTAACGGATACAAGACCATCGAAATGAATTTCCTGCCCGATGTGCTGGTACCTTGCGAGGTTTGTCACGGCAAACGATATAACCGCGAGACGCTGGAAGTGCGCTATAAGGGTAAATCCATAGCCGATGTACTGGACATGACCATCAATCGTGCTGTAGAGTTCTTTGAGAATGTGCCTCAGATTCTGAATAAAATCAAAGTGCTGCAAGAGGTGGGGTTAGGATATATTAAACTGGGACAGCCCTCCACCACCTTGTCGGGCGGAGAGAGCCAGCGTGTGAAACTGGCTACGGAACTGTCCAAGCGTGATACCGGCAAAACGATGTATATTCTGGATGAGCCTACTACCGGGCTTCATTTCGAAGATATCCGTGTGCTGATGAATGTACTGAACAAACTGGTGGAGAAAGGCAATACCGTTCTGGTTATCGAACATAACCTGGACGTGATCAAACTGGCGGATTACATCATCGATATGGGTCCCGAAGGCGGAAGGGGCGGAGGACAGGTGCTTGCTGCCGGAACTCCTGAGGAAGTGGCCGGAAGCAAGAAAGGATATACCCCGAAATTTATAAAAGAAGAATTGGAAAATTAACCGGCATACCAGCAATGAAAGAGAAAATAGCTAAAACCAACGTAGCCCGTCTGCTTGATAAGGCCAAGATAGCATACGAGCTTATTCCATACGAAGTAGACGAGAACGACCTCAGCGCTGTTCACGTTGCCGCCAGTTTGGGCGAGAACATAGAACAAGTCTTCAAGACTTTGGTGCTTCATGGGGATAAATCCGGATATTTTGTCTGTGTCATACCCGGCGAGCACGAGGTGGATTTAAAAATGGCGGCAAAAGTCTCAGGTAACAAGAAATGCGACCTGATTCCCATGAAAGAGCTGCTTCCCCTGACAGGATATATCCGGGGAGGATGTTCTCCCATCGGCATGAAAAAGCATTTCCCCACCTATATACACGAGACTTGCACCGCATTCCCGTACATTTATATCAGTGCCGGTATCCGCGGATTACAGATAAAAATAGCGGCCGATGACCTGATAAAAGAAACGAAAGCAGAGATTTGTTCCCTTTTCACCGAATAAATATGCCAAAAAGAGTCACATTTGTGGCTCTTTTTTTTTCAGATAGACTAAAAGTTATATCTTTGCAAAAAAAGAATACTAACTATTAATTAAATCTTTATCAACTATGTTTGAAGGACAGCCTAAAGGCTTATACGCATTAGCTCTCGCCAATACCGGCGAACGCTTTGGTTATTACACCATGCTTGCTATTTTCACTCTTTTCCTGCAAGCGAAATTCGGCTTTACAGCCGCCACGACGTCAACAATCTTTGCCAGTTTCCTGGCAGGAGTGTATTTCATGCCGCTTATCGGAGGTATCCTGGCCGATAAATTCGGTTATGGCAAGATGGTTACTACCGGTATCGTTATCATGTTTGCCGGTTATGTGCTGCTGGCTATCCCGATGGCAACCAATATCGGATTGTATTCCATGTTCGGCGCTCTTGCCCTGATTGCTTTGGGAACCGGACTTTTCAAGGGAAATCTGCAAGTAATGGTAGGTAATCTGTATGATGCTCCTGAGTATAGCGCGAAACGTGATACCGCTTTCAGTTTGTTCTATATGGCAATCAACATCGGTGCCCTGTTCGCTCCGACTGCCGCTACTGCCATGACCAACTATGTGTTGGGCAAAGCAGGCTTCAGCTATGTGCCCCAGATACCTTCTTTGGCACATCAGTTCCTGGACGGTACGATTACCGCCGAAGGCGAGGCCACACTGACTGCCATGCAGACCGCACAGAATTTCACAGGAAGCATGGCTGATTTCTGTACTACTTATATTGATAAATTGTCAGAAGCCTATAACTATGGTTTCGGTGTAGCTTGTATCTCACTGGTTGCCTCTATGGCTATTTATGTTATTTTCCGTTCTACATTCAAACATGCCGATTACAACTCCAAGCAGGCTAAACCGGCCAATGTACACGAAGAAGAGCTGACTCCCGCACAGACCAAAGAACGCATCGTCGCTTTGTTGCTGGTATTCGCTGTGGTTATTTTCTTCTGGATGGCATTCCATCAGAACGGTCTTACCATGACCTTCTTCGCCCGTGACTACACGGCACATGAGGTAACCGGTCTGGATCGCCTTGGCTTCAGCGTATGGAATCTGGCTCTTCTTATTGTAACCGTTTATGCAGGTTTCTCACTGTTCCAGTCCAAGACAGGCAAGGGCAAATTGATTTCAGGCGTTATTGCTACCTTGGCTTTTGTGGTTTTAGGAGTCAATTATGGTACTATGGACCCTACATTGCCTATCCTTCCTCAGATTTTCCAACAGTTTAACCCCTTCTTCGTTGTCGCTCTGACTCCGGTATCACTGGCAGTATTCGGTTCATTGGCAAAGAAAGGAAAAGAACCATCAGCTCCGCGTAAAATCGGTATCGGTATGGTGATTGCCGCAGTAGGTTTCATGTTGCTGGCATTCGGCTCATTCGGTCTGCCTACTCCTGCTGAAGTAGAAGCCAATGGTATTGCCGAGAGCGCGTTGGTTTCACCCAACTGGCTGATCTCGACTTATCTGGTATTGACTTTTGCCGAATTGTTCCTGTCACCGATGGGTATCTCATTTGTTTCCAAGGTAGCTCCTCCCAAGTATAAAGGCGCTATGATGGGACTTTGGTTTGTGGCTACTGCTATTGGTAACTATCTGGTAGCTATCATCGGTTATTTGTGGGGTGATATGCAGTTGTGGATGGTATGGAGTGTATTGATTGTGTGCTGCTTGCTTTCCGCATTGTTCATCTTCTCTATCATGAAGAAACTGGAAAAGGTTGCGAAATAATTCCCGCCTATATTATATATGAAAAAGAAGCCCGCTTAACCAATCAGCGGGCTTCTCTTTTTTTATAAATTACAGAAGAAGGATACGAAAACAGGAACACTCATATCAATCAGTATTCCGTGGAATATGGCCAGGGGAATCATGTCTTTTCCCGAATAACGTGTGATGGATGGCAGCAATACATCCATCGAGTTCACTCCGGCAGCCGAGATAGGAGCCAGCTGTCCGAAATATTTCCGTATGAGCGGAGCACCGAGCAATGCCATCATCTCCCGGAAAATATTGGCCAGTAACGCAATGGTTCCCAATTCGGTGGCCAGTTGTAATCCGATAGACGGTTCTTTGAACTGTGTGATCAGAATGGAGGATAGTGAATAATAGGCAAAGCCGCTGCCCACCGCCATACAGTCGAATACACTCCATTGGCTTAATAGCAGACTGGCCAGTGCCGAGAAAAGCAAGGTTCCCGCAATGGTAGCCATCGGTACCAGGAGCATTTTCAGCCGTAAGCTTTTAATCAGTTCTTTCAATTTCTTATTGCTGCCTATGCTGATTCCTACTTGGAGCATCAGTGCATAAAGCACATACATGGAAACAGAGTGCATGTCATACTGGAAATTATTGACAGCTCCAATCATACATCCTGCACAAAAAAATGCGACAACAACCAAACTGCCTTTCATTGTTTGCCTCCTTTCTTAAAAAACAGATGAAATACCAGGAAAGAAGCTAGCATACTGCCCAAAATGCTTAATGTAGCCAATATAGCCGCCTGCCATCCGAATCTGCCTAAATTGTTAATGATTAAGCTGTTGGAGCCGATAGAGATTCCCAAAACAAACAGCAGCAGGAAGATAGTGAGTGATGTACTCTTTTCTATTTTCTGTAAAAACTGCAAGTTGCGCAATACATATCCTATACCGATACCAACAAACATAATAGATATAATAGTAAACATAGCAATCAATTTTTTTAGTAAAACATATACAACCCGACGGTTTCACCGAATGAGAACCATCATGCAATATATCTTTCATCGGGCACGTGTGTGGGTAGGATGAAAGTTGGGTAATAAATTACGTGTGAGTGGAAATCTAAACAAAGCCGCTGAACCAATGTACATGCACAATGAAGTGATTACACAGGGGGGTATTTCCCGATGTAAGGTGATGTATGCTGTATGTAGTCTGTAATTGGTTCATATCATTGATTCATTTGCGGTGCAAAGATAATCCTTTTATGTATATTTTCAAAATAAATATTCATAAATCTTCTTCTGTTACCTTTGGACGGATATAGCGTGTGTTTTAACATAGGATCATTTATTGGGAATTTATCTCCGAATTCTGACGATAAAAAATATTCATTAATTGCAGGGGATAAGAACTTTATCTTTTCTGGAGAATTATACTTTTTTCTTGAATTGAATATTCTGTGTAAGTGCTTGTATACTAGTTGTTTATATTTGTTTGAGATAAAAATGAAAATAATGTCATAATTGGTGGCAATTATCTATACACCCTATTGATATTTTTTGTTTCTTTGTAATCTATTTATATACTAACACACCAAAGGAATGGATTACACCGAACAGTTTATCCGGCTGAATTGCAGTTTGATGTCGGATTACAAAATGATGAAGCTGAATGCCGAAATGAAATGCATGGGAATAGGATTATATATTCAAATGATATTGTTCCTGCGAAGGCAACAGGAATACAAACACGATTTTAACGAACTGGATTTGTTGGCTGAACAATGGGGGGCTACAGTGGAAGATCTGCAGCATCTCATTAAAGACTTTAACTTGTTTGTCATAATGGAGGACGGATATTTCCGATGCCTGTATCTGGATGAGGTGATGGGTTATCAGAATAAGCTTTCGGAGCAACGTGCCGCCGCCGGTAGCAAAGGAGGAAGAAGCAGCAAGAAAAAGACTGTGCAGACAGCTGAAAAAGTAATCACTTCTACTGTCCTCACGGCAGCGGATAAAGAAGCGAATGACGATGCAGACAATAAGGAAAACAACACGGAAAACAATGCGGAAAACAGTGTAAAATGCATGAAAAACACGATTGAAAAAAGTGATGATGAAAATGTAACCGAAAATACACTGCAATGTATTGATAATGAATGTGTTAATGGGGATTTGCAAGCAAGCTTTAAGCAAAACTTTATAAGAGAAGAAAAGAATAGAGAAGAGAAGAAAAAGAAAGATGATGTTAACATCATACAAAGAAACATCGGCATCGGCAACAACATGTTTTTTTGCTATGAAAAAAATGTCAGGGTAACACTTCGACAGAAACGCTATATCAATGAGATTTTCCCTATCCGGGTTCGGGTGGATACACCACGCACGATTCCGGATTTGGAAGAAAGAGGAGTTGGACCGCCCATGGATAAATGCATATCGTATCTTTGTTGAATGCTATTTGCCCCCCAGGTACGCGCCGTTAATCACGGAAGATATGGATCTTTCACGTGTAAGATGCTATATCTTACAGCTGTAAGATTATAAATCTTTCACCTTCATCGTCTGGACATTGCGAAAGAGTTCAGCCGGTCTGTGCGTGGTGGAATATAACCGTCTGCCGCTTGTTTTCACGAATACCGTCTGGGGTATCTCAAGAAGATGCTCAGCAGGGCAAATATCCCGATGGCTACCGGATAGTACAAGTATTCGATAATGCTCAAAGGAGACAGGGAAGCCAGTTTGGCAGCAATCAGCATTTGTGCTCCGTAAGGGATGATTCCCTGGATGACACACGAGAAAGTATCCAGAATACTTGCACTCTTGCGTTTGTCCACCCTGTAGCGGGTAGCGATATCGTTGGCAAGCGGTCCCACTGTGATGATGGCTATCGTATTGTTGGCTGTGCAGAAATTGGCGATACTCACCAAAGCCGCGATGCAAAGTTCGGCTCCGCGTTTGCTGTTGACGTGTTTGGTCAGTTTTTGGATGATATAGTCCACTCCGCCATTAAAACGGATCAGTTCCAGCATACCGCCTGCCATCAAGGTGATGATGATGAGCTCACCCATCCCGGTGATCCCTGTGCCCATGGAGCCGAGCCAGTCGAACAGGCCGATGCTCCCCGTGAACAGGCCGATCACTCCCGTTGTGGCGATGCCCAGTATCAGTACGAGTGCCACATTCATACCTGCTATGGCGGTTCCCAACACAACCAGGTAGGGGAGGATTTTGATCCATTCCACCGACTGGATGTCGTGGGTGGTCATCACGTCCATCCCTCTGAAAATATAGTAGTCGAAAACCATCAGAGCGGCCGGAAGGGCTATCATGAAGTTTACCCGGAACTTGTCACGCATGGCGCATCCCTGGGTACGGGTGGCGGCGATGGTGGTATCCGAGATGAATGAAAGGTTGTCGCCGAAGAAGGCTCCTCCCACCACGATACCTGTCATGAAGGCCAGGTTCATGTCGGTTTTCTCTGCGATGCCTGCTGCCACGGGGACTAGTGCCACGATGGTTCCTACCGAGGTTCCGATGGAGAGTGAGATGAAACAGGCAGCCAGGAAGATGCCTGCCAGCAGCAGATTGTCCGGCAGCAGGAGAAGCGTAAGGTTGACGGTCGCGTCAATGGCCCCGATATCTTTGGCACTTTGGGCGAATGCGCCTGCCAGGATGAAAATCCAGATCATCAGCATGATGTTCTTGTTGGCTGCGCCGATGGAATATTGCAGCATTCGCTCATTCAGGCTCAGGCCTTTGGTGATGCATACCGCATAGACCGAGGATACCATGAAAGCAATCGTGATGGGGACTTTATAGAAGTCGTTTACAATGATGGAGGTCACCAGATACAGGCATAGAAATACCAGCAGTGGACTGAGTGCCCATAGACTGGGCTTATTGGTTATTGGAGTTAATTTTTCACCGTTCATGAATTTGTATTTTATAAAATGAGGTGCAAAGTTACAAAAAGACTTGCTGTATAACAATATATGGGGGAAAAAGGTCACAGCCCCACCTTCGTAACAGGGAAGGCAGGGCTGTAAGGGTATTGGGAAAGTTGGGGATAAAATTGGATTATAGTGTCACGCCTGTCTTGAAGATGGCGATTTCACGATAATTCTTCTTTTCATTGTTTACCGGTTCTCCGCTGGCAACACGGATGATATAGTCTATAAAGCGTTCGCAGGTCTTTTCCATCGGTTCGTTTTCTACGATGACTCCGGCATTGAAGTCAATCCATCCCGGTTTGTTTTTAGCCAGAGTGGAGTTGGTGGAAATCTTCATGGTAGGAACAAACGTACCGAACGGAGTACCGCGGCCGGTAGTGAAGAGCACCATGTGACAGCCGCAGGAGGCGAGGGCGGTGGCAGCTACCAAATCGTTGCCCGGTGCGGAAAGCAAGTTCAAACCTTTCACTTTCAGGCGGTCGCCATAGCCCATAACTCCGTCAACGTATGCTTTGCCGCATTTTTGGGTACATCCCAACGCTTTGTCTTCCAGGGTGGAGATACCACCTGCCTTGTTGCCCGGTGACGGATTTTCGCCCACTGGCTCGCCGTGTGACAGGAAATATTCCTTAAAGTCATTAATCAGGTGTACGGTCTGCTCGAACAGTTCCTTGGTGCGGCAACGGTTCATCAGGATGGTTTCCGCACCGAACATTTCGGGAACCTCCGTCAGTACGGAAGTACCGCCCTGTGCAATCAGGAAGTCGGAGAACATACCCAGCAACGGATTGGCGGTGATACCTGAGAAGCCATCCGAACCGCCGCATTTCAAGCCTACACGCAACTCGGACAAAGGAACATCCTCGCGTACATCGGTCTTGGCTTTGGTGTACAGTTCACGCAGAATCTTCATACCCTCTTCAAATTCATCCCCCACTTTCTGGGTTACCATGAACTTTACGCGGTTTGTGTCGTAATCTCCCAGAAACTCGCGGAAAACATCCGGCTGGTTGTTCTCGCAGCCCAGACTGACAATCAGTACGGCTCCTGCATTAGGATGCAGAATCATGTCGCGGAGAATTTTCTTGGTATTCTCGTGGTCATCGCCCAGCTGTGAACAGCCATAGTTGTGAGGGAATGCCACGATAGCGTCCACACCTTCGCAGTTGGTTTCGCGGCGTAACGCTTCGGCCAGTTGTCCGATGATACCGTTTACACAACCCACGGTGGGGATAATCCATACCTCGTTACGGATACCTACATCACCGTTTTTGCGGCGGTATCCTTTGAACGTCAGGTCTTTCTTCGGGATATTGAGGTCTACGCTGACCGGATTGTAGGTGTAATCCAACAGTCCGGCAAGGTTTGTCTTTATCTGGGTTTCATTGATCCAGCGTCCTTGTTCCACGGCAGTCACGGCATGGCCGATGGGGTAACCATACTTGATGATATTCTCGCCTTGGGCGAAATCTTTCAGTGTCACCTTATGGCCGGCAGGCACGTCTTCCTTCAACGTGATGGCATGACCGTCTACCGTGATGGTCTCGCCTGCTTTTAAATCCGAGATAGCCACCACTACGTTATCAGCCGGATTGATTTTCAAATACTTTGTTTCCATTTCTATTTTTAGTTATCAGATTTACTTTTTATGCGCGTCCAGATAGAAATCCACGTTCTCCACCGCAAGCAGGGTGATGGGCATGTAATTGCATTGTTTCACCTCTTTCTTGAAGATCAGGTGATTGCACAGGCTCTCTACGCCGCTGTATCCTTGTGCGGTAGGTTGCTGAGCAATCAGGAAATCCACTGCGCCCTCTTTCAGACAAGAGACGTTCCGGTGTAATAAATCGTACCCAATCAGTTTGAAATTTTTCATGTTGTGTCCGATGAGATATTCTCCTATAATGTACACTTTCGAGTTGAAAGTGATGCCGCACGTAATCTGTGGGTTCTCTTGGAAAAAGCGGTTCATCAGCGCCTCGTCCTCGTCCGGACGCTTGGCGTAGAGGTTCAGTTCCACTATCTTGCAGTCGGGAAAATGCTCCTGCATATATTTTCTGAATCCTTTTTCACGGTTTTCCTGCTGGTTTGATCCCAGGCGGCCTTCGTTGATTTGTCTGAAGATAACGATTTCTTTGGGACATTCTCCCAACATCATGGCCATGCGGGCGGCAAAGTATCCGCTTTGGTCGGATTTCTGCCCGAAGAATGCCAGCGGATTCAGACTGGCCACGTTGGAGTCTATAAATATATAAGGTATTTCCCGTTCTTGTAATTTGTCGGTGAATCTGGCCGTCATCTCAGGAATAGTGGGGGCGAGCAATACGCCATCCGGCTCTTGTTTCAGTATTTCCTCACCGGCATTGATGAAGGAGGAATATTCATATTGGTCATAGTACATCACGGACAGGGTGATGTGGAAATCCGAAAAGGTTTCTACGGCTCTTTTCATCCCCAGTTCCACATCGGTCCAGTAATCGCCTTCCTTGTGCTGTGGCAGCAGGCAGACAAACAGATACTTTTTGTTGGATGCCAATGCGCTGGCATACATATTGGGCTGGTAATCCAGTTGCTTCAATATTTCTTCCACCCGTTTCCGGCTGGCTTCGGATACTCCTGTGCGGCCATGCAATACACGGTCTACTGTGCCGACTGATACATCTGCCAGGCGCGCGATATCCTTGATTCTGATTCTTTCGGGCAGTTTATTCATACCTTAATTATATATATTGTGCTCGTGCACACTGATAATTTATTTTTTTTCGATACAAATATATAACAATTTTTGGTTTTAAAAAAATAAATAGTACCTTTGTGCACGCACACGGATGAATTATTTGAGTGGTCTGTTGAGTACAAGGTTACGATGTGATTCGTCTATGGATATGTAAACCAGTATTTTAATTGGCTTGAAAGTTAAACGAATAAATATATAACAATTTAAAATCACGAAATTATGGGAAAAGTAGTAACCTTAGGTGAAATTATGTTGAGATTGTCAACTCCGGGAAACACACGTTTTGTACAGTCGGATTCATTTGATGTTGTTTATGGCGGTGGTGAAGCGAACGTAGCGGTGAGTTGCGCGAACTACGGTCACGAAGCTTATTTCGTAACTAAATTGCCGAAACACGAAATTGGACAGTCTGCTGTGAATGCATTGCGTAAATATGGTGTGAAGACCGATTTCATCTGTCGTGGTGGCGACCGCGTAGGTATCTATTATCTGGAAACAGGAGCTTCCATGCGTCCTAGCAAAGTAATTTATGACCGTGCCCACTCGGCTATCGCCGAAGCCGATCCTTGCGATTTCGACTTTGACGCTATCATGGAAGGTGCGGACTGGTTCCACTGGTCGGGTATCACTCCGGCTATTTCTGACAAGGCTGCCGAACTGACCAAACTGGCTTGTGAAGCTGCAAAACGTCATGGCGTTACGGTATCTGTAGACTTGAATTTCCGCAAGAAACTGTGGACAAAAGAAAAAGCACAGTCTATCATGAAACCGTTGATGCAGTATGTAGATGTATGTATAGGTAACGAAGAAGATGCCGAACTTTGTCTGGGCTTCAAACCGGAAGCGAATGTGGAAGCCGGTGAAACCAATGCGGAAGGTTACAAAGGAATCTTCAAGGCTATGGCAAAAGAATTCGGCTTTAAATATGTGGTTTCTACCTTGCGCGAATCATTCTCGGCTACTCACAACGGCTGGAAGGCTATGATTTATAACGGAGAAGAATTTTATGAATCAAAACGCTATGACATCAACCCGATTATTGACCGGGTAGGTGGTGGCGACTCATTCTCCGGAGGTATCATTCACGGTCTGCTGACCAAACCGAATCAGGGTGCCGCCCTTGAATTTGCTGTTGCCGCTTCTGCTTTGAAGCATACTATCAACGGTGACTTCAATTTGGTATCTGTAGACGAAGTGGAAGCATTGGCTGGTGGCGATGCCAGCGGACGTGTACAACGCTAAATTTGTTTTTTATAGGAACACGAATGACGCAAATAACGCAAATTTTTGATACATGTTTTATTTGTATCATTTGTGTTCCTATCTTTCATTTAAACTAAAATATAACATTATGGCTCGTTTTGATAAAATAGCAGTGTTGGACAAGATTGGTTCAACCGGCATGGTTCCTGTATTCTACCATAAAGATGCAGAAGTGGCAAAGAAAGTAGTGAAAGCTTGTTATGACGGCGGAGTTCGTGCATTCGAATTTACAAACCGTGGTGACTTTGCTCATGAGGTATTTGCGGAAGTTGTGAAATACGCGGCAAAGGAGTGTCCTGAAATGGCTATGGGAGTAGGTTCTATCGTTGATCCTGCTACTGCCGCTCTTTACTTGCAATTGGGTGCTTGCTTTGTGGTAGGTCCGTTGTTCAATCCTGAAATCGCTAAAGTGTGCAACCGTCGTTTGGTGGCTTATACTCCGGGATGCGGAAGTGTGTCCGAGGTGGGTTTCGCTCAGGAAGTAGGTTGCGATCTTTGCAAAATATTCCCGGGTGATGTATTGGGAGCAAAATTGGTTAAAGGTCTGCTGGCTCCGATGCCTTGGTCTAAACTGATGGTAACCGGTGGTGTGGAACCGACTCAGGAAAATCTGACTTCTTGGATTAAGGCAGGTGTGTTCTGTGTGGGTATGGGTTCTAAATTGTTCCCTGGCGACAAGGTAGCCGCGGAAGACTGGGCGTATGTAACGGCAAAATGTAAAGAAGCATTGGGCTACATTGCGGAAGCCCGTGCAAATAAATAAGAAAAAGATCAGCTCATGCCCGCAAGGGGTTAGTGAATTAGGGCGTGGGTATCATTTTGTTTAAAGGTGTATATAAAATGGGTAAGGGCCATCGCGAAGTGGATTCGCGATGGCTTTTCACTTTCCGGCGGGTGCTTGAGGCGGGGCGTTGGCAAAAATATTCTTGTAAAGATTGGTAGATAGAATAAAAATGTGTTCTTTTGTACCGTTTCTTAAGAAATAAAATGAAGCGTTTAATCTAAAACACACAAAAATGAAAAAAGCATTATTAAAGGTGGCCGTCATGCTGTTATGCTTGGCGGGGGTAACTCCTGCAATGGCCCAGTTTAATTTGAAGAAGGCAGTGGGGGGAGCCGTGAAGGCTGCAAAAGCGGTGACTTTGACCGATGAGCAGATGACAGAGTATGTAAAGGAGTACATTGACTGGATGGATAAGCATAATCAGGTTTGTGCAGACGATGATCCGTATACTGTCCGTTTGAAAAAACTGACTGAAGGGTTGACCGAAGTGGAAGGGATGCCGCTGAATTTCAAAGTATATTATGTGATTGATGTAAATGCGTTCGCCTGTGCAGACGGTAGTGTGCGGGTATTCTCTTCATTGATGGATATCATGACAGACGAAGAACTGTTGGGGGTAATAGGCCATGAGGTAGGCCATGTGGCACACAAGGACTCAAAGAACGGCTTCCGTACCGCATTGCTGACATCGGCATTGAAAGATGGTATTTCATCACAAGGAGGAAAAGCGGCTGCTCTGACAGATTCCCAGTTGGGTGACTTGGGAGAGGCATTGGTCAATGCTACTTATTCACAAAAACAGGAACGCGCCGCCGATGATTACGGTTACGAATTTCTGAAGAAAGCAGGTAAGAATCCTTGGGCGATGGCATTGTCATTCCAGAAATTGAAAAAATTGCAAGAAGAGGCAGGAGCAAAGAAAAGCAGCAAGCTGAATCAGTTGTTCTCTACTCATCCCGATCTTGACGCACGTATCCAGCGTATGGAAGAACGTGCTACAAGCGAAGGTATTGAAAAACCTGCAAACACGATGGGGGAAACAGGGAAATAAATGGTTTCCGGCAATGTGGATATACACATAATAGAGGGTGTCCGTTTCAATGGCGGACACCCTCTTCTTTTTTTGGGAGATTTTTTTGCATGACCTTATCTTGCCTCCCGGCGGGATAAAATCTGAATTTATTATGAGAGAAATCCTTATTGGGAGAAAATCAAAGTCCAAAGTTCAGGTTAAAAGAATCAAGTGTTCTTTTTCGTCTAGATTATAGAAGGAAATCTCTTGGCACAAAGATACGCTTATTTTAATGGTTGACGAATTCCCTGTAGGGTTATATCATAGCTAGATTTCCTAAAATGATGGCAAAAATTCCTTTTTTCTTTCTGATACTTTGCCTCCTCTTTACATTGTGATATGTGCTATGCGTTGTAAATCAGATTGTTAATTATGTGTATTGCTTCTGGACTGTGCAATAACAGGGTGGTTTAATATAAGTGAAAATCACTATCTTTGTATAAACCAACAGAAAGAAATGCACAAAACAGTTTAGCCATGATGAATTACGCATACGATACATCTTTGCAGGAAACGATGATACTGACTGAAGCGTTTCACACAGACAGGGTCATCTGTGACAATGGTAGTCTGTATAAGTTTATATGGGTCCAGGAAGGCAAACTGACATTGATAGTAGACCATGTGGAAATAGAGATGGAGCAGGATGAAATCATCTCTGTGAGTAATCTTCACCGCACGGAGTTCAAGAATGTATCGGGCAGGTATCTTGCTCTTCTTTTCAACGAGAATTTTTACGGCATTTACAAGCACGAGAAAGAAGTATCGTGCAGCGGAGTGCTGTTTAACGGAACTTCCGGTATAGTGCATCTGCGGCTCCCGATAGCCGATTCCGAACTGTTGCACGAGGTGGTGGACAGAATGGTTACCGAATACATCCTGCGGGATAACCTGCAGGGAGAAATGCTCCGCCTGCTGTTGAAACGTTTCATCATTCTGTGTACCCGGCTGGCCCGTAAGCAGTTGTCCGGCTTTCCGGTTAATGAAAAAGGTTTTGACATCATCCAGCGTTATTATGTGTTGGTGGACAATCACTTCAAGGAGAAAAAACAGGTACAGGCATATGCTGCTTTGTTGCATCGTTCTCCCAAGACGCTTTCCAATTTATTTGCCGCCTACGGTATGCCTTCCCCTTTGAAGATTATACAAGAACGAGTGGTGACCGAAGCGAAACGGCTGTTGCTGCATACCTCGCACAGCATCAAAGAGATATCGGTGATTTTGGGCTTTGAAAGTGTGGGTACTTTCAGCCGCTTCTTTAAGAATATGACGGGGGAAAATACCTCGGCATACCGGAAAAGACTGCAATAACAAGAACCGGTCCTTGTTGCTGTTGATTTTGATAAGAACAGGGGCTTTTCCCATGCCTTATGCAGTTATTCTGAAACAGTATCCGTTATCTGATTAAAAAAACAAGCGTCAAAACTTTCTATCTATCTAATTTTCTTGTAAATTTGCACCTTAATTTTTGGAAGGCATTGCCTTTTAGTTAGAGAATACAAGAAAACGATATAAAATTATGAGTAAGAAATTTGCTGAACACTCGCAACTCAACCTATCACAGGTCAATA